>Ga0172367_10003542_pt1 | contig 20126 bp, 15 predicted proteins | sample Lak10m_FD_114542 | JGI IMG/M metagenome (GOLD analysis project Ga0172367, IMG submission 114542) | Freshwater microbial communities from Kabuno Bay, South-Kivu, Congo - kab_022012_10m | ecosystem: Environmental > Aquatic > Freshwater > Lake | place: Democratic Republic of the Congo: South-Kivu...
ACATCGTCATAACGCAGCAACACGCTCAGGCAGATCTGGTTGGCGATGGCGTACACGTCTTCGCGCGCGCTGCCGCGGGCCTGGGTTTGCCAAAGGCTGTCGGTGGGCAGGCGGTTGATCTGGACACGCCAGGCGCTCAGGCCGAGCCGGCTGTCCACACCAAAATAGGTTTGGGCAGACTGCGCCAGCGTGGTCTTGGCCTGCTCGGTCAGGTCCACCAAGTCGAGCGCCGGGAAGATGAATTCCAGCGCGCTGAGCTGGCGCGCCAGTTCCGGCGCCACACCCGCCTGCTCGAGTTTTTGCGTGGCCTGCTCCCAGCTGGCCATGGCGCTGGCGGGAAGCCAGTTGGCCAGATTGGCGCGCAGCTCGCGAGCACTGGGCTGGTAACGCGCGATCAGGGTCGGCAAGTCAGACGACTTGGTGCGCGCGCGCAGCATCCAGCGCGAGGCGCGCTGCGTGATGGCGATGAGTTTGCTCAACAGGTCGAGTTGCAGGCTGCTGGCGACCACACCGTCGAGTGCGTCGATCTGGTCCCACAGCGGCTCGAGCTCGAAGATCTCGCGCGCCAGCGTATAGGCGCGCACCACGTCGGCCGTGCTGGCTGCCGCCTCGGCCGCCAGAAAGTTCACAAAAGTGGCGCCGCTGCGGTTGACCACGGTGTTGGCCACATAGGTGGCGATGATTTCGCGCTTGAGCGGGTGCGCATCGATGGCCGCCGGAAATTTCTCGCTCAGCGCCTTGGGGAAATAGGCTTTGAGCACGCGTGAAAAATACGGATCATCGGGCAGGTTGCTGGCGAGCAGGTCGTCGAACACCGACATCTTGGCGTAGGCCAGCAGCACTGCACCTTCGGGCGCCGTCAGGCCCTGCCTGAGCGAGCGCCGGCGCACGAATTCTTCGTCGGTCGGCAGGAACTCGATGGCCCGGTTCAGCCGCCCGGCACCTTCGAGCCACTGGATCAGGCGCTGCTGGCCACCGAGCACATACAAGGGCCGGTGGCAGGCGACGTCGAGCGCCTGGGTCTGGTAGTAATTGTCGGCCAGCACCAGCTGCCCCACTTCGTCGGTCATCGAGGCCAGCAGGTCGTTGCGCTGCTTGAGCGTGAGGTCGCCAGCCTCGACCACACGGTCGAGCAAGATCTTGATGTTGACCTCATGGTCGGAACAATCGACACCGGCCGAGTTGTCGATGGCGTCCGTGTAGATCAGGCCACCTGCCTGGGCGAACTCGATGCGCCCAAGCTGGGTGCAGCCGAGGTTGCCGCCTTCGACCAGCACCTTGCAGCGCAGTTGCCCGCCGTTGACCCGGAACGCATCACCGGCCTTGTCGCCGACCTGCGCGTGGCTCTCCTGCGACGACTTGACGTAGGTGCCGATGCCGCCGTTGTAGATCATGTCCACCGGCGCCTGCAGCAAGGCATGGATCAGGTCGTTGGGGGCCAAATCTGCGGCCTCGATGCCCAGCACCGCGCGCGCTGCTTCCGACAAGTGGATCGACTTGGCAGAGCGCGGGTAAATGCCGCCGCCCTCCGACATGGCGCTGCGGTCATAGTCGTCCCAGCTCGAGCGCGGCAGATGGAACAGGCGCTGGCGCTCGGCAAAACTGCGCGCCACGTCGGGCGCGGGGTCGATGAAGATGTGCCGGTGGTCGAACGCAGCGACCAGCCGGATCTGCGTGGACAGCAGCATGCCGTTGCCGAACACGTCGCCCGACATGTCGCCAATGCCGACCACGGTGAAGGGCGTCGTCTGGATGTCATGCCCCAGGGCCCTGAAATGGCGCTTGGCCGACTCCCAGACGCCGCGCGCAGTGATGCCCATCTCCTTGTGGTCGTAGCCCACCGAGCCGCCCGACGCAAACGCATCGCCGAGCCAGAAACCGTAGTCCGCTGAAACACCGTTGGCGATGTCGGAAAAGCTGGCGGTGCCCTTGTCAGCGGCCACCACCAGATAGGGGTCATCCGCATCATGGCGCACCACGTTCTGGGGCGCCACCACCTGGCCCTTGACCAGGTTGTCGGTCAGGTCGAGCATGCCCGAGAGCAACAGCTTGTAGCAGGCGATGCCCTCGGCCATGAAGGCGTCGCGGTCACCCGCCGGCGGCGGGTATTTCAGGACAAAACCGCCCTTGGAGCCGACCGGCACGATCACGGTGTTCTTGACCTGCTGGGCCTTGACCAGACCCAGAATCTCGGTGCGGAAGTCTTCGGGCCGGTCCGACCAGCGCAGACCGCCGCGCGCCACCTTGTTCATGCGCAGATGGATGGCCTCGACACGCGGCGAATAGACCCAGATCTCGAACATCGGCTTGGGCTCGGGCATACCCGGCACATCGTGCGACTGCAACTTGAAACTCATGTACGGCTTGTGCGCGCGCGTGGCCGTGGTCTGCCACACATTGGTGCGCAGCGTGGCGAGGATGGTGCGGTGGTACTGGCGCAGGATGCGGTCTTCGTCGAGGCTGGCCACCGCGCCCAGTTGGGCCTCGATGTCTTCATTGATGCTTGCCTCTAACGTGGCGCGGTCCGACGCCATAGCAGGGTTGAAGCGTGCCTCGAACAGCTGGTACAGGGCTTGCGCCAGCGCGGCGTTCTTGTACAGCGTGGCCTCGAGGTAGCTCTGGCTGTACGGAAAATCAAGCTGCTTGAAGTAGCGCGTGTAGGCGCACAACACCGCGATGGCACGGGCGTCGAGCGTGGTGGCGAGCACCAGCTTGTTGAGGTCATCGCTTTCGAGCAGTTTGCACCAGACGCGCACGAACAGGGCCTCGAAGCGCTCGCGGATCACGGCAAAGTCGGCCTCTGGCGGCAGTTGCAGACCCAGGTCGTGAATCCAGTAGTGGGCGCCATCGGCGTGGGGCTTGTCGCCTTCCAGGCGGTAGGGATGCTCGTCGAGAACGCGCGCGCCCATGTGCTCGAGCACCGGCAGCGAATCCGACAGTGCCACCTTGCTCAGGCTGAAAATCTTGAAGCGCACCATGCCGGGCGCGCTGTCGAGCGGGCGGTACAGGCGCACCGCCATCGACTGCAGCGACGTCAGGCTGGCGAGCACCTGCACGTCGTCGGCGGCCCTGCGACCGGAAAAATCTTCCTGGTACGCGGTGGGAAAGCTGTCGGCAAAACGCGCGGCCAAAGCCAGGCCGTGGCTTTCGCCATGAATGTGCAGCAAGGCCTGCCGGCAATCGTCCTCCCAGCGTTGGCAAAGCCGGCTGATGCGTGACTCGAGCGCCGACACGTCGACGGCCTCGGGCGCCTGCTGGTCGGCACGAATGAAGTAGTGGATGCGCGCCAACGGACTGTTGGTGAGCGTCGGGGTGTACTCGACGGACTGGCCGTTGAGCGAGCGGCAAAGTTCGTCGCCAATTCTGGAGCGCAGTTCGGTGTTGTAACGGTCACGCGGCACGAACACCTGGGCCGAGGTGAAGCGGCCGAAGGGGTCGCGGCGCAGGAACACGCGCACGCGCTGGCGCTCCTGCAGGCGCAAGATGCCCACGGCGTGTTCGGTCAAGGTGGCAGTATCGATCTGGAACAGCTCGTCGCGCGGGTAATCTTCCAGAATCGTCTGCAAGGACTTGGCGGCGTGGCTCTCGGGCAGCACGCCCACGGCCGCCATGACATCGGCAGCGCGGCGCCGCACTTGCGGAATGTCCGGGACCGCGGCGGCGTAGGCCTTCGAGGTGTAAAGCCCCAGAAAGCGGGCCTCGCCGATCACCTTGCCCTCGGCATCGAAGCGCTTGACCATCAGGCAATCGAGCCAGGCAGGCCGGTGCACAGTGGCCCAGGTCATGGCTTTGGTGACCAGCACCAGCTGGTCCGAATCCAGAAATTCCAGCGCATCGGCGGGCAAGCGACTCTCTGGCGTCCTGGGTTCACCGCGCAGGATGCCTAGCCCCGATTCGGCCACCGCCACCAGCTTGACGCCGCTCTGGTCGCGCACCAGGCAGTAGTCACGCGCGCCCAGAAAAGTGAAATGCTGCGCCTCAAGCCAGTGCAGGAATTCAACGCCTTCCTGCTGCCCCTTGGCTGACAGGGGCGAGCGCGCAGATTCTTCCCCGACCGCTTGCAGGTGCTTGAGCATGGGCTGCCAGTCGCTCACCGCGGCGCGCACGTCATGCAGCACCTGCGCCAGCTCGGCAGCAAGTTGCCTGCGCTCGGACTCCGTCACGATCCGGTCGCATTCGAGCAGAATCAGTGAAGCAATCGGATGCTTGTGGTCTGCGTTCTGGCGCGCCAGCCTGGCGCTTTTGACCTTGCCGGCGGCATCGCGCTCGACGGCCAGCAGCGGGTGCACGATCCAGTGCACCATGCGGCCGCTGCGGTTGATAGCCATGGTCACCGAGTCAACCAGGAACGGCATGTCGTCGTGCACCAGTTGAATGACGGTGTGATCGCTGTCGAAACCGTCTTCGGCCAGCGTCGGGTTGAAGACGCGAAGACGCTGGCCCGTGGCGGCAGGGGCGCCATCGAGCAAGCGCCAGTGCGCGGAGGCCAGGGCCAGCAGCGTGGCCGGGCCGCGTTGCTGCAATTCGTCGGGGTCGGTGTTGTCGAAATAGGCCGGCACGAAGTCGGCCATCAGGGGAGCGGCTGCACCGGCGTTTTCCAGGGTGTAGGCACGCAGGTCAGCAAGGTTCGCATGGGTCATGCAGTTCTCCAGATAGTGCTTTGAATGGCACGAATTCTAGGAACCCAAGTCCATGTGAACAGCGCAGCGCCAGGTCAAATCATCCCGGCATGCAAAAAACACATAAGGGAGTCAGGGGGCATCCTGCCAGTCGAGCGACCAGGCGCCCGAGAGCACGTTTTGCAGCCACAGGGCGGCCGTGAGCGTCTTGCCATCGGTGACCAGCCCCTGGCGACACCAGTCGAGCAATTGCGCGGGCGTGGCCGTGAACACCTCCAGAAACTCGCCATCGTCGAGCTGGCGCTGTCCGGCGCGCAAGCCGCGCGCAAACCAGATGTCGATGAATTCGGTGGAGTAGGCAATGAGCGGGTGCAACACACCCGCATGGGCCCACTGGCTGGCGCGGTAGCCGGTTTCTTCGTGCAGTTCACGCCGGGCACAGTGATGGCAGTCTTCGCCAGCATCGAGTTTGCCGGCAGGGAACTCGATCATGACGCGGCCCAGGGGGTAACGAAACTGGCGCTCCAGCACCACCTGGATGGCGCCTGACGCGTCTTCGAGCAGCGGGACGACCATGACCGCGCCCGGGTGCACCACGTATTCGCGGGTGGCCTCAAGACCATTGGACAGATTGACCTGATCGCGAAAGACGTGAAGCAGTCGTCCCTTGAAAAGTTCGGTGCTGCTGAGCTTCTTTTCGATCAGGTGGTCGAATCGAGGCTCGCTCATGCGCTGTCAACCTGAGCCGGGAACAACGACGATCAGGTCGTGAGCATCTGCGTCACGGCGTTGACGCACAGGGCCATCAGCCCGCCTGGCACCAGGCCCAGAATCAGCAACAAGGCGCCGTTGAGCGACAGCACGGCGCGCACTTCCAAGGGTGCGGCGAGGACCGCAGACCCTGCCGGTGCGTCGAAATACATGACCTTGACCACACGCAGGTAATAGAACGCGCCAATCAGCGACATCATCACGGCGAACACCGCCAGCACGAGTTGCAGGGTGCCGCCCGTAGCGACCAGCGCTTGCAGCACCGCCAGCTTGGCATAGAAACCGATCAGCGGAGGAATACCGGCCAACGAGAACAGGCAAACCGCCATGATGCCCGCATACAGCGGACTGCGCTGGTTCAAACCGGCAAAGTCGGAAATTTCTTCGTGCTCGAAACCTTCGCGCGACAGCAGCAGGATCACACCGAAGCTGATCAATGTGGTGAGCACATAGGAGATGGCGTAAAACATCGACGAGCTGTAAGCGCTGGCAGCAGCCTCAGGCTGACCGGCCACGGCCCCGGACATCATGCCGATCAGCACGAAACCCATATGGGAAATGGTCGAGAAAGCCAGCATGCGCTTGAGGTTGGTCTGCACGATGGCCGCCAGATTACCGATGGCCAGCGACCCGATGGCCAGCAGCATCAGCATGGGTTGCCAGTCTGTCGCCAGCGGCATCAGGCCTTCGACCAGGAGCCGTATCACCACGGCAAAGGCCGCCAATTTGGGCGCGCCACCGATCATGATGGTGATGGCGGTGGGTGCGCCCTGGTACACATCGGGGATCCACATGTGAAAAGGCACCACGCCGAGTTTGAAGGCCAGGCCCGCAACGATGAACACGAGGCCGAACACCAGCACCTGATGCTTGATCTGGCCGGCGTGAATGGCTTTGAATGCCTCCTGCACATCGAGCGAACCGGTGGCGCCGTACAGCATCGACATGCCGTAGAGCAAAAAGCCCGACGCCAGCGCGCCAAGCACAAAATACTTCATGGCAGCTTCGATCGACAGGGTGTGATCACGTCTGAGCGCCACCAGCGCGTAGCTCGACAGCGTCAGCAGCTCGACCCCGAGATAGATCACCAGAAAATTGTTGCCGGAGATCATGACGAACATGCCCAGCAGCGAAAACAGACTCAGCACGAAGAGTTCACCACCGCGCAGCATGTCACGGTCTGCCGCGTACTGCCGGCCATAGACCAACGTGACCATCACCGAGAGCGTGGCAAAGCACTTGAGCCAGTTGCCCATGACATCGCTGACCACCATGTTGCCGAAGGCATACAGGGTCTGGCCCGAAGCTGCGTAGCTGGCCTGCAGGGCGGCCACGATGGCCAGCGTCAGCATGGTGACCAGATAGGTGGCTGTGCGCGTGCGGCTCTTGACGCCCAGGTCAAACAGGGCAATCACGCAGGCCATCACCAGCAAGATGATTTCTGGATAGACCGCGATCAAACTGAGTTTGTCAATCATAGGAATCTCTTATCTCAAGGTTGTCAGTACAGACTGATCAGTTCAGTTTCGTCAGGGCCACATGTTTCAGCAGCTCGGAGACTGAAACGTCCATTACTTCGGTGAGCGGGAACGGGTACAGGCCCATGTACAGGATCGCGATGGCCAGCAGCGACAGGAAGAAAAATTCCCGCGCATTGATGTCCTTCAAATTCTTGACCTTGTCATTGGTGACCGGACCCAAGTAGACGCGCTTGACCATCCAGAGGGTGTAGGCTGCACCGAAAATCAGGGCAGTCGCAGCGGCCATGCCGACCCAGAAGTTCACGCGCAGGGCCGCCAGGATGACCATCCACTCGCCGACGAAACCGGCAGTGCCTGGCAGGCCGCAATTGGCCATGGAAAACAACATCGCAAAGGCAGCGAACTTGGGCATGGTGTTGACCACCCCGCCATAAGCGGCAATCTCGCGTGAATGGACGCGGTCATAGAGCACGCCGATACCGAGGAACATGGCAGCCGATACAAAGCCGTGCGAAATCATTTGCACGATGCCGCCGGCCACGCCGAGGTCGTTGAACAGGAAGAATCCCAAGGTAACGAAACCCATGTGCGCCACCGACGAGTAGGCCACCAGCTTCTTCATGTCTTTCTGAACCAGCGAGACAAGGCCCACATAGATCACCGCCGCGAGCGACAGGCCGATCATCAGGCCAGCCCACTCATGGGCGGCGTCGGGCGTGATCGGCAGCGAGAAACGCAGGAAACCGTAAGCCCCGAGTTTCAGCATGATGGCAGCCAGCACCGCCGAGCCACCGGTGGGCGCCTCGACGTGCACATCGGGCAACCAGGTGTGCACCGGCCACATCGGCACCTTGACGGCGAAGGCCGCAAGGAAAGCGAAGAACAACAGCGTTTGCGCGGTCTGACCCAGCGGCAGCTTGTGCCAGGTCAGCAAATCGAAACTGCCACCCGAGGTGATGTAGAGGTAGATCAGCGCGACCAGCATCAACAGCGAACCCAGCAGCGTGTACAGGAAGAACTTGAACGCCGCATAGATCTTGTTGGGTCCGCCCCAAATGCCGATGATGAGGTACATCGGGATCAGCGTGGCCTCGAAAAAGACATAAAACAGCATGCCATCGAGCGCACAAAAGACGCCAATCATCAGACCACTGAGGATCAGGAAGGCGCCCATGTACTGGTTGACCCGGCTGGTGATGACCTCCCAGCCGGCAATCACCACGATCAGGTTGATGAACGCGGTCAGCAGGATGAACCACACCGAAATGCCGTCAATGCCCAGGTGGTAGTTGATGTTGAAGCTTTCGATCCAGGGACTTTTTTCGACAAACTGCATGGCCGCTGTGGCCACGTCGAACTGCGTGTAAAGCGGCACGGTCACCAACAGGCCGACCAGCGCCCCGACCAGCGCGATCCAGCGAACCGCCTGCGCCTGGTCATCGCGACCAAGTGCCAGCAAGACCACACCGAAGGCAATCGGTGTCCAAATAGCCAGGCTCAGCAAACCCATTTTTATATTTCTCCTATTTGAGCCAGACGAAATACGTCATCAGAACAAAGATACCCAGAACCATGGTCAACGCATAGTCGTACAGGTAACCGGTCTGGAACTTTCGGACCACGCCCGAGATCCAGCCAACGACGCGCCACGAACCATTGACGACCCCGCCGTCGATCACCGTCTGGTCACCAACTTTCCAAAGCGCCACACCCAGGCCGCGCGCCGTCGGGGCCAGCACGTTTTCATTGAACCAGTCCATGTAATACTTGTTTTCGAGCAGCGTGTAAATCGGCATGACGCTGCGTTTGATTGCAGCCGGCAGCGCCGGGTTGACCATGTACATGTAGTAAGCGCTGACCACACCGGCCAAAGCCAGCCAGAATGGGGCGGCCATCAAGCCATGAATCGCCAGTTGGATCGGGCCGTGGAATTCTTCACGCAGCAACTCCATCGCCTGGTGAATTTCTGCATTCACAAAGATGGCATCGTTGAAAAAGTCGCCAAACAACATCGGGCCGATCGTCATGAAGCCCAGCACCACAGAGGGTATGGCCAGCATGATCAGGGGCAGCGTGACGACCCAGGGCGATTCATGCGGTTTGCCGCCATGCCCGTGATCATCGTGCCCGTGGCCGTGGTGAGCATCGGGATTCTGGTCGAAACGCTCCTTGCCATGGAACACCAGGAAGTAAAGACGGAACGAATAGAACGCGGTGATGAAGACACCCGCGAGCACGGCAAAGTAGGCAAACCCCGCGGCCGGCAACTGGCTCGCGTGCACCGCCATGATGACTTCGTCTTTGGAATAGAAACCCGAGAACAAGGGGGTACCGATCAGCGCCAATGAACCCACCAGGCAGGTGATCCAGGTGATGGGCATGTATTTACGCAAGCCGCCCATCCAGCGGATGTCCTGGTTGTGATGCACGCCCATGATGACCGAACCAGCAGCCAGGAACAGCAGCGCCTTGAAGAAGGCATGCGTCATCAGATGGAACACCGCCACCGAGTACGCTGAGGCACCCAGCGCGACGGTCATGTAACCCAGTTGCGACAGGGTGGAATAGGCCACGATGCGCTTGATGTCGTTCTGGATGATGCCCAGGAAACCCATGAACAAGGCCGTGATGCCACCGATGATCAGGACAAAATTGAGCGCCGTGTCGCTGAGCTCGAACAGCGGCGACATGCGCGCCACCATGAAGATGCCGGCCGTCACCATGGTGGCGGCGTGGATCAGCGCAGAAATGGGTGTCGGGCCTTCCATCGAGTCAGGCAACCAGACGTGCAGCGGAAACTGCGCCGATTTGCCCATGGCCCCCACGAACAGGCCGATACAGATCACGGTGATCAGCATCCAGTCGGTGCCCGGCAGGGTCAGCGTGGCCAGTTCGGCTCTCTTGGCAAACGCTTCAGAGTAGTTGAGCGTCCCCGCATAGGCGGCCAGCAGGCCAATGCCCAGGATGAAGCCGAAGTCACCCACCCGGTTGACCAGAAAGGCCTTCATGTTGGCAAAGATGGCGCTGGGCTTGTTGAACCAGAAACCGATCAGCAGGTAAGACACCAGGCCCACCGCTTCCCAGCCGAAGAACAATTGCAGCATGTTGTTGCTCATGACCAGCATCAACATCGAGAAGGTGAACAGCGAGATGTAGGCAAAGAAGCGGTTGTAACCCTCGTCTTCCTCCATGTAGCCAATGGTGTAGATATGCACCATCAGCGACACGAAGGTCACCACACACATCATCATGGCCGTCAGGCCGTCCACCAGGAAACCGATTTCCATCTTGAGGCCGCCCACCACCATCCAGGTGTAGATGGTCTCGTTGAAGCGCGCGCCGTCAACGACCACGCTTTGCAGCGTCAGCGCCGACAGGACAAAGGACAGGAACACACCAAAAATGGTCAGCGAGTGCGAGACGCGCCGGCCAATCACATTGCCACCGAACTTGGTGCCCAGCACACCCGCCGCCACGGAACCGACCAAGGGCGCCAGCGCAATGACCAGCAGCGTCGAAGAAGAAAGGGTTTGACTCATTTTCTTTTAACCCTTCAGCGAATCAAGTTCGTCCACATTGATATTCGATTTAAGACGGAACAACAGCACCAGGATGGCGAGACCGATGGCCGCCTCGGCCGCTGCCACGGTCAGGATGAAAAAGACAAAGATCTGTCCGTTCAGATCGCCCAGGTAATGCGAAAACGCGACGAAGTTGGTGTTCACCGCCAGCAGCATGAGCTCAATGGCCATCAGCAACACAATGAGGTTTTTTCGATTCAGGAAAATCCCGATCACCGAGAGCGCAAACAACACGGCGCCCAGCGACAAAAAGTGACCTAAGGTGAGCGTCATGCTTTTTTCTCCTCGAGCGCTGTCTCGGCAGCTGGCGCCGATGGCGCCGCTTGAGTGGCATCGAGCTTGACCACGGTCAGGCGATCGGCCCACTTCACGCGAATCTGGTCGGCTGGCGCAATGGCCTTGACATCCTTGCGATGCCGCAAGGTCAGCGCAATGGCAGCAATCATGCCGACCAGCAGGATCGCAGCCGCGACCTCCAGCGGATAAAGGTATTTGGTGTACAGCAACAACCCGAGCACCCGGGTGTTGGAAGATTCAGCCACGGTCTGGCCGACCCCAGCCATCGCCGCAGGCGCTTCACTGACGGGAAAGCCTGCCAGCAGCACCGCCGACATTTCCAGGATGATCACGACAGCCACCACGGCAGCCAGCGGGAAATGCTTCCAGAAGCCCTGGCGGACAGCATCGAGGTTGAGATCGAGCATCATCACCACGAACAGGAACAACACCATCACCGCGCCCACATAGACCAGCACCAGGGTGATCGCCAGAAACTCAGCTTCCAGGATCATCCAGATCATGGATGCCTGAAAAAACGACAGCACCAGAAACAGCACTGCATGCACGGGATTTCGCGTCGTGATCACACGAAACGCCGCCAGTATCAGCACCGTCGCAAATATATAAAACAGACCCGTCTTGACATCCATGGTTAACTTATCTTTCTGAGTGGTCAGCGGTACTTGGCATCGGCGGCTTTGTTGGCGGCGATTTCACGCTCATAGCGGTCTCCGACAGCGAGCAGCATTTCCTTGGTGAAATACAAGTCGCCCTTGCTCTCGCCGTGGTATTCAAGAATGTGCGTCTCAACAATGGAATCGACCGGGCAGCTTTCCTCGCAGAAGCCGCAGTAGATGCACTTGGTGAAGTCGATGTCGTAGCGATTGGTGCGGCGCGAGCCGTCGGCGCGCACCTCGGATTCGATGGTGATCGCCATCGCCGGGCAAACCGCTTCGCACAGTTTGCAGGCAATGCAGCGCTCTTCGCCGTTTTCGTAGCGCCGCAAGGCATGCAGGCCGCGAAAACGCGGTGACAAAGGTGTCTTTTCTTCGGGGTATTCGAGCGTGATCTTGCTGCGAAAAGCGTATTTGCCCGTGAGCCGCATGCCCTTGAGGAGTTCGACCAGCATGAAACTGGACAGGAAGTCCTTCAGGGAGAAAGCCCTGGCAGCGGGGATTTTTGCAGTATTTGAAGTTGGGGTAGTCATAAACAACTCGAATCAATTCCAAATGTTCCACGGGGTCTGCATCCATACCCCGACCACCACCAGCCACACCAAGGTCACTGGAATGAACACTTTCCAACCCAGGCGCATGATCTGGTCATAACGGAAGCGGGGGAAAGTCACGCGAACCCAGATAAACAAGGTCATCATGAAGAAGGTTTTGAGTCCCAACCAAATCCAGCCGGGAATCCAGTTGAACACGGTGCTATCGATCGGTGGCATCCAGCCGCCAAAAAACAGCGTGACCGACATGATCGAGAGAATCCAGATGCTGGCGTATTCAGCCATCTGGAACATCGCCCACGACATGCCCGAATATTCGACCATGTGACCAGCGACGATCTCTGACTCACCTTCAATCACGTCGAAGGGCGTACGGTTGGTCTCGGCCAGGCCCGATACAAAGAAAACGACCAGAATGGGCAGCAACGGCAACCAGTTCCATGAGAGGAAGGTCAGCCCCATGTCGGCAAAATACCCTTTCCCCTGGCCCATCACGATGTCCGTCATGTTCAGACTCGACGACACCATCAGGATGATCAGCAGACAGAAACCCATGGCGATCTCGTAACTCACCATTTGCGCCGAGGCGCGCAGCGCGCCCAAAAACGCATACTTGGAGTTGGACGACCAACCGGAGATGATCACGCCATACACTTCCAGCGACGCAATCGCCATGAAGAACAACAAACCGGCATTCAGGTTGGCGACCGCCATTTCGGGGCCGAACGGCACCACCACCCATGCCGTCAAGGCCGGTGCAACCGTCATCACCGGGCCAAGGTAGAAAAGGAACTTGTCAGATTTGGTCGGCCGGACGATCTCCTTGGTCATCAGCTTCAAGGCGTCGGCAATCGGCTGCAACAAGCCCCAGGGTCCGACGCGGTTCGGACCAAGGCGGATTTGCACCCAACCCAGCAACTTGCGTTCCCAGAGCGTGGCGTAAGTGACAGCACCCAGCACGATCATCAATACAACGACCACCTTGAGCAATGCCCAGATGGTCGGCCAGGCCATGGAAGCCCACCAGGGTGCATCGAGCAGCCCCTGACCAAAATTGAACATGAAGTCGCTCATGCTGCCACCTCCTGGGTTTCAGCGAGCCGGGCATCTGCAGTTTGCTGCAGCGCGCTCGCGCGTCGCACGATACCGTCGAGTTGATAAATGCTGGCGACCACGGGTGAACCAGCGGACGCAGACAGGTCGATGGCCGCCGAGGTGCGATTGTTCAGCCGCTCGGCCACCACCTGCGCCGTATCGCCCGAAACCAGGCCGGGAATGGCTTGCAGCACCTGTTCTGACGAGTCGAAATCGAAGCCGGGCACGCCAAGCATGTTGGCCAGTACCCGCAGCACTTTCCAGGCCGGGCGCGTTTCACCGAGCGCTTGCACCACGGCGTGGAAGCTCTGCACGCGGCCTTCGGCGTTCACGAAAGTGCCAGAGGTTTCGGTGAAAGGCGACACCGGGAGCATCACGTCACAAAATGCCATGTTCGCCTTGAACGGATTCAGCGAGACCACCATCTGCGCCTTGCCCAGCACGTCGGCCACTTGCGCGCCGCCAGCCGAATCGAATTCGGGTTCGGTGTTCAACAGCACGATCGCCTTGAGCGCCCCCCCGAGCATTTGGCCGGCATGCAATCCACCCTGTGAAGGCTCGGCACCCACCAGCTGGGCACCGACGGTATTGGCCGCTTCAGTCAGGTACCCAAAGCTGGCACCGGTCTGGTCTGCCAACCATTGCGCCAGCGCCAGCAGACTCGATGCCTGGGCATGATGCGCTGCGCCATTGCCCAACAGAATGGCCTTGCGCTCGCCCGCCAGCAGGCTGCGTGCCATGGCAACAGCGGTGTCATCGGCGGCAACTGCAACCGGCGCTGTCGTTCCCTTTTCAAGGGCGACGGCAGCAGCCACAGCGGCCAGCGCCTGCACCCACTGGGCAGCAGGGACCTGCACGCGCTGCGCGACCGGCATGGCCCAATCGTCGTGACGCGCATCGATCGCACTCAGCTGGCAACCCTTGCGGACCGCCTGACGAATGCGCTGCGCAAACAAGGGATGGTCCTTGCGCAGGTTGCTGCCGATGACCAGCACGCTCTGCAGATCCGACAAGGACGCGATGGACGTTCCCAGATACCGCACGCCCTCGGACGCGGGGAATTCAGCGTTGCGCAGACGGTGATCGATGTTGTTGGACCCCAGCCCTCGCATGAGCTTGGCCGACAGATACAACTCTTCGAGCGTGGCATGCGGACTGACCAGGGCGCCCAGACTGGCCGGACCGAATTCAGCACTGATCTGCTTCAAGCCATTGGCGACATACTCGAGCGCCGTTTGCCAGTCAACGGTCTTCCATTGACCGCCCTGCTTGATCATCGGCGTGGTCAGGCGGTCTGCGCCGTTCAGGGCCTCGTAAGAGAATCGGTCACGGTCGGCGATCCAGCACTCGTTGACAGCTTCGTTCTCAAATGGAACGACACGCATGACCCGGTTGTTCTTGACCTGCACGATCAGGTTGGCGCCGGTCGAGTCGTGCGGACTGACCGACTTGCGGCGCGACAGCTCCCAAGTGCGGGCGCTGTAGCGGAATGGCTTGCTGGTCAAGGCACCCACCGGGCAGATGTCGATCATGTTGCCCGAGAGCTCCGAGTCGATGGTCTCGCCGACGACGGTTGTGATCTCGGAGTGCTCGCCGCGGTGGATCATGCCGAGTTCCATGATGCCGGCAATCTCCTGGCCAAAGCGCACGCAACGGGTGCAGTGGATGCAACGCGTCATCTCCTGCATCGAGATCAGCGGGCCGACATCCTTGACCGGCACGACGCGCTTTTCTTCCTCGTAGCGCGAGGCCGAGGCACCGTAACCGACAGCGATATCCTGCAACTGGCATTCGCCACCCTGATCGCAAATCGGGCAATCGAGCGGGTGGTTGATGAGCAGGAATTCCATCACCGACTGCTGGGCCTTGATGGCTTTTTCGGTCTTGGTGTGAACGATCATGCCCTGCGTCACGGTGGTGGCGCACGCCGGCATCGGTTTGGGCATCTTTTCGATGTCCACCAGGCACATGCGGCAATTGGCGGCGATGCTCAGTTTCTTGTGGTAGCAGAAATGGGGGACAAAGGTGCCCGCTTTCTCGGCCGCATGCATGACCGTGCTGCCCTCTGCAATATCGACCTTTTGACCGTCGAGTTCAATTTCAATCATCTTGGCACTCGCTCAAACGTAGGCAGGAACCATGCAGGTCTTGTGGGCCACATGGTATTCAAATTCAGGCATGAAATGCTTGAGCATCGCGCGCACCGGCATGGCGGCGGCGTCACCCAAGGCGCAAATCGTGCGGCCCTGGATGTTTTCAGCCACCGAGTTCAGCAACTCGAGGTCGGACTCGCGGCCATGACCGGTCTCGATGCGGTCGACCACACGCGACAGCCAGCCCGTGCCCTCGCGGCATGGCGTGCACTGACCGCACGACTCGTGCATGTAAAAATAACTCAGGCGCTGCAGGCTCTTGACCATGCAACGCGAGTCGTCCATGACGATCACCGCACCCGAACCCAACATGGAGCCCGCCTTGGCGATGGAGTCGTAGTCCATGGTGCATTCCATCATCAGGTCGGCAGGCAGCACCGGAGAAGATGAGCCACCGGGGATCACGGCCTTGAGCTTGCGCCCCTTGCGCACGCCACCGGCCAGCTCCAGCAGCTTGGCAAAAGGCGTTCCCATCGGCACCTCGAAATTACCAGGCAATTCGACGTCACCACTGACCGAATAGATCTTGGTTCCGCCATTATTGGGTTTGCCGCAGGCCACGTAGGCCGGACCGCCGTTGCGGATGATCCAGGGCACGGCGGCAAAGGTTTCGGTGTTGTTGATCGTGGTCGGTTTGCCATAAAGACCGAAACTGGCCGGGAAAGGCGGCTTGAAGCGCGGTTGGCCTTTTTTGCCTTCGAGCGACTCCAGCAAGCCGGTTTCTTCACCACAGATGTAGGCACCAAAACCATGCGCCGCATGCAACTGGAAACTGAAGCTGCTGCCAAGAATGTTGTCGCCGAGCAGACCGGCGGCGCGCGCCTCTTCCAGGGCTTCTTCAAAGCGCAGGTAGGTATGGAAAATTTCGCCGTGGATGTAGTTGTAGCCCACCGAAATGCCCATGGCGTAGGCGGCAATGATCATGCCTTCGATCACGATATGCGGATTGAACTCCATGATCTCGCGATCTTTGCAGGTGCCGGGCTCGCCTTCGTCAGAGTTGCACACCAGGTATTTCTGGCCCGGGAACTGACGCGGCATGAAGCTCCATTTGAGTCCGGTCGGGAAACCGGCGCCGCCACGACCACGCAGCGCCGACTCCTTGACGGTGGCGATCACCTGGTCCTGCGTCATGCCGGTGCCGCCATCGAGACCGAGCACTTTGCGCAAGGCCTGGTAGCCGCCGCGGGCTTCGTAATCTTTCAGCCGCCAGTTGCTGCCATCGAGGCCGGCATAAATCTGCGGCTCGATGTGTCTGTTGTGGAAAATGGTCTCTTTTCCGGTAGCCTGAAACTGGGCCAGAACTTGTTGGGCGTTCATGACTTCACCTCGGCCGCACGCAAACCGTCAATGAGCTGGTCGAGCTTGTCGTTCGACATGAAACTGCACATATGGGTGTCGTTCACCAGCATCACGGGCGAATCGGCACATGCGCCAAGACACTCGCACTGCTGCAGCGTAAACAAACCGTCAGCCGTGGTCTGGTTGTCGTCCACACCGAGTTTTTCTTTCAGATGCGCCAGCGCTTTGCCACCGTCCCGCAACTGGCATGGCAAATTGGTGCAGACATTGAGCTTGTACTTGCCAACCGGTTTCTGGTTGTACATGTTGTAGAAGCTGGTGACCTCGTGCACGGCAATGGCTGGCATGCCAAGGTAGTCCGCCACCATCTGCTCGCTCTCGGCACTCACGTAGCCCAACTCCTGCTGGACGATGGCCAGGCAGGCCATCACCGCAGATTGTTTTTGGTCGGCCGGGTATTTGGCGACTTCTTTGGCGAAGCGCGCTTTGGATTCTTCAGAAATCATCGATCAACTTCCCCAAACACAATGTCCATCGTTCCAATGATCGCCACCGCGTCGGCAATCATGTGGCCCTTGCCCATTTCGTTGAGGGCCGAGAGGTGCACGAAGGCCGGCGGGCGAATCTTGAGGCGGTAAGGCTTGTTGGCGCCGTCACTGATCAGGTAAATGCCGAACTCGCCCTTGGGATGCTCTATGGCCGCGTAAGCCTCGCCCTCGGGAACGGCAAAACCCTCGGTAAACAGCTTGAAATGGTGAATCAACTCTTCCATGTTGGACTTCATGGATTCGCGATTCGGCGGCGCAATCTTGTGGTTGTCGGTGATGACCGGGCCCGGGTTGACACGCAGCCAGTCCACGCATTGCTTGATGATGCGGTTGGACTGCTTCATTTCTTCCATGCGCACCAGATAACGGTCGTAGGTGTCGCCGGTCTTGCCCACCGGGATGTCGAAGTCGAGCCGGTCATAGACCTCGTAGGGCTGCTTCTTGCGCAGGTCCCAGGCAACGCCGGAGCCGCGCAGCATGGGGCCGGTAAAGCCGAGGTTCAGGGCGCGCTCGGGCGACACCACACCGATCCCGACGGTGCGCTGTTTCCAGATGCGGTTGTCGGTCAGGAGGGTGTGGTACTCGGCCAGATAGGTGGGGAAGCGCTGGGTGAAGTCGTCGATGAAATCGAGCACGCTGCCTTCGCGGTTGCGGTTCAGCGCCTGAGTGGATTTGGCACTGCGAATCTTGTTGGCTTCGTGGCGCGGCATGGTGTCGGGCAGATCACGGTAAACCCCGCCCGGGCGGAAGTAAGCTGCGTGCAAACGCGCACCGCTGACCGCCTCGTAAATGTCGAGCAGGTCCTCGCGTTCGCGAAACGCAAACAGCATCACGGTCATCGCGCCGCAGTCGATGGCGTGCGCACCCACCCACAGCAAGTGGTTCAGCAAGCGCGTGATTTCGGCAAACATGACCCGGATGTACTGGGCGCGCAAGGGCACTTCGAGCCCCAGCATCTTCTCGATGGCCAGACAATAGCCCTGTTCGTTGCACATCATCGACATGTAGTCGAGGCGATCCATGTAGGGCAGCGACTGGATGTAGGTCTTGCTTTCTGCCAGCTTTTCGGTGGCACGGTGCAACAGACCGATGTGCGGGTCGGCGCGCTGGATGACTTCGCCATCAAGCTCGAGCACCAGGCGCAAAACGCCATGCGCCGCCGGGTGCTGCGGACCAAAGTTCAGGGTGTAGTTCTTGATATCAGCCATGTGTCGAACTGCTAGTTAGCAGGGCCTCCGTAGTTTTCTTCACGGATGATGCGCGGTGTGATTTCGCGCGGCTCGATCGTGACCGGTTGATAGACCACACGCTTCTGCTCTGCGTCATAACGCATTTCCACCTGGCCCAGCATCGGAAAATCCTTGCGGAAGGGGTGGCCGATGAAACCGTAGTCGGTCAGAATGCGGCGCAAGTCATCATGCCCTTCGAACACGATGCCGAACAAGTCGAAGGCCTCGCGCTCGAACCAGTTCGCGCTGCTCCAGAGGCTGCAGATCGACGGCAGGACGGGTGCCAGGTCATCCGGCACAAACGCCTTCAACCGCACGCGCTGATTCAGACTGACTGACAGCAGATGCACAACCACGCAAAATCTGGGGCCTGACCAAACCTGGTCCTTGTAGGTGGAATAGTCGACACCGCACAAGTCGATCATTTGCTCGAAGGCACAAGCAGGGTGGTCGCGAAGGATTTGTGCCGCCTGACAGTAGTTGGCGGCATCCACCACCACCGTCAACTCGTCGAGCGCCACCACGCTGCTCTTGACCAGGTCACCCAAAGCCGCATCGACTTGCGTTTTGAGCGTGTGGGGCTTTACAGCATACACAGTCATCGTCAACCCCTTCAAGTGCGAGCAATCGTTTGCGTGCGACGGATCTTGCGCTGCAACTGGATGATTCCGTAAATCAGCGCTTCGGCAGTGGGCGGACAGCCCGGCACATAGACATCGACCGGGACGATGCGATCGCAGCCCCGCACCACCGAATAACTGTAGTGGTAATAGCCGCCACCGTTGGCGCATGAACCCATGCTGATCACCCAGCGCGGCTCTGCCATCTGGTCATACACCTTGCGAAAGGCGGGCGCCATCTTGTTGGTCAGCGTACCGGCCACGATGATCAGGTCGGATTGACGCGGACTCGGACGAAAAACTTCGGCGCCGAAGCGGCTGATGTCGTATCGCGCAGCCGCGGCATGCATCATTTCAACCGCACAACAAGCCAGGCCGAACGTCATGGGCCACACCGAGCCGGTCTTGGCCCAGTTCACCACGGAGTCGTAGCTCGTGGTGACAAAGCCCTCTTTGAGAATACCTTCAATCATCGTCTTACTCCCAATCGAGGGCGCCCTTGATCCACATGTAAACAAAGCCGATGGTCAGGATGGTCACAATTTCCAGACCCACCAAAAAGCCGTAAAGGCCGAGTTCCTTGAGCGTGACTGCCCAGGGAAACAAGAGAGCGGTTTCGAGATCGAACAGGATGAAAAGAATGGCGATCAGGTAGTAGCGAACGTCGAACTTCATCCGGGCGTCGCCGAACGCTTCGAAGCCACATTCATAGGGGGAGTTTTTTGCTGAGTCCGGTCGGTTGGGACCAAGAATATAACCAATGACCTGAGGCATGACGCCTACTGAAATGCCAACCAAAATGAAAAGAATGACTGGCAAATACTGTTCTAGGTTCATATTTTCAGTGTATTCAATTGACGATTTGAAACATTGACATGGATCAAACGAATTTACTTGGTGCCGTCGGCGAGACTCGAACTCGCACAGCTTTCGCCACTACCACCTCAAGATAGCGTGTCTACCAATTTCACCACGACGGCTGTTCGTTTCAACCGGCCATCGCGCTGGTGTTTGAACACTGGCTGGTCTAACCGGAGAGCCTAGAGTTTACCCTGAAATCTCCTTACATTCCTTGAGGAGAAGGCATTTTCATGCGCAATTATTTGGCCGGGATTTGCGCTGCACCAGAGGCGGGTTCAAGCGCCGGAACAGCCGCAGGCACAGGGGCTGTCAAGGCGGCATTTTCAAGCACACTGCCCGAACTCGCAGCCGGACGCACC
>Ga0172367_10003543_pt1 | contig 20119 bp, 20 predicted proteins | sample Lak10m_FD_114542 | JGI IMG/M metagenome (GOLD analysis project Ga0172367, IMG submission 114542) | Freshwater microbial communities from Kabuno Bay, South-Kivu, Congo - kab_022012_10m | ecosystem: Environmental > Aquatic > Freshwater > Lake | place: Democratic Republic of the Congo: South-Kivu...
AAAGGCGATGGCGGCATGATTAACGGCGGCTTCTTCGTGCTTGCGCCCAGCGTCATCGAGTACATTGACGGCGATGACTCAATCTGGGAACGCGCGCCGTTGGAGCGTTTGGCTGAAGAAGGCAATCTGGCGGCTTATCCGCATCAAGGCTTTTGGCAACCCATGGATACATTACGCGACAAAATCCATCTCGAAGAATTATGGCAATCCGGTAATGCTCCTTGGAAGGTGTGGTCATGAATCCGGCGTTTTGGCAAGGCAAACGGGTATTGCTAACCGGGCATACCGGTTTCAAAGGCAGTTGGCTATCGCTCTGGTTGCAATCGATGGGGGCTCAATTGATGGGTTATGCTCTTCCGCCCTCTACCGATCCAAACATGTTCGAGATCGCCGAAGTCGGCAAAGGGATGGTTAGTATTACCGGCGATATCCGCGACTTGAAACATTTGCAGAGGGTATTTGCGGAACATAAGCCGGAGATTGTTATCCACATGGCCGCCCAGCCGCTGGTGCGCTACTCCTATAAAGAGCCGGTCGAAACCTATTCGACTAATGTCATGGGCACCGTTAATTTGTTAGAAGCAGCGCGCCATAGCGAAGGGATAAAGGCCGTAGTCAACGTCACCAGCGACAAGTGCTATGAAAACCGCGAATGGCCTTGGGGTTACCGCGAGAGCGAAGCGATGGGGGGCTTCGACCCTTACAGCAACAGCAAGGGCTGCGCGGAACTGGTGACGGCCGCTTACCGCAATTCCTATTTTCATCCTGAAAAATACCCAGAACATGGCGTCGCCCTGGCGTCCGGCAGGGCGGGCAATGTCATAGGCGGCGGCGACTGGGCGGAAGATCGGCTTATCCCCGACATCATGCGCGCCATCATTCAAAACAAACCCGTTAATATCCGCAATCCGCGCGCCATTCGGCCTTGGCAGCACGTCTTGGAGCCGCTGTCCGGCTATTTGTTGCTGGCGCAAAAACTTTATGAAGAAGGCGCGGACCATGCGGAAGGATGGAACTTTGGCCCGAACGATGACGATGCCAAGCCCGTGCAATGGATCGTGGAAAACTTAACCCAGTCATGGGGCGAGGGCGCAAGCTGGGCGTTGGATGGCGGCAATCATCCGCATGAAGCGCATTATCTAAAATTGGATTGCTCCAAGGCGAAAGCGCGGCTGGGTTGGCATCCTCGTTGGTCTTTACCACAGGCCTTGGAAAAAATCATCGAATGGCATAAGGCTTATGGTAGAGTCGAAGCCATGCGCGAATTAACGTTAAAGCAAATTGCAGACTATCAGGCAGATAAAGGAGATTCACAATGCAAGCAGTAAGGGCGGTATACAAAGAAGGTAATATCCAGTTACTTTCGCCGATTCCACAAGCCAAGGAGGCTGAATTATTGATTCTCGTCCTGGATAAAAACGAGCAAGCGAGCGAAATAGTCAAATCCTTGCATACCGAAATTGCCCATTCCGAACAAGAGTTTCAAACTATAGGGCTGACGAGTTTCTTTGCTACCGAAGATGATGCCAATGTTGACTGGGAGGAGTTGTTTGATGTTAAGTCTCGGTGATATTGTTCTTCTTGATTTTCCTTATAGCAATCAAGCGGGCAGTAAAGTACGTCCCGGTTTAGTCATTGGAAGCAATCAGCATGGTAATTTTGATGACTTAAAAATTGCCTATATTTCCACGGAAATTAATTCTTACCGCCATAATCCTTATGCCGTGCCAATTACAGCCGGGGATATTGCGGAAGGTACATTAAAACGCGAGAGCATCGTTCGCGTAGACAAGGTGATTACCGTGCGCGGCAAACAATGCCGCAAAGTTGCAGCCATCAATAGAAAAAAATTGGACGAAATTCTGCGCAAAGCGGCGGCGTTAACCGTGGAAAACTTTGCGGCGTATAAATATACTTCCCCATCCTTTGTTTCCGGAACCAGCGTAATCCCGCCTTCCGGCAAAGTGCTCGGCGCAAGCGAGCTAAAAAACATGGTCGAAGCGTCCCTGGATGGTTGGTTGACCACTGGCCGTTTTAACGAAGCCTTTGAACAACGTTTCGCCGAATTTATCGGCGTTGCCAGCGCATTAACCACGACATCCGGTTCGTCAGCCAACTTGTTGGCGTTTACCGCATTAACATCTCCTAAACTTGGCGACCGGGCATTGCAACCGGGCGATGAAGTCATCACCGTCGCCGCCGGTTTCCCGACCACGGTAAACCCCATTTTACAAAACGGCATGGTGCCGGTATTCGTCGATGTCGATATCCCCACTTACAACATCGACCCGAGTAAAATCGAGGCGGCGATCAGCGACCGTACCCGCGCCATCATGGTAGCCCATACGCTAGGCAATCCCTTCGACCTCGATACCGTGATGGCCTTGGCGCAAAAACACAATCTTTGGGTAATAGAAGATTGCTGCGATGCCTTGGGTTCGCTCTACAAAGGCCAGCATGTCGGCACTTTCGGGCATGTCGCCACATGCAGCTTCTATCCAGCCCATCATATCACCATGGGCGAGGGCGGCATGATTTTCACCAACGACCGTAAGCTACGCAAGATTATCGAGTCCTTTCGCGATTGGGGCAGGGATTGTTATTGTGCCCCTGGCTCGGACGATACCTGCGGCAGACGTTTCGGCTGGCAACTGGGAGATTTGCCGAGAGGTTACGACCACAAATACACCTATTCGCATTTAGGCTACAACCTAAAAATTAGCGATATGCAAGCCGCTTGCGCATTGGCACAAATGGACCGCTTGCCGGGATTTATCGAAGCGCGTAAACGCAATTTCGCTTTTCTCAAGGAACGTTTGAAAAGCTGCGAGCAATTTTTAATTCTCCCGGAAGCCACAGCCAACAGCGAGCCGTCATGGTTCGGCTTTCCCGTCACGCTACGTGATTCGGCCGGTATAAACAGAGTTGAATTGCTGAAGTATTTGGATCAACACAAAATCGGTACCCGTTTACTGTTTGCCGGCAATTTGACGCGTCAGCCGTATTTTGCAGGCCGCAATTATCGCATTAGCGGTGAGCTCAGTAGCACCGACAAGGTGATGGATAACACCCTTTGGGTAGGTGTGTATCCAGGGTTGAATGAGGAAATGCTGGGTTTTGTTGTTGAGAAAATGGAAGCATTTTTTGGATAATCCTCTAAAACTATGAAACAAACCCTATTGATTACTGGTGCCACTGGCTATCTGGGCAGCCATTTAGTGAGTTCATTTGTTGATGCTGGTCACTGTGTTGCAATACTGAAGCGTGCCAACTCAAGCCTTCATCGGCTGGAATCCCATATAACCAAATTGGCAGTATTCACTATTGAGGAAGGTCTCGACATTCCGTTCAAAGCATTGGGACATGTCGATGCGGTCATTCATGCCGCTACATGCTATGGCCGTGCAGGAGAAAAAGCATCCGAAGTGTTCGAAGCCAATACGGCTTTCCCATTGCGGCTGCTTGAAACAGCTACCTTCTTTAATACAGCCACCTTCTTTAATACAGACACCATTCTCTATAAATATTTGAACAGCTATTCCCTATCAAAGCACCACTTTGCGGAATGGGGGAAAAGTTTTGCGGATTCTGGAAAAATTGCGTTTATCAATATGAGGCTTGAACATATGTATGGGGCAGGTGATGATCCCAGCAAATTTGTCACTCACGTTATCCGTGCTTGTATCAGCGATATTGAGGAATTGAAGCTCACGCAAGGCGAACAGCGGCGCGATTTTATTCATATCGAAGACGTCGTCGACGCCTACAAATTTTTAGTGGAAAACACTGGCAAGCTGGCTCGGGGATATTCAGAGTTCGGTTTAGGTTCTGGCCGAGCGGTTACCATCCATGATCTTGTAGCCATGATACATAGCCTTGCAGGATCGAAAACCAAGCTTTTATTTGGTGTGCTCCCCTATCGGGAACACGAAATTATGCATTCGACGGCTGATGTTTCTAACTTGGAAGCCTTGGGGTGGTGTTGTCGTCATGATATTGAGAAAGGGCTAAAAGAAGTCATCGAACAGGAGAGAAAATTATTATGAAGCTACTGATTACCGGCGGCTGCGGCTTTCTGGGCAGCAATCTCGCCTCAGATGCGTTACAAAGAGGCGACGAACTCGTTGTGTTCGACAATCTCTACCGCAATGGCTCGCGCGAGAATTTAGCGTGGTTGCAATCACAGGGAAAATTTACTTTCGAGCATGGCGACATTCGCAACCAGAACGACATCACTCGCATAATTCAGTCGTTTAAACCGGATGCGATATTCCATCTTGCCGGGCAAGTGGCGATGACAACCTCGATCGCTAATCCGCGCATGGATTTTGAAGTAAACGTGATGGGCACACATAACTTGCTGGAAGCGGTACGGCAACATGCACCTGACGCAATTGTCATCTACTCCTCCACTAATAAGGTTTATGGTGACTTGGAACAATACACCTATAGCGAAACTGAAACACGTTATCAATGCAACGAGTGTCCCAATGGTTTCAACGAACGGACGCAGCTCGATTTTCATTCCCCTTACGGTTGTTCCAAGGGGGCGGCCGATCAATATATGCTCGATTATGCTCGTATCTTCGGACTAAAAACCGTGGTGTTCCGTCACTCATCCATGTATGGTGGGCGCCAATTTGCCACTTACGATCAAGGTTGGGTCGGTTGGTTTTGTCAGAAAGCCGTGGAAACTAGCAAAGGGCAGCTCAAGGAGCCGTTCACCATTTCGGGTACCGGCAAACAAGTCCGAGATGTGCTTCATGCGGATGATATGAAGCGGCTCTATATTGCTGCCGTTGATAATATTGATAAGGCCAGTGGCCAAGCATTCAATATTGGAGGTGGTATCGAAAATAGTCTGTCCCTCTTGGAATTATTTGCACTTTTGGAATATTATGCAAATGTAAAAATGGACTTTATCAAGCTACCAGTACGTGAAAGTGATCAGAGGAGCTTTGTAGCCGACATTTACAAAGCTAATAGATTGCTTGATTGGAAGCCTTTAGTCGACAAAAAAATCGGTGTCAGACAGATGGTTGAATGGGTTGTATCGTCAAGCCAATATATCGTATAAGGCTACGGCAACATATGACTTTACATAATTCTACTTCAATTATCCGTTTACATGGTTCTTGCGAGCGGTATCCTGTAAAGCTCACCATGTTTTTTTCAATATACCTCATAAGTACTGCGGTTCTTTACAATAATTTTTTTGGGTTACAATTTTCTAGTCGATGGCCGCTTCTTGTGGGAATGTTCTTTTTTAGCCCTTTAGCGCTTTTGAGCCGCATACGCCTTTCATTTAAATCTTCACTAGCGCTCTTTATATTCTGCTTTTTCCTGTTAGAAATATTGCATATGGGTTTGGGGTCGTTCGAAGCCACTGCAATTGCTTCTCTTGTGTCTATATTGGTGTTCCTTGTTTTGGTTTCCCGTTTATCCAAGGAGCAGTGTTTTAGAGCCCTCGAGGTTAGTTGCATATTTTATATCCTTTTAATTTATCCCCTCGCATTCGTTCACGGTATGGTTGGCAATGTTTTTTCGGGTAAGGGAGGATTTGTATCTCAGTATATCCCTAATCTGAATATGTTCCTCATAAACGGTAACTTTCAATCGGGACGAGGGGTAATCGGAATGGTTGGCGGAGTGATAGCAATTTTTGCTATCTCCAGGATTCGGCAAAGTTCTCTCCGTGTTACTCATCTGGCATTACTTTTTATTGGGATATTTGCAATTTTGGTTTCGGATTCTCGCGGCCCAATGCTCTCTTTTTTTGTTGTATTGGTTCTCCTTTTTTTGCCCATTAGGGACAGTGCTAAGATTCGTTTGCTGTTTATATTTCCGATCAGTGTTGTCTTATTACAGTGTTTGTTGCTTCCCTTAGGTTTCGAATTTATCGTTGACCTTGATATTTTTTCTAGACAGGATACGAAGATTTCTGATGTAACACGCGATATTGCTTGGAACCAAAGTTTTCACCTAGCATTTTCATCTTTGTTACATGGAGTATTAGGGGGCGGTGCCATAGGATCAATTGATGAGTTACAACGGATTTTTGGGCAAAATTTTGCTGATATTGAAGAGATTAATTCGGCGCATAATCTGTTGCTACAGATTTCTTTGGATGGAGGCATGGTGCTCTTATTAATTTTTGTATTTTACCTAATTAAAGTTGCCGCGTACGGGTTGAAGTATGCGGAACATATGTCTTTTTTAGATGCTGATGCGCCCGCACTTTTTTCTTTTATTCTATTATATGGCACATCAGGATCGGTTGTGAGTGTTGATCGAGTTAACGAAATTATGTCCATTTTTATTATGGCTTGGGTGATGCTTGACAAGCAGATATATTACGGTGAACATCGGTTTCGATCAAAATTTCTTCGGCCGGTTGTTATTGAGGGTATCTCGTCGGCTGCGTAAGGCGTTGGGGTATTAGTGAAATACACTTTAAGATGCCGATTTATTTAAAATTACAAAAATGGTGATCATCGAGATGGACTCTAATCAGAGGTCTTGCGATAAACATAAGGAAAACTCTGTACATTGCGGTGACTTTTCTTTCATAGATGGTTCAGGGCATGCTGAGCCGTTATGTAAGTTGATAGAAATTTCTTCGCAGTACCGTTTTTTCGGACATCGACTTCTCTACCTTAAAGAAATTCGGCAAGGAGTCGAGATTTGGCAAGACGTTCCAGAGCATTTTGGCCGTTTCTATCCTTCAACGCTCGAATTGCCGCAGAGGCGTGTAGTTGCGTCACCTGGCGATAAATGGTTTGCTAAACAACTCGAGTCGATTATTTCAGCCTCCTCGGTGGCATTTCGGATATCACTCCGAAAGCCGATGTTGCCTCGGTCGAAAGCCTTGTTTGTAAATTGTCTGGACCCTGTTTTTGGACATGCTCTATACAAGCTTGCGGCAGCTAGAGCGTTGGCGGAAACAGTGTTAGATCAAGACGTGATCGTGTTGATTAGCGGCTGTTTGGTTGCTTATGCTACTTTCGCTGCTGGTGCTATTGTGGTGGAAGACCCAATATCTCACTTGTTAAGGCCTAGTACGAACTTGACAAATATCGTACTCAGCTTTGCAGGCGAATACGATAATTACCAATGGGCCTTTTGCAATACTTCCCGCCTTGGATTGCAGCAGATCATGCCTTCAGTGTTCTCGCATGTTTTGTCGGAGGGATTGGAAGGTTCTGTGGTAACTTTCGTCCATCGTGACGATAGAATATGGGGGTTGACGCGCGGCATGCAAGTGCGGCGTGTTAACCAAGTTTTCGCGTTATTGAAAAAAGCCTACCCTTCTGTTGAAACGGCAGTGATCGGAGTGAGTTCGTGCAAAAATGCGTATGTTGCTGATAATTTAGAAATTCATTCCTCATATAATTGCGATTTCGAATTTTTGTTGACCGAGTTAAGCATCAAATCAAAATGTGTCTTCGGTGTTCATGGTTCACACATGTTGGTTCCAAGTTATCATTCCCAGGCAACCGTTGAGCTCTTATTTTTATCTCGCCTCGGAAATGCGATCCAAGCTTATTGGCCAAATCCAACCAAGAATATTTTCGAGATACTGTTTGGATATCGTGTTCTATATGGTAGATGGCGACTTTGGGATATTTCGGCGTTTTCTGTCTTTCAGCAGATTGCAGCAATAATTTCTGGTTTTTCTGGATTGCATACACGTTTCGATTCCCATGTTATTTTTGGAACGGCTTCTGATACGATCAATTCAAAATATCGAAACAATGGCAATGAATAGCGAATCAGGTTCAAATCGACGAAATTGGGTGAATAGATTTAGCGACATTATCTCTGTGAGGCTTTTTCTAGCTAATTTCAGTTCTCTTGCGCTTTCATTGGTCAATATAAAGGTACTATCAACATTCTTATCAGTAGATAAATTCGCTACATGGGCGCTAATTATTACATTTCAGTCTTTTGCAACTTTTATTCTAACTGGCCCGTTACGTGTCGGACTAACGCGATACCATGCCTCTGCATTAGCCGTTTCAGAGGATGCGAGCTATAGACGATTTGCGTTTTCTGCCTTTTTTGTGTCTGCTTTGATCAGCATATTTTGTGCTGTTATGGTAGTAAATGCGTTTGATTTTGGGTCGTCTATAACAATACAAGGTGTTGTTTTTGCGGTGCTTTACGGTGTTATTTTAGACTATTCTTCTTTCCTTTCCCTCGTTGCTCAGCAAATGGCACACGTTTGGCGTGCTATATTTTTGTTGATGTTAGGAAAGTTAGCATTACTAGCAGGAGTTGCGCTGTCCTTTATCAAGTTTGATGTGTCTGATGGGGTATCGGAATTGGGCCTGCTGGCCGGCACTGTTTCACTATCCGTTATCAAGTTTGATGCGCCCGAACCCGAAATAATTTTGCCATTAACAGTACTGGTTTTTTCGGTTTCTTTATTCATTCTGCGCTGTTTTTCCTGTGAGTCTTCTTTGCTTTGTTCTTTCTTCGTTGGCTTGAAATGGGATGTTCGAATTCCGGCTATTATGCGGTTTGGGTGGGTTTTCGTTGTTACGGGCCTGATTTCGTGGACTCAAATGAGCATGCCTCGTTATTTATTGTCCTGGTATCAATCTCCAGAAGAAGTTGCTTGTTTCTTTCTTGTGACTCAGATTGCGCTGCTATCGATGGCGACGCTCACCGCAGTTATTGGTCAGACAATTTCACCGAAACTTTATATTCGTCATGATGATATTCAATTGCCAGGCCTTCCGTCACCTTGGCAATTCGAATTAGTCGGCGGAGCTGGCTTGGCAATTTTTACCGCGCTTGTAGCTATTATTTTCAGTCTCGTTGCAGGAGATTGGGTGGTTAAGTTGGTTTCTAGGGAGGGTTTCGATGATATATCGGAGCTGTTGGCTATTAGTTTCGCAACATATGGGCTCTACTCAGTTGCGCAAGTAATGAGAATTTATGGTGACCAAATTAAGCGTCCGCAAATTTATTTGGTTGCAAACATAGTTTATCCATTAGTTGCTGTTGTACTTTCATTTCTTGCTGTTAGGCACGGGCTGATTTTTTTCTACTTCGGTCTGTTGACAGCAGAAGTGATCCATCTAGTCATGATTACTGTCATCAATCAAATACAATATAATTACTCGAGAGCCCGTACATGAATAACCCCTTAGTATCAATAGTAATTCCGACATACAATCGTGCTGCTTTCTTGCCGCGTACGTTATCCTCTGTTTTTAATCAAACTTATAAAAGTATAGAGATTATAGTCTGTGATAATGCTTCAACGGATAAGACGTCGGATGTTATTGCTGATTTTCAAGATAAGTATCCAGATTTTCAACTTCGATATATTTGTCATGACTCAAATATTGGGCCTACTCGGAATTGGTTTTCTGGTATTACAGAATCCAAAGGCGATTACCTCAAGATTCTATTTTCTGATGATTTTCTCTATCCTTGCGCGGTTGAGTCTTTGCTTCAACCATTGATGCAGGAATCTTATGCATTCAGTTATGGAAAAGTGCATAACTTATGGAAAGGTTCAAAGGTAACAAATTACGGACGCCAGCGTCCGGGGAAGGTTGTGAGCTCGAATGACTATATCAAGGGTTTTTTTTCAGCTTATGTATCTTTGGAGGACTATCCAAAATCTCCTTGTGCAGCTCTGTTCCGAACCGCTGCATTACGAAAAATCCCTCTGGATGAATATGTCGATTCCGTAGGTATTGATATTGTAGCAAGTGGGATTGGTCCTGATATGTTGATGTTTCTGTATAGTTTTTTATTTGTTGAAAACAAGGCGGTTTATGTTGACGAGCTTGTGGCGGCGTTCGAAGGCCACAAAGACTCCATTACAGTGAGCTCTACCATGGAACGGCTTGACAATCATAATTTCGCAGCTGCTGTTAAGTTTTATATCGGCTTAACTGAACATTGTGAGATGAAGCAAATATTCGAAACGGAATTTAATGCGCTTGCGACTGGTCCGGGTTTCTATCGTCGTCCGAGAGAAAGGCTTGAGTTGCTCATGAAGGGCAGTGAATATATTTTACAACCACGAAAGCCACCATTCCCACTTTTAGGTATTAGTCTTTCGCTATATAGGCGATGCTGCAGAGCACTTGAATACCGTCTAGGTTTGGTACGGAATATACTTGCTAAACACGGGCATAAGCTGAAATAGTTTTGTAAAAAATATGATTTTATGAGGTTTAGATGACAAACAGCATAGCTGTTGATGTTCCTGTATTACTGTTGATTTTCAATAGGCCAGATACTGTTGCAAGAGTGATGGATGCACTTCGCCAGATAAAGCCAGCTCATTTGTATGTTGCAGCTGATGGTCCACGAGCGGCAAGGATGGATGATGGGATAAAAACAGAATCTGCAAGGCGAATTGCGACAACAATAGACTGGCCTTGCGAGGTTAAGACGCTATTTCGCAAAGAAAACTTAGGTTGCCGCCGCGCCGTTAGTGGGGCTATTGATTGGTTCTTCGAGCAGGTAGAAGAAGGTATTATCCTGGAAGACGATTGTATTCCCGATCCTAGTTATTTCCGGTTTGCACAAGAGTTGCTTTTTCGTTATCGGAACGACAATCGCGTCATGGTCATTGCAGCTAAGCATTTTCAAAGTACAGCCTATCAACCTTCATATAGTTATTTTTTCAGCCGCTACAATCACTGTTGGGGTTGGGCAAGTTGGCGGCGAGCGTGGCAGTTTTATGACCGGGATATGTCTCTTTGGCCTGAGTTGCGTGAATCTGATTGGTTGCTAGGAATCGGGAATGGTCGTCTAGCATTCAAACAATATTGGACTAGGATTTTTGATCTAGCCTATTCAGGGAAAGTTGATTCCTGGGCTTATCGATGGACATTTTCTTGTTGGGCACAAAATGGATTAAGTATTCTACCTACCCGAAATTTGGTAACCAATATCGGTTTTGGCGTGGATGCGTCACATACTAATGGCGATGATAGGTTGGAATCGTATTCAATACTGGAATCGATAAATTTCCCTCTTGTTCATCCACCCTACATGCTACGAGACGTAGAGGCAGACGCGTGGAGTGATCGCCATTTGTTTGGAATAAGCCGCTGGACATCAATAAAAAGTTCAATTCGTCAACTACCCTGTGTTGATGTGCTTGTAAGGGCTGTGCGTTATGGCTAATTATTTAGCCGATATGTAGATGTTGAGTACAAAAGGTAAAGGTGCGTTGTTTTATTTTTCACGATAACTGAGAGAAGTGCATGACTGTTAATTGTCCGTTATGTCATTGTTCTACTACATCACTTTTGGAAATATTGAGTGGTTACGATATCAATAAGTTGTATGCAAAATCGGTTGGCATATTCAATGCGTTGAAATGTGCGCAACTTGAGTATAGGGAATGTCCGAATTGTAAGTTGAGGTTCTTCTGGCCTATGGAAACAGGTGACGAAGTGCTATATGAACAGTTGCAAGTATTTGACTGGTATTACATGGTTGACAAAGAAGAATACCAAATTGCTATGCAATATATACCAAAGGAAGGTTCTGTGTTAGAAGTGGGGGCAGGCAAAGCAGCATTTGCTAGCTTGGTCGGTGTAGATCGCTATACAGGTTTGGAGTTTAATAACAAAGCAGTTGAAAGGGCTAGTTCTGCTGGTATCACCTTGATCAAGGAGGCGGTTGAAGTTCACGCAATACGTAACTTGCATCATTATGATGCGGTGGTGTCATTTCAAGTATTGGAACATGTCAGTTCGCCAGCCGAATTCATCAAAGGTTGTGTGGATTGTTTGAAGCCAGGTGGTGTATTGATTCTTGCTGTGCCATCTAGTGATGGCTTTGCGGGCAAAGCGATAAATAATTTTCTTGATATGCCCCCACACCATGTGAGTCACTGGGCGGAACTTACAATGCGTAAAATAGCCCAGCTTTATGGGTTGGAGGTGACGTCAATAGAGCATGAGTCTGTGGCGAAGTACCACCAATATTGGGCTCGAAAGTCTAGAATTGAGTTGATTATTAGGAGAGTTCTAGGAATGGATTTCAGATTTATCGACTTACGATTTTTTTCAAGTCTTGTATCGAAATTGGCCGGGTTTATCGCTCTTTTATCGTTCTCGTCATTGGCTGGAATAAAGGGTCATACTATAGTGGGTTGTTATAGGAGGGTATAGGCGTGGATAGAACTTTTGTGAATATTGCTTGTGGTAGCACATATATTCAGGGTTGGTACAATTTTGATTATGCACCTGTGTCATCAGTAGTTTCTAAGGTAAACCTGCTTGGAAGATTACCACTAAACGACGCTTCAGTGGATGTTTTGTATTCATCTCATTTTTTGGAGCATATCCCGCGTAAGCGAGTTAGTCAGTTTCTGTCTGAATGTTTTCGTGTGCTAAAGCCTGATGGACAGATCAGATTAGTCCTTCCCGATTTAGAAGAAATTTGCCGTGAGTATTTGCGCCTGCGTGAATCTGGAGAGCACTTAAAGGCTGACTTTGTAGTTTTGGAATTAATTGATCAATGCGTACGTTCTGAGTCGGGTGGCGAGTTGGGCCGATACTATAATCGACTAAGTCTGGCTGATAAAAAAAGTGAGCTTGCTGACTTTATTGCTATACGGACGGGAGAAAAAGAGATAAGTACGCCCATTGTTATCCCTAAATTGAGTTGGGGGCGAATGAAGGATGCGTTTTGTCAGCCTAGAAAGGTGTTAGGAGTGCTGGAGCGTTTTTATTGCCGCCTCGTTACACGGCTTTTGCCATCTGCATTTCGGGAGCAAAATGTCAGCTTTGCACATGTGGGTGAGCGTCATGCTTGGATTTATGATTTCTATGAATTATCTAAGTTATTAGAACAGGCAGGTTTTGTTTCCATTCAGAAGTTGAGTTGTGATAAGAGTAATATTAGCGGGTTTCCCGTCAATGAACTTGACGTAAGTGTAGAGGGGCGTCCACGCAAAGGTGTGCAGTCAATGTATGTGGAAGCTTTAAAGCTGTGAAACCATTATTACTATCTCAATCGGATTCTGTTGGTGGAGCCGCACGTGCAACCTTAAGGTTGCATAGGGCGTTGCTAAGAAGTGGTATAGAAACTCGTATGCGCGTAGGAGTGAAAAGATCCGATTTGGCTACGATAGATAGTCAACCAGGGAAATTGGGGTTGGCCGTGGGGATGGCTCGTCCATTTGTTGGCGAATTTCTGATGAGTTTTCAGAAAACTCTAAATCCAATTATGCATTCCCCAGCGATATTGCCCTCGGGTATAGTCAAAAGCCTTAATGCATCTACCGCAGATGTCCTCAATTTGCATTGGATTAACAACGAGTTTCTAACCATCGAAGACATCGGGCGGTTACGTAAACCTATTGTTTGGACGATGCATGATATGTGGCCATTTTGTGGAGCGGAGCATTATGCGCCGGATGATATGGCAACTCGCTGGCGCAATGGTTATTTGCCTGGTAATCGACTCAGCGGGCATGGTGGTTTTGATATTGATCGATGGACTTGGCGTCGTAAACAGAAGGCGTGGCGCACTCATATGCACATTGTTACGCCCAGTCGTTGGCTTGCAGATTGCGTTAAGGGGAGCGCTTTGCTAGGTGATCAACCCGTTATCGTGATTCCGAATCCACTGGACACCAGACAATTTCGACCTTGGCCTAAACAATTGGCTCGACAGATATTGGGATTGCCGCCCGATTCCCCATTGGTATTGTTTGGTGCGATTGGTGGAGGGGCCGATCCCAGAAAAGGTTGGGATTTATTACAAGCCGCTTTAGTGCTTATTGCTAATGACGTACCTGGAATAAGATGCGTGATTTTTGGGCAAACTGAACCGGTTAATCCTCCTCGCTTAGGGGTGCATTTACATTGGATGGGGCGCTTGAACGATGATGCTACCCTTGCGCTGCTCTATAGCGCTACGGATGTGATGGTAGTGCCATCCCGCCAAGAAAATTTGCCTCAGTCTGGCACAGAAGCTCAAGCCTGTGGTTGTCCTGTGGTGGCGTTCAATTGCACCGGGTTGCCAGACGTAGTGGTGCATGGAGAAACGGGTTATCTGGCAGCGCCTTACGATGTTGAAGATTTTGCAAACGGGATATTGTGGGTATTGGAAAACCGAGATCGTTACACACACTTAAGTGTCTCTGCTCATGCTCGTGCGGAGTCCTTATGGGCTGAGGAAGTGGTGGTAAATCAGTATCTGCCTGTCTATCAACAGGCAATTATGGCTAACTGTGAATAAAGACGGCGGGCGGTTTGGTTTCCCGGCATTGCTATAAAACACCGGATAAGCGTATCGGACGAAACGGTGGCGGGGCAAAAATAGTCGATCATTTTGGTGATAGAAATGAATCTTCAAGTGAAAAAATGGGGTAGCAACCATCTGCTATAACAGAATCAGTAAGGACACTCTCTTAAATTAGGGTAATAATTTGTGGCTCTATATGGGTTTCGGGGTCTTTTTAACTAAAACAGCCAGTAACGAAGACAGCAAGCTTTTACCGCGTTTTCTGACATTATGGACAAACTCAAAAAAGCCCAGGTACAGCGGCAACTTGGCCTGTGATATGCCGCGATGCGGGCGTAGCCAGGAACGCAGCAGCGACCAGAAGCCTTCCATGGTGTTTGAATGGACTTCGCAGAAACCGTCGCCGTCTTCGTCGCGGGCATATTCCCCCGCCGAATGGTTAACCGTCTTATGCGGGTAGCCCCAAGCTTCCAAACGGCTATAAATGTTGTATTCGTCGGTATAGATGTGTGTGCCTGGCATAATGGTTTGCAGGATCAAGGGTTTGATGGTGGCCTGTTGCACGTTGTCGAGCAGCCGGATGACGACTTCCCCCGTGCGCTGGATCATGCCGAAGACGGGGGGCTTCTCCGTCGCCGCCGTGCCGCGCCCCGGCGCACCTTGCAGGCGGCGGCAACGGGGCTTCCTTCCGGCTTTCGCAACCTTGTCCGGCTGGCCTTTATGACCCGCCACGATGTAGACTTCGTCGCATTCGACCACGCCGGACAGGGTCACAGGCTCTTTTTTTTTTAGCCAGGCCTAAGCGCAGATGTTCCGTCATATACTGCAATAGGAGTTACGCATTGACAAAAATAACTATCACAAAATCAATTGGTTATAGCCATTGCCACTAGATATTTTTGATTTTTAACTTATTGATTTTAAATGCAAATAGCTTGTCAATGCGTAACTTCTATGCAAGTCGTCCTTGTTCAAGTCCAGTTCTCGGGCGATCTGTTGATTGGACAGGTTCAGCCTCATGAAGTACAGGCAAAGCACCCAAACCGACAGCGGCTGGTGATGCCCTGACAAGACCGTCCCGGTCAGGTCGTCGAAGCGTTTGCCGCAGGCCTTGCATGGGTAACGCTGGCAGAGCCGTTGAGGGGTGTCGAAGCCGCGCCGGATCGTGTCGCCGTTGTCGCAATGCGGGCAAGTGACTCCGTCTGCCCAACGTAACTGGCGGATGGTCGCGTAACAGTGGGCTTCACTGACTAGTTGTTTGATTGTGATAATTGAGGGTTCCATCCGACCATTTTAGCAAAAGACCTCAAAACACATATTGAGCCTAATTTGTTTGGACTATGGGGTTCACTTTACCTTAAATGCGAGTTATCTCCGCCTAATTATGGAAGAAATTTGATTGGCTTGGACATTTTTACTTAATTTATTTTATAAACCAATAGATTATTGTTAATGGTCTCGTAAATTTGGTTTTCTCTTGAACTTTTTCTTTAATTTATGTTGATGAAACATGCAACAAACTACATCCTCCTATAGCTATGTTTTTAAACAATTCTGTCCCATCTTTATCTGTAGTAACTGTAGTATTGAATGATCCAGAAGGGTTGGCTCGAACAGGCGAAAGCCTTTTTAAGCAAACACTCCGCCCAGAATGGGTTGTTGTGGATGGCGGGTCATCTGATCCTACTCTCGCAGTATTGCACAATATGGATGTGCAGTGGGTTAGTGAAAAAGATAAAGGTATTTACGATGCTATGAATAAGGGTGTCGGTATGTGCAAGGGAGATTATGTTGTCTTTTTAAATGCCGGAGACTGCTTTTCAGATAATGAGGTGATAGCTAATGTGACTTCTTTCCTGTCATCTCCTCAAGGTTTGTCTATTGATGTGTTGTGCTGTGGGGCTAATCTGGTTTTTACCGATGGTAGGAAAGTTTATCGTCCCCCTAAATTAGTAGATGAATATATTTGGCATGGCCTTCCCGCTAATCATCAAGCGACTTATTACCGAAAGGTGATGCTGGGACCGCAACCTTATGATCTACAGTTCAAGTGTTGCGGTGATTATTTTCTTGCGGCAACTTTACACATAAAGAAAGCGACCTTCGGTTATCTTGATCTGCCAGTTGTTGAGTTCTTCTTAGATGGCGTTTCATTTAGTTGGTGTAAAGAGTTATATATGGAGCCTTATACTATACAAAAAAAAGTGCTTCTGCTTGGTTTGCATCGGCGTATATTAAGTCTTTTAAAACGATCTCTATCAAGTTTAGCACTCCATGCCTTTGAGTTACCCCTGCTAGGGGATGGATTATTTAAGATTTTTGCTTATTTTCGTTTCAAACAATTAAGTTCGTTGCGTTTAAATAATCGGGCTTAAGTTTTGGTATATTTTTACAGCGTAACCTATTGAAAATATAGATTTTGGTGCGCCAAAACATTTGAGTGATTACTTAATTAAAATTAATGACTTGGAGTTTTTTTTGCTACTGTTACTAAGATTAAAAAAATTTTGGTTTGTTTTGTCGAAGCCTAGGTTGCTTTTTGTGTTCGTGCGTTTTGGTGTAATGGCAGGAGTTGAGCATAGAGTAGTACTAAACCGGCCATTGATGACGGTAGTTGATATTGGAGCCAATCGTGGACAGTTTGCTTTAGCTGTCAGAGCAGTTTCTGGGGCAAAAGTTATTTCGTTTGAACCTCTACCGGAGGTGGCAGATATTTTCAAGAAGGTATTTTTTGATGATCCATCTGTTAAGTTGCATGTGGTCGCAATCGGTGAAAAAGCAGAAAAAAGACTGATGCATTTATCCGCTCGTGACGATTCTTCTTCATTGCTTGAAATTGGGGATGCTCAGTCTAGTTTTTTTCCTGGAACGCATGAGGTGGGGACTTTGGAGATTGAGGTTGGGACGTTGGATGATTTTATAACCAAGGAAGAAATCACAAGGCCAGCAATGCTTAAACTTGATGTTCAAGGCTTTGAAATGCAGGCTCTTGCTGGTTGTAGAAGTTTGATTGATAGTTTTGATTATGTTTATTGTGAATGCTCTTTTGTGGAGCTTTATAAGAATCAAAAGCTGGCAGGAGAGGTTATAGATTACCTGAATTCTTTGAGTTACAGCCTCGCGGGTATATATAACCCATCATATGACCAGAATGAAAATTGTATTCAAGCGGATTTGCTTTTCAAGCGAAAAGCTCATTAGCTTGCAATTACGCGCCCCATGTTGGGTATTAGTATTTCGTTCACAATGGGCAGATGTGCGAGTAATTATTCCGGAAAAGTTAAGTTGAGCGATGCGTTTAGACCTCGTTCAAAAAAATGCGTTAGAAATCGCCTTGCAACATCTACAATCGTGCGATCAGGCTTTTTTGTTCGGTTCGCGAGTGGATGATGCTAAACGAGGAGGGGATGTAGACGTGCTGATTTTTTCGGAGTAGGACGAATTCGGGCTGTCGCGAAAGATTAACCGGGATTTTTTTAAAGCCTGCGAAGATAAAATCGACGTGGTGGTGATTAATCCTAAACGTATGTCGAAAGAGCAGGCTTTGTTTGTGCAAGCTATTGAAAAAGAGCCGCTGATTCTGATATGACAACAATTAGAGCAGAGCAATTACAGCTAGCTGCGGAAAAATACCGGAACGTTTACCGGCTATTGCAGGCCAGCGTCGGTAAAACGACGGATTTCGATAGTCGGAAAAATTACTCGGTCGACGAGTTAGAATCTTATGATGCCTTAAGCGACCGTTTTATTCGCGCTGTCGAAGTGGCCATCAAGTTTTTCAGGACGTATGAATATTATCTGCGGGCCGAACAAAGCCAGATCTTACGGGACGGTCTGCACCAGATGGAAAAATTGGGCGTGATTTCGTCGCTGGATATTTGGTTGGACATGCGCGATATTCAGAGTCGTATCGTGCATGATTATGTACCGGAGAAAATCGCGGCAATGTATTTTCTTATTCGGAACGAGTTTTTTACCGAATTAACCCAATTAAACCGGTTCATAGAACAGAGAGTAATTTAGGGCATACAGCAATGCGACACATCTTAGCCGAAATTTCACTCAGCAATCCGGCGTTGCGGCCCATTATCGCCCAAGCCCTGGCCGTACCGGCGCTTTAATGCTTTGCATCCCCGAACATACCGCCCTTCAGCTTGATCTTGAAATAGAATCGAAAAGGGAAGTTACCGTGGCGGATGGGCGTTCAATGAAAGTGCCTTATGTAGGCCCTATCAAGGTCGGTTTCAAGGATCGCTTTTGTTATGTGGGTGCGTTGGTAATGGGCGATAAAGTATTGCTCGGCTCCGTGCCCACGGAAGACATGGATTTGGTGCTGTCGCCCAGCCGACACGAGATTACGGTTGACCCTAGCAGTCCCAACATACCCCATGCAGGGTGAAATTTTTACAACAAAAGATATGAAAATTATTTTTTACGGCCTTAATTACAGCCCTGAGCTGGCCGGAGTCGGTAAGTATTCCGGCGAAGCCTGTGCTTGGCTGGCCGCGCAAGGCCATGATGTTCGCGTGGTTTGCGCGCCGCCTTATTACCCGGAATGGCGAATCGGCGCGGGATACAGCGGTTGGCGCTATCGTTGCGAGAATGTGCTGGGCGTGCGCATTTACCGGGCGCCGCTGTATGTGCCGTCTCGCCCTAGGACCTTAACTCGTTTGCTGCATCTATTGAGTTTTGTGCTGACGAGTCTTCCCGTGATGCTGGGTTTGTCTCGTTGGCGGCCGGACGTGGTGATCGCGGTCGAGCCGACTTTTTTCAGCGCGCCGGGCGCCTTGTTGTGCGCCCGGCTCTCGGCGGCCAAGTCTTGGTTGCATATTCAGGATTTTGAGTTGGACGCCATGCTGGGTTTGGGTATGGGCCGCATAGGCTGGCTGGCGGCGGGTTTGTTCGCGGTGGAACGCTTTATTATGCGTGGCTTCGATGCTTTGTCGTCCATTTCCCAGAAAATGCTGGAAAAAACCCGAGCAAAATTGCTGTGTGAAATACCGGTGTTTTATTTCCCCAATTGGGTCGATACCGATTTTATTACCCCGGACGCCGATGCGGAGCTGTTCCGTCAGCGTTGGTTGATTCCGCGCGATGCCAAGGTCGTTTTGTATTCCGGCAACTTGGGCAGGAAGCAAGGTTTGGAGGTCATTATTCAGGCAGCGCGGCAGTGCGACGCCTTGTTCGTGATTGTCGGGGACGGCGCCGCCAAGGCCGATTTGATGGCGTTGGCGGAAACTTCAGGCGTGTCCAATGTGCGCTTTTATCCCTTGCAGGACTATCGGGATTTACCGGCGTTGATGCGCCTGGCCGACGTGCATTTGGTCGTGCAGAAGAAAGGCGTTGCCGATGCGGTGCTGCCTTCCAAGCTAACGACCATTCTGTCGGTTGGCGGGCATGCGCTGATTACTGCGGAGGAGGATACGGAGCTGGGATTGTTGTGCAGGAATTTTCCGGGGATTGCCCGTTGCATAGCGCCGGAAGACGTGCCGCTGTTTATCGAAACGTTGCAGGACATGCTGGCCGGTGTGGATGTCGGCCAACACCGTACCAATCCGGTTGCCAGACGCTATGCGTTGGAGTATTTAAGCAAGGAAGCGATATTGACGAGATTTGAAAGCGATTTGCTCGGTTTAGTAAAGGCTTAGTCCCAATGCTGTTGGCTTAAGCCGTCCTATCGGCATGGATTGCCGGTATCCAAAACACATGGATGTGTTTGAAGCTTTGCCATCCGTGGCCTCTGGGTTCCGGCAATCCATGCCGGAACGAGTGCGTCCGTGAGGACGTTTTGTTAGCAAGGTGGAAGTCCTTGCTGTGGGAAGTCACCTCTCACATAGCGGAAGGTAACTGCGTCGCCGCGAGGCGGGGTGGAGAGCAACCG
>Ga0172367_10003544_pt1 | contig 20119 bp, 22 predicted proteins | sample Lak10m_FD_114542 | JGI IMG/M metagenome (GOLD analysis project Ga0172367, IMG submission 114542) | Freshwater microbial communities from Kabuno Bay, South-Kivu, Congo - kab_022012_10m | ecosystem: Environmental > Aquatic > Freshwater > Lake | place: Democratic Republic of the Congo: South-Kivu...
AATTACAATCCCATTTTTGTGAGAGACTACAACTAAGGGCTTATTTTTATAGTGGGGGGCAAAAAGAGTTTCGCAGGAGGCAAAAAAATTATCACAGTCAATTAAACAGATCATTATTAAAGCGGTTTGTGGATGTTATAGGTGACCACACCAAATACTTCAAAATTACATTCGGCAGTAATTTTAATGGGTTGGTAAGATGAATTTTCAGGGAAAAGGTAGCAAAGACCTTCTTTGATTATTAAGCGCTTTACCGTAAATTCCCCATTTAAAGAGGCAATGATGATTTTCCCAGATCGCACCTCTTTAGATTTATCTACAATTAAAATATCATCCGGAAAAATGCCCGCACCGATCATCGAATCTCCTTTCACACGAAGGAAATACGTAGCGGTTTTGTTATCGATCAAATAATCATTTATATTAAGCCTTTCAGAGCTTTCAGCGTGCATCATCACTGGAAATCCAGCTTCGATACGTGCATCAAAAAGTGGTGGGTTACTACTTGCGTTATTGTCTTGATTCATGATACTCTTTTTTAGTAAAGATCCCTTTATTATAAGGGTGAGAAGGAGTTTTAAGATAGTGAAAAGAGAGCATTGGAAATCAAAATTAGGCTTTATGTGGTCTGCCATTGGCTCTGCTGTAGGTCTTGGCAGTATCTGGCGATTTCCCTATATAGTTGGGCAAAATGGTGGGGCAGTCTTTGTTATTTTATTTTGCATTTTTTTAATTAGCGTTTCCCTTCCGATAATGCTTGCAGAGATTGTCATTGGTAGAAAAACACAGACAAACCCTTCCGATGCTTTTCATAAACTTGGTAAAAGTAAATTTTGGAAAGGTCTTGGTACCATGCAAGTATTTACCGGGTTTTTAGTAAGTATATTTTATAGCGTTGTATGCGGATGGACACTTGGTTATTTCCTTCAAGCCCTTGGGGGTAATATCACTAATTTTACAGAGCCTTCTCAGGCTATTGCTTTTAAAAACTCCTTATTTGATAGTGTTACCTGGCTTTTGGGTTGTCAAACTGGGTTTGTATTCCTATCGGCGCTTGTCTTATATTTAGGGGTGCAAAAGGGGATTGAAGCAACTAATAAAATTTTAATGCCTTTGCTTTTTATGTTCCTTATCTTCTTAGCCATTGTTGGATTAAGTTTACCAGGCTCTATGAAAGGGATAAAATTTTTATTCACACCAGATTGGTCTATGTTTAATGGTAAAGTAGCATTACTAGCTCTTGGGCAAGCATTTTTTGGATTAAGCGTCGGACAAGGGACAATGATTACCTATGGTAGTTATATTAATAAGGATGACAATTTGTTTAAAATTACCATTCCTGTAACCATTTCTATTGTTATAGTATCGCTGCTTGCCGGCGTTGCAATTTTTACGGCAGTATTTTCTGTAGGAGAAAATGTATTGGGGGGAGAAGATTTGATGTTTCAAACTCTTCCACTGGTCTTTTCCACAATGAAATTTGGCGCCTTATTTGCAGCTTTATTCTTTTCCCTCATTTTATTTGCGGGATTAACTTCTCAGATTTCAGCAATGGAGCCATTTATTGCTTATTTAATAGACCATAAGGAATTTTCAAGACATGGAGCGACAGCGGCCTGCTCGTTAGCAATTCTTCTTTTAGGGATACCGGTGGGACTATCTTTTGGAGTCCTTTCAGGTTATACAATTTTTGGCGCCTCTTTATTTACCGCGCTAAGCTTTTTCTGCGTAAATATCCTTGTCCCCGTAGGGGCGCTTGCAGCAGTCATTTTGATAGGCTGGAAATCCCCTTTTTCTATCTTTTTGCAAGATTTGAGCAAAGGGCTGAGGGTTACACTTCACGATCATCTTTTTTTAAGAAGTTTTTTTTCATTAAGCCTTAAATACATAGCACCAATTGTCATTTTTATCACCCTCTTAAATCTCTTTTATGCATCTTAAGCGTTACATATGGTAGAGATATATTTAATAAGGCATGGGGAAACAAAGTGGTCGCTTTCTGGTCATCATACTGGCCTTACAGATATCCCTTTAACGGATAATGGGATAGCTCAAGCTAAAGCTTTACAAAGTGCAATTTCCAAAGTACCCTTTAAGCTCGTTTACTGCAGTCCGTTACAACGAGCTAAGCAAACTTGTGAAGTATGCAATTTATTAGATCGGGCGATTATCAATAGTGATTTAGTGGAATGGGACTATGGTGATTATGAAGGGCTTACTACGAAACAGATTCATGAAATAGATCCAAATTGGTCGGTGTTTACAAAGGATCCAAAAAATGGAGAGAGTTTTCATCATGTGCAAATGCGTGCAGATAGAATGATTTCTGAACTCCAAAAGTTAGATGGTCCTGTCGCTGTATTTTCATCAGGCCATTTTCTACGAGTCCTTGCGTCAAGGTGGTGTGGATTTCCTACCTCTTATGGCCGCTATCTTCTATTATCCACAGCATCGATATCTGTTTTATCTATTGAGTCTGATATTCAAGTGATTAAGCATTGGAATGTGCTGCCTTATTAATTCTTGCACAATAACTTTCTATCTGTAGGGTAGGATTTATAATTAGAGGTGATACAATGAAGGATAGAAGCAAAAAATTAGTAATAATCACAGGTAGTGCAGGCAGAATTGGAGCAAATATTGCACAAAGGCTGGGCAAGAAATATCAAATCGTAGGATTTGAGTTGATGAAAGCCATTTATGCATCAGCAAATGAGGAGCTTGTCCCTTTAGATATTTCCTCAGAAGAAAGTATCCATCAGGCATTTAGACATATTCGAGCTTTTTATGGGAACAAAATTGCCTCTGTAATTCACTTGGCAGCTTACTATAGTTTTGAAGATCAACATTATTCTAACTATAATAAGATTACGGTACAAGGGACAAAAAATCTATTAAAAGCGCTTCAAGGGTTTGAAGTAGAGCAATTTATTTTTTCTTCTACGATGCTTGTGAAAAAGGCCACAAAACCAGGGGAGATAATTACAGAAGAGAGTCCTTTGGATGGAAATTGGGCTTATCCTCAGTCAAAGATTGAAACCGAGGAGGTAATTAGAAAACATCGAGGAAACATCCCTTCTGTAGTGATGCAAATAGCTGGGGTATATGATGATGACTGTCACTCCATCCCAATAGCTAACCAAATTCAACGTATCTATGAAAAAAGCCTTACCTCACATTTTTTTCCTGGAGATAGTTCTCATGGAGCTTCATTTATCCACATGGATGATCTAGTCAATCTTTTGGAAAAAGCAGTAGATATGAGAAATGAAATCCCAAAAGAAGTGACGGTGTTAGTTGGGGAAGAAAAAACCCTTAGTACAAAGTATTTACAAAATACGATCTCTCAGTATTTTTTTCATAAAAATAGTAGATTACTGTGGATTCCTAAGTGGTTTGCCTGGATGGGGGCATTTGTTCAATGCCATACCCCGTTTATGAAAAAGCCCTTTATCCGTCCCTGGATGATAAAACTTGCCGATGAACACTATGAACTTGATGTATCAAAAGCAAAACATCTCTTTAAGTGGGAAATCAAACATAGTCTTAAAAATTCTTTACCGATGATGTTAAAAGATTTGGAATCAGATCCGATTTCTTGGTATAAAAAAAATAATTTAAGAATGCCTAAGCATATGCAGAAAATGGTCTTAAAAAGGATCAAAATAGGGAAGGCGGCATGAATAAAAGAGAGGTAGGTGAGAAAAATGTTTGGACAGTGATTGTCTGCTCTTTTTTAGGGTTTTGGTTAGTTTTCTCTCCGTTTGCGTTAGGGTATGAAACAAGGGCTATGGTATGGTCTGATATGCTCACAGGGGCAATCGTAATGATTGCAGCTTTATTTGCAAGGAAAGCAAATAGATGCGGGTATATTTGCCTTTGGATGATTTGCTTGTTAGGTCTTTGGTTGAATTTTGCCCCGTTGGGTTACCCTGCAAAACTGTCAGTGGAATATCTAAACGACACTGTGATTGGAATATTATTGGTTGTTTTCTCATTGATAATTCCAGGGATACCTGGAAAAGTGGAAGAAAAGGGACATGAGATTCCTCCAGGATGGAGTTATAACCCTTCTGCCTGGTCACAAAGACTGCCTGTCATAAAACTAGGTATTATTGGAATGTTCATTGCCCGTTACTTAGCCTCCTATCAATTAGGATACATAAGCTCTGTGTGGGATCCTGTGTTTGGTGGGGGGACAAAAGAGGTCCTTACCTCATCTGTGGCAAGCTTTTTTCCAGTATCAGATGCAGGGCTGGGGTGTTTTGCCTATACCTTAGAGGTGTTGCTTGGATTAAAGGGAGGTCAGGGGCGCTGGAGAACAATGCCTTGGATGGTGGTCTCTTTTGTATTTTTAGTTGTGCCACTTGGTGCTGTAAGTATCCTACTTGTGATACTACAGCCTTTAATTGTGGGAAAATGGTGCTTTCTTTGCTTATGTACAGCAGTTTCGATGATGGTTATGATCGTATTTGCCGTCGATGAACTTGTGGCAGTTGTGCAATTTCTGTATCAGAGTACAAAAGCTGGAAAAGGCTTTTGGAAAACATTTTTTCATGGAGGGGATCTTCCTGGAACAAAGGATGATACCCCGTGCCTGCTTTCAGAAAATAGTCTATTAAAGATAGCAGCAAAGTCATGTGAAGGGGTAAGCTTCAATTATACGCTATTTTTAAGCGCCGCTATCGGAGTTTTATTTATGCTCACCCCTTATCTATTCTCAGTTGATGAGAAGATGGCATCACTTGACCACTTGGTGGGAGCTCTTATTATTGTAACATCTATACTATCTTTTGCCGAAGTGATACGAGCATTACGATTTTTGAACATGGTCTTTGGAACGATCCTGATTATAGGTTCTTGGATATTAGGAAATATGGGAATGTTTCAACCTCTTTTTGGTCTTTTGACGATCATTCTTGCTCTAAGAAAAGGTAGAATTGTTTCAACCTATGGAACCTTTCAGAAATTTATCAAATAAAAATATTTGAGTAAAAGGTGAAAGTAGAGTATTTTGCAGTTATGAATAAAGTGATCCTAATTTTTGCCTGTATTTTTTCCATGTGCGTAAAACCCCCAGAGCATGTGGCAGTAAGTGATAAAAGCATCAAAGATTTTGCTGCAACTATACAGGAGAGTAACCTTTCTGTACTTGCAGTAGGAGGATTCTACCTCCAGAATAAAGTAGAAAAACTGTACCTAGATTTAAAGTATAAGGGTACGTTAACAAAAGAGGAAGCAAAGCAAAAGCTTATCTCCTATGTTAGGGGGATGGTGCAGCATATAAATCACGACAAAGCCCTTTTACCCCACTTGATAAAAGAATCATTTGATTATGAAGATATCAGTATTTCTTTAGGCTACACCTCTTTTGAAGGAAAACCCTCCCAAGTTCACGTATATAATAATGAGATAGTATTTTCTACCTATCATAGCCATGATAACTCTTTAGAAAAAGACTGCACAGAACCATTTGTATTGTGATCCTTTAATACCCTCTATACTCTGTGCCCAATCTCCAACAAACGGATTTTTAGTTAATAAGCATCTTTTGCAAACCCATTTTGTCGTAAGGTTCCTTTGCTTATTAAAATAAAAAGGACCCTTTGCATTCACAAAAGGTCCTTTTTTAAATAATCATTATTATGACTATTTTTTAGGAAGATCTTCTTCTAGCTGAGTCGTGATGATCAGCGCAGCTAGCTGAGGACCCAGCTGGTCCATGATGATTATGTCTGCCAGCTGCAGGAGCTCCAAATAGATGTCCTGGAATCACTCTTGCAGGTATTGCAGGAGCTCCTGGCCTTGCTGGTATGCCAGTAACAAATCTATTTCCAACTTGATTTGCAGGCAGAGCCGCTCCAGTAGGAACTGCTGACATAGGTGCTAAGGGACGACCCATACCGGAGTTACTGTTTGGTATTCCCACTCTCTTCCCATGCAAAGCTCTATGACCCAAAGTATCTCCAGGATGCTGTCTGCGAGGTGGTTGTAGATTTGGAATTACTAAACGTGGTTGATGTATTACTGGGACTCTTGGATTATGAACCAAAACCGGTTGCGGGAATCTTGATTGACCGACAAAGCTTGTCTTTGTAGAGGCAAGTAACACAATTGTTGTAATAAGTGCCGCTGCAAAAATGATTGGGCAAGCAATCGATGAGATTAGTGCAGTTGCTGTGAGTAAAATCACGGCTATTGCAACTACAGCAACTGAGGCTATTATTCCCACAATTGCAGGTTTACTTATTTTGCAAGGCTTTGTTGATGCTAACGAACTGGTTTGCATCACTGGTGTATTATTTCCACTGATTGAATGAGACATGTATTCTCCTTTTTTTTATTTATTTTATTATTAATAGTTTGTGTACTGAATGTATTCAGCTATGACAGATTCATTTGTATTTGTATTGATCAAGATGTACGGAAAATATAATTCACTTCCGCTATATTTGTCTTTGTTCCAGCCAAGAATTACACAGTCGTTTACAGACCATGAACTTAACTTATACATATCTTCAGTGGCTATTTGGTAATAATAAAGGTTACCAATACCATCGCATAAAGAGACAAGGTTGTCAAAGTACGAGATAGTGTTTAAGGATAAATAAGTTACATCACCTATTGAAGAAGAACAAGATATGTTAACATAGGCGCATTGACCAGATCTTTCGTTATATAAGTAGTAATCTTCTGGATGAAAAATGCTATTGCATTTGTAGATGATCACAGGATCGTTTACAAACCAGGTATTTGCTTCGTTGCATGAAAATGGTCCTGTTGCTCTCCAAACAGATCCATCGTCTAAATAGATGTTTGTGAAGTCGTGGTGATTTGTAACTCGTGCTACAGCTCTGTAAGGTACACTTTTATTGTAAGTGAATGATCGTCCATATTGATCTACATAAGTATCTGCAGACACAAAGAAAGGGTTTAAAAAAATTGCAGCAACTGCCGCTTTAACTATCGTTTTTATTAACATAATATATTCTCCTTTAAGGTTACTAAAGTAACGGTTAAAAGTTTATATATTTTATAGATTTAAGGAAAGCTTTTTTTTTATTTACGCTCTCTTAATTTGTTTAAAAGAACTGCGCTTTCAGAAAGTGAGATTCGATTAGACGAGGCGTCGGTAATTAAATCATCCAAAGACAAAAAAGTTTTTTTATAAGCAACAGTGATATAAAATGTCTCTTCATTTGGTAAAGAAGATAATCCCATAGACTCTCTTAGCTCACATAATTCTTCCGATGTGATGGTTAAATACCATACATGTTTATTTTTTAGATCATAAAGTAAATTGGCTTTATAGCACCCTGTGACTGTAAAAGAGAACACGTCACCAATTGGAAGGGGACTATAGAGTTTTTTTTCTTCAAGGGGCGTTGCTATTGCAATATGAGCCCCTGCTGTAAAGGCTCCATCAAAATAAGGCGGGATGTCAATAGATGGGTCATTAAAAAATGGAATAATAGAGGTGATGTATTCATTGGCAATATTTAAATAAATAAACCCATTAGGAGTTTGAGCAAGGGTTCCAGCTAAAGGGAGAATCGAGCTAATATAAGAAATGATAGATGATTCAAAAGGATCCTTTTTTATTTCTTTCCTTCTACAAGGAATTTTAGGGGGATTTATCTCTTGTTTTATCAAACATTTATCAAAGTGGGTGGGATGAGAAATTCTAATTTCTTCTGGTGCGTACATATAAAATCTCCTTTTGGGTAGGTTACATCCTTTCATTCCTCAATACAAAAAAATGAAATAAGAAGCAAACTCTATTGTGGTAAATAGAAAAAGTTTTTATTATATAGGAAATGAAGAAGAAAATAGAATTTAAGCCTTTATTAAAAAATCCCTTTTTTCAGACGGTTTTTTCTAATTACTTAGACTTTGCTAAAGAGCCTCCCTCAAAAATTCATTTTGTAAAACTTCCTGATGGGGATGTTTTGTCGCTTGAAGTTTCCACCCCACCTGATTGGACCGAGGAAAAGGGGAGCGTGGCTTTTCTTCATGGGCTGTGTGGGAGTTCAAAATCCCCTTACGTTAAAAGACTTGCAAAAAGGGTCTATGATGGAGGAAGACAGGCTATACGCTTTAATATGCGTGGCTGCGGAATAGGTAAAGGGCTTGCACAAAATATATACCACAGCGGATGCAGCGGTGATATTAAGGTGGCTCTTTTAGATCTGCAAAAACATTTTCCAAGAGCTAAGATGATACTTGTTGGATTTTCCCTTGGAGCAAACGTTACAGTAAAATTAGCAGGGGAGCTTGGCGTAGATAATCATTCATTACTTTTAGGAGCAATTGCCGTATCGCCCCCTTTAAATTTACTCTCAAGTGCGCACCGTCTTGCGTTAGCTAAAAATCAAATGATTGCTGAATACTTTTCAAAGCAATTATTTACCCATATCGATGATTTGCATAAAAATTTTCCAGACCTACCACCGCATAAAATCACCGAAGATACCTCTATCAATGATATTGATGAACTCTATATTGCCAAAAGAGCCAAATTCTCTTCAGCACTGGATTATTATATGCAGTGTAGCGGCGTAAATATGATTGATAAGATACAAGTTCCAACAAAAATTCTTTTTGCACGCGATGACCCAATTATTCATTCAGATGAACTCGATGACATCGCCTTACCTGCACACATTGAAGTGGTTAAAACAGATTACGGCGGCCATATTGGATTTGTTGGTATGAATATTTTAAGAGATTTTCGTTGGATGGATAATTTGGTGGAAGATTGGATTGAAAAAATATTTGAAATATCTTACATATAAAGTTTGATCAAATTTTGGGTTTATATGCGTTATATTTTTTTTGTGATAGCTCCTTTTTGTTTATTTGCAGATACTGGTGCAAATGTGGAGATTTCTACTACCGGACCTTGGCTAACAGGACCTATTATAACAACTTCAGCCTTTACGATACCAAAAGGTCATTTTAATATTGAACCTTACATTTTTTTTGCAGAAACTAATGGCACTTATAGATCAAACGGTCATATTCATGAAAATAGAGAAATTCCAAAGGCTGTTAACATTTCGATACCTATTCAAATTGGGTTAACAGATAAAATAGACCTAACAATTACTCCTACGCTAAACTATAACTATAACGTAGGAAAAGAATATGTTGGGGTCGGAGATCTTAACATTGGACCTAGCTATCAGCTTATGCGGCAGAATAAAGACTGGTATGGATTGACTTGGAAGGTTGGTTTTACTCAGCTTTTTCCATGTGCAAGTTACCAAAACTTAGATCCTATTTTTTCAGGCAATGATGGTGGGGGTGCTGGTGCTTGGGCAACAAGTCTTTACACAGCAGCTGCTAAGCTTATTCACTTAGAGCAAGAGCATTATTTAAATCTAAGATCAGCTTTTACCACAATTTTTTATGTTCCTAAAAAAGTACATGGGGCAAATAGTTATGGGGGGGATGCAACTACCAATGGCTATTTAGCTAAAGGTGTGTCTGTAGTGTTAGATCTAGCCTTTGAGTTAACGTTAACAAAAAATTGGGCCCTTGCCCTAGATATGGAAAATCAGTACACCACTGCTTCAAAATTTCAAGGAACTACAATATTACCAGTAGGGAATCCAAAAGACTCGTATAAACTTTCCTTTGCCCCAGCTATGGAATATAATTTTAGCTCAGGTCTTGGAATAATTGCAGGATGCTGGTTTACAGCTTACGGCTTAAATACGAGCGCATTTAGAAACGTCGTAATAGCCGTAAACTGGTATACCTAATCTCAACAATATTTATGCGCCTTTAAAAGGGTTAAATTGTGAAATTACCTCTTTTATAGGAGAAAACCCTCCAGAACTAAGATCATCATTTTTGTGCTTTCTATTATCAAGATGGCCTTTAGCATTATTGTTTTTATCATCAAATAGACGGCGAACACTTGCTCTAGATAATTCGTTATTATAGGTACATCTGATTTCCTGATTATCTCTAGTTTTTAAAACAAGACTACCTAAGATAGGAATTGTGGCTACAATCCCCCTAAATAAGTTTAATGCTGCATGCTTGTAATAATTTTCACCATCAGGAACGATGGATTTTCCACCACAGCCAACAACTATACTATTTATTACTGCCCAGAAAAATTGAGCAATTGCAACAAAAATTCTAGCAATACCTGATAGTGTTGAAATTATTATCACCCCATCGGCAATATTAAGTTGCTTTTCGATAATCTCCATAGCTGTGGTTGGATTATTTTCATAATTTCCAGCTTTTGGTGACTTCTTTTTTTTATCTTCCTCTTCTTTTTTATCCGTGTTCGGTGTATTTAGATAAATTTTTATTGGTGGGTGTGTTACTGGTGATACTGCCATAGTTAACTCCTTGTTTTACTTTATATATATTATAAAAATACAATAATTAAAAATCACTAAATATAAAAGATTAGTGATATTTATTTCTTTTATAAGATAAAAAAGAAGTAAAAATATCTGGAGAAAAAAAAGACTATCAAATTGATAGTCTTTTATATTGAGCACTTAAAAGTTTAAATATAATTAAGCAGCTTTTACTTTAAGGCGCATAATGCTTTTGGAAAATCGTCTCCACTGCTTCCAATCCTTTTTCAAAGATTTTTTAGCATTCTTCACCTCAGCAGAAAGTCTTTTCAGACCATCTGGCATTACCAGCTTGTCTTTTTTAGCATCTGTATATTCTTTAACAAGCACCTGAAGTCGATTAAGCTTTTCTGCTAAAGAATCGGTAACTTTGTTAACTTTTTCTTCAGCTTCATGTTTTTTCTCAATAATAGAATTTTTAATTCGTTGTACTAAAGCTTCTTTATGTTCCTTTAACATTAATGAGAGAACTCTTGTTTCGGATGACTTCCTAAGGTTGCTAGCAAGGCCTAGTTTGCTGAGTGTCCAGATCAACCACTTAGTTGGGTCAAAATGATACCATCTGATCCCGTTTCTATAATCGTTTGCAAAGGTGTGGTGGTAATTATGATACCCTTCGCCAAATGTTAGAAAACACATGATATAGTTATCTACCGCAGTATGCTCTGTGGAGTAATTTTGGTGACCCCAGTAGTGAGCAAGGGAGTTGATAAACCATGTTGTATGATGGGATAAAAATTGTCTTAACACCCAACTGAAGATGAAAGCACCAAAAAGATCACCGGTTGCAAGCCATACTAAAGCTGTCGTAAAAAGATTTACAGCAACCATTAACAGGACATAATGCTTATGCTGAAAGTTGATCAACGGATTTCTTGCTAAATCAGCTGTAATTTGCTTTTTATCCATTGGATTTTCATTTGTAAACATCCATAAGATGTGGGCATGCCAAAATCCTTTTGTCACAGAGTATGGGTCATTGTCACTATCAATATGGGCATGGTGAAGTCTGTGATCATACGACCATCTTAGCGCAGACCCTTGGGTAGCAAGTGTCCCAAAAAATAACATTATAAATTCAATAAATTTATTGGTTCTATAGGTTGAATGTGAAAATAACCGATGATACCCAGCAGTAATTGCAAGTCCTGAGGTGATAAAAAGAAAAATCGATAAACCTATCAGTAAGGCAGAAGGGGTAAAAAAGAAAAGATAAAGGGGAAGTAAGGTTAACAGAATAAGATGATAGCCGCTAATAAATAGTAAGCTAGGCCAATTTATATTTTTAAGTTTACTCATAGGTGCTCCTTTTTGTTATAAAGTATATTGTAGCATTAATAAAGATTTATTATCCATCTGAATAAGCAGATAAGGCTATAAATGATTATACCTTTACCCCATCTTTAGGGGTGGTGATTTTTGTGGAAAACGCTCTACCTAAGTGGTTTACAGAATATATCCAACTTACAGTGGTTACTACAATGATTGGAACAAGTAGGTGGGTGATAGAAAGAATGGATCCAGAGCCAAATAAATCTAGAAAGGCGATCTGTATCCAAGAGGCACCAGATTTTCCAAGTCTTGAGCCAACTACCTCTATGGCAGCCTTACCGCGAACTTTTTCACTTTCCAGCAATGGGATATAAGCCATCTCTTTTGTCGGATCAAAGAACGAGTATTTTGTAACCTTGCTGATGACATTTTGAAAAGCGCCAAGAAATACGATAAAGGCAAGGGGAGTGATCCCGAATAAAGTGGTAAAAAAGCCTAGTTGATTTTTTAGCATTAAAGCGATGAAAAAGAAGATTCCTGTTCCACCAACAAGTACCGGTGTGATTTGAGCGCTAAATCTCCAACCAAAACGTCTTATAATATTTGTCCCACAAAACATGGATATAAAGAAAGCTACTCCACCTACATAGGAGGTGACCTTACTTGTAAACATTTGATAATCGGCAGTTTTTGGAAATAAAAGTTTAACATTTGCTTTCCAGCTAATTTCTATAAGAGTGATGCATAAGCCGTAGCCAATAACTAGTATTGTAATTCCAAGTAGGTAAGGAGATTTCCCAATGAGTTTAAATCCTTCAAATAAAGAGACTTTCTCCTTTTTTGGTTTACGGATTTCTTCGGTTCTTTGTGGCATCTTGTCAATTACATTTTTATTCACCCACCAGTAAATACCCATGATGATAAAACCAATAAAAATTGCCACACCTAGTAACGCTTGTACAGTATAAATATAAGGATAGACATTTAATTGCTTAATAAAGAAATAGACTAAAGGCCCAATTGAAAAGGCCGCTACATCCCCTGCGGCAATGTAAATGTTATAAGATCTTTTTGCCTCACTCACATTAGTCACATCATTGGCAAACCCCCAAAACATGAGAAGGATGACTACACTACCCCATAATTCGGCGGTGATGAACAATAATGAATGAATCCAGTTTCTGTAGACAGCGATCCAATGGCTATACTTTTCCCCAACTAAACTATCGAGCCAGTCAGAAGATCTGGTTGGGGTGAAAAATTCTTCATTAGGATAGAGGATAAAACCGTATAAAAAAATGACGGCTAAAAAGCCGCCTAATACCGTATAAAAAAGGGTTCTCTTCCTCAGCACATGACTGAGTTTTGAGTAGACAAGGGCCATAATGAAGGCCATAGGAAGAACAATCCATCCTTTTAACACAGGAATAACCTCTGCACCGGAACCTTTAGCGGTTACAATCATCGCCTCTTTCATGTTCGTTAAAATTCCGTAGTTAACGGAGATGAGAAATTTGATTACTATTAATGGAAGGAGTTTCTTCAATTCGGAGTGATGAAAGGGCCAAAGACGTCTTTTCCACTTACTAAAATCTTTTGTTACATCGATCTCTTCCATTCACTCCTTTCATAAAGTCTTATATACACTCAAAATTCTTCAAATTGTAGCAAGAAAGGGAGTTTTATGCAATAGATTATCTTTTCAAGATTTTCTTAATCCTTTCAAAAACTTCTTCTATAGAATGGGAGTTGCTTGAAGGCACTGAATGTAGTAAGTTCTTTTCTTTATAATAATTTATTACAGGCTGAGTGTGGATATAGTAGGTTTCAAGTCGATGGGTAAGAGTTTTTTGATTATCATCAGCTCGATGCTCAAGGTGTCCTCCACATTCATCACAAACCCCATTTTTTATAGGCGGTTTGGTCTGTTTGTGATAGACAGTGCCGCAATTTTGGCAGCTAATTCTTCCAGTAATTCTTTCTAAAAGTTCATTTTTATCCACATCTAGATAAATAATAGTGATTTTCTTTTCATCTAAGATACTACTTAAAAGGGTCGCTTGATTTTTTGTTCGAGGAAAGCCATCTAAAATCCACCCTTTTTTATGGGTAGAGTGGAGTTTTGCTTTAACTATTTCAAGCATCATTTCATCAGGTATAAGATTTCCAGAATTGATAATCTCTTTTTGCTCATCGGTTAAATTTGGGTTATGCCTTAGTAATCCGCCTGTGCTAATATGTTCTAAATCAAATAGCGTAGATAGTTTGTGAGCTTGAGTCCCTTTTCCAGATCCTGGCGGACCGATGAGTAATACATGCATTAGATCTCCTTATTTTGGCATGAAGAAGTATAATCACGGTGTTATTCTTGCGCAACAGATATAATTTCTTGTGTTTTTACCTAGAGGGTTCTTCAGGTATGATGTAACTTGCTACGATGTATAGAATAATCGGCATAAAGGCTGTCATAAACATCAGCACTACAAAAATCAATCTTAGGATATTAGAATCAAAACCTAGATATTTTCCAACTCCTCCGCAAATGCCAGAAATTCTACGATCTGTTTTTGATCGGTAGAGCTTTTTGTAATTAGCAACCACATAAGATTTTGGACCTAATGGGATAACTGCCCAACAAATTAAATAGACAAGAATAAAAATCCCACCAGAAAATAAGGTTAAAAGTAGCCAAAGCATTCTAATAATGGAGGCATCAATTTGAAAATATTGAGCAAGGCCTCCGCAAACGCCTGCAAGTTTTTTGTCAAATCTCTCTCTATAAATCCTTTTCATGCTGTTTATTATAGGAAAAAAGAGCTCTATAGGTCAAGATAAAAGCGATATTAAAAAATTTTCTTTCTAAACTCATTTGGAATAGGGGATATAAAGCTTAATCTTTTCCCAGTGCGGGGATGAGTGAAGGCAAGTTTATGGGCGTGTAAAAACAAAGTTTTATTTTTTTGATCTGTTCCATATCTACTATCCCCAATGATAGGGTGCCCTGCATGGGCAGATTGAACTCGAATTTGATTCTTTTTGCCGGTCTCTAATTTACAGCTGATATAGCTATAGAGACTACCGACTGTTTTATTCACCTTATAATGAGTGATAGCTTGGATTCCGGTGTTAGACACTCTCATTTTCATATCACCAGATTCTTTTAAAAAGCACTCCCAAACCCCAGCCTTTTCTTTGATGGCACCGTGAACAACGGCTATATATTCTCTTTCCACGCTTTTGTCCATGAATTGGCCTCTAAAGGAGTCTTTTGCCTCTCTGGTAAGAGCGTAGACCATCACGCCAGTTGTTTCTCTATCAAGCCTTTGCACAGGAAAAACAGATCCATAATGTCTCTTCAATGTAGAGTGAATACTCACCCCGGGATTTTTTTCAGAATCAACAGATAGAGTGAAAGGGGGCTTTTCTAAAACAACAATATCCTCATCCTCATAGTAGATGATTATATCCTTAATAAAATTTGGCTTTTTAAGAATAGAAATAATCTCATTCTTTTTTAGTTGGCAATCTTTTTCAGCGACAAAATTATTTCTCATCACTCTGCTTTGCTGGTAGAGCTTTTTTATCTTTCCCTGGGATAAGTCTGGGTAAAGTTTTTGAAGTAGGTCTGAAAGGAGAGTTTCCTCTTCTGTAGTAATGGAGAGTTGAATCATGCAACTAGTGTATCCTTTAGCGCCTATTTTGTCCACATATACGATTTAACCTATTAAAATTAAATCATTTATAAGTCAGTTAAAGCGCAAGTTAGATAAATTAATTTTGCTTGACAGATGGTCTTTTAATGGGTAGGTATTGCCCTATATGGATAAATATATAAAAATACTTTCAAATTTTGCCTATACAGTTGGATGCGCCTGTTTGTATCTTATTTCCTTATGGATTATAGCAGCTGCAATTTTGAATATTGTAAGTGATTTAAGCGCCTCTGTGTTTACCGTTTATAAACTACTTGATGAGGTGGCTTTAATCGTATTTTCAATAGCTGTCATAGATGTTTCTAAGTATTTAATCGTTGAAGAGGTGCTAAAAGGGCATGATCGCTCTCCAAAAGAGGCAAGGCGTGCTTTTACAAAATTTATCACAATTATAGTCACTGCTTTATCACTTGAAGCTCTTGTAATTACAATAGAGAGTGTTAAAACTGATATTACTAAGCTTATCTACCCTATCTTACTGTTTTTTGCAGCAACGATATTACTTGTTGGTTTAGGGGTCTATCAAAAGTGTAACTCTTCTTCAGAACATTAGCGCGCTAGACTTGTTTTAAACAAGTTTAGTGAATATCAAAAGAGTTTATAAACTCATCGGCAAGTTTTAACTGCTCCTGGGAAAGGATTTTTTTAGAGTGAACTTCAATTTTATAAATAGTGCTTTTAACCAGAATTAAAGCCCCCTTTGTTTGGCCTTTATCTTGATTATTATCAAGAAGATAGCTCATAGAAGGATACCCTCGATGGGTGGACATTTTTTTACTAACCACTTTCCCTTGGTGTTTTTCAAGTGGTTTAGTCATTGCATTAAATAAATACTTACTTCCAAGAAGCGTCCATGAAGATGGGATGGGGGAGGAAACCAAAGAATAGTTAACATCATCACTGTGTGTGAATTCTGTTACTTCTAATGTTGTTTTTTGATCTGTTACTTCAATGGATTTTTCTTCCACTTTAGGTTTTGATGGGAAATAGACAGAAAATTTTAGATTATCGTCCTTTACTTTTACCCATGAGTCAATACTTACTTCTTGAGTTGTGATATCAATTAAGTGTTTTGTGTATTTATCTGGAAGAAAGTTGTACAGCATGCTGAAGCAAAAAAGGAATAAACAGATGAATTTTAAAAAACCCTGACGTTTATTTTGTATAACCCGTATATCTTCAAATTTATCCCAACGATTTTTTTTGAACTCGGCATTTTCTCTGATATAAAATATTGCAAAGAAGATGTTTAATGGAGAAAAAAGAAGTGGTAGTACTAAAAATGCTTTTTTAAAGGCAAGTTTGAAAGAGGAATAAAGGTTTACCTTTTTAGAAAGGGATATCCCAAAAATCCATTTACCAGGGGTTGTTTTGACTAAATAATAAAATAAAGCTTCTATGGGAGCAAATAATAGGGGTGTGGCAAGCAATAAGAGTAAGTTTGCAAGATACGGAAAATGAAAGGCTAACACTAAAGTATAAAATATACTATAGTCAATTGTTCGACTGATGAATCTGGATTGTCTCATGAAAACATTATTGCAAAAATCTACCTTATTTTCAACCTTAAGGAATTCTTATGATATCGTCAAGTGCTTATCACTCCACCTCCAAGACAGAGGTTTCCATTGTAAAATACAATAGATTGAGCAGGGGTTACAGCTCTTTGTGGTTCATCAAATTCAATTTTCAATTTACCTTCATCTATTGAAACTGTGCAAGGGACATCTTTTGAGCGATAGCGAATTTTAGCGGTACACGTAAGTGGAAAAATGGGCTCTTTGCCTACCCAGGAGATCTCTTCAGCAAACGTGGTTTTTTTAAACAAATCAGCATGATTTTCCCCTTGAGCTACATAGACAGTATGAGTAGATATGTCTTTTCCAGTAACGTACCAAGCATCGCCCTTTCCACCAATACAGAGCCCTTTTCGCTGACCAATTGTGTAAAACCACGCCCCCTTATGCTCTCCAATGATCTTACCGTTGGATGTTTTAAACACCCCTTTTGCTTGAGGCATATACTCTGCTATAAAGTCTCCAAAATTTCGTTTTCCAATAAAACAAATGCCCGTGGAGTCCTTTTTATTAAATACTGGAAGCTTAGCTTGTTCTGCAATTTCTCGAATTTGAGGTTTTGTGTAACTTCCACAGGGAAATAATATTCTTTTTAAAACCTCCTGCTTGAGGGTATATAAAAAGTAGCTTTGATCTTTGTTGTCATCTATACCCCGTAAAAGAGAGAAATCTTGCCCAATACGAGCGTAATGACCAGTTGCAAGGTGTGTGGCTCCTAAAGAGAGTGCTTTTTTTAAAAAAACATTGAATTTGATTTCACGGTTACACAAAATGTCAGGATTAGGTGTAGTCCCTTTTTTCAATCCCTCTAATAAATCGGTGAACACCTCGTCAAAGTATTCTTTTGAAAAATTAAATGAGTAAAGAGGGATATCTATTTTTTCAGCAACAGCAAGAGCGTCTTGATAATCCTTTTCAGCAGGGCAGTGCTCACTTTCCTCTTCCCAGTTTTTCATGAAAAAGGCGATCACTTTGTACCCTTCTTTTTTGAGAAGATAGGCCGTAACTGCCGAATCGACCCCCCCTGATAAACCAACTGCTATGACTTGTTCTTTGTTCATTTCGTTACAATGTAAGTTATTCCGTTATACAATAGCCTAAAACATGTTTTGGGTGCAACAATACCTTCTTTATGTTAGACTAAGTGGTGTAAATTACCTAAATAAATTGCAAAACCTTGCGATAAAAAATAGAGTTGTACTAACATGTTTATCATGAAAAGATTTTTAAAATGGTTACCAGTTGCCTTCGTTTTCGGAGCGCTTAGTGTTTTTGGCTATTATTATCAGATGCAAGAAAGCTTAATTTTTAGATGTAGACGACTAGATCCTGCTCATGAATATCATTTTGAAACGGCATTTGAAGAGGTAAATTTACCTATGGGAAATGGTGAGACGGTAAATGGGTTACATTTTTTCACAGAAAGCAAATCAAAAGGGGTGATTTTGTATCTGCATGGGCAGGGTAGAAATTTGCTTTACTGGGGTGAAAGAGCTGAACCCTATGTTCATCATGGTTATGATGTATTTGTGATTGATTATAGAGGGTTTGGAAAAAGTACAGATAATCTTACTGAAGAAAATTTGATGCTTGACTCCATTGCCGCTTATGACTATTTGAAAAAGCGTTATAATGAGAATGAAATTATTATCCACGGTGTTTCTCTTGGCACATCAATGGCTTCTTATGTGGCATCGAAAAACAATCCGAAAATGTGCATCTTGATTTCTCCCTACTATAATATGATAGAAACCGCCCATTTTAACAAACCGATTTTATCAAGAAGTGTACTTAAAATCATTTTAAAGTACCATCTTCGTACCGATACATGGATTGGAAAAGTCAACTGCCCATTATATATTTTCCACGGCACAGAAGATGATTTAATCCCATACTCACAATCGCAAATGATTGTGAAAAAGCTTGAAAATACTAACGTTGACTATGAATTTTATACATTAGAAGGATGTGGTCATAACTATGTGCACCAAAATGGGATATACATAGAGCAAATCAGCAAGCTTTTAGGGCCGTCAACAATGGTTACATCAAATAAATCATGAAAGGAACTTTGATAGGCGATCCTATCACTTTTAGTACCTCAGATCAATTATACCCAATTCTTTACGACAACTTTGGGATAAAAGGGAGTTTTGAAAAAAACAAGGTTCCAAAAGGCGAGTTGAAGCATTTTTTTGAAACCGCAGATTTTGACTTTATCACAGTCACCATGCCGCATAAGGTTGATGTAATTTCATTTTGCGATAGTTTATCAAGTGATGCAAAAGCAATAGGAAGTGTTAACTATATTGCTGTGATAGACGGAATAAAAAAGGGGCAGAATTTTGATGGGGTGGGGACTTTAGACCCTATTGAAAAAAGGATCTTGGTAAAAGATAAATTGGTAGTGGTAGTTGGTGCCGGTGGGGCTGCAAGAGCTGCTATTTATGAGGCAAAAAACCGTGGCGCTAAGGTAATTTGTGTCAATCGCACTAAGGAAAAAGGGGTTAAGGTTGCAAAAGAACTAGACGTATCTTTTTCTGATACGATCCCAAATCATTTTGATGTTTTGATAAATGCAACAAGTGTGGGTATGGATCCCTTTGATCACCGATGTATAGTTTCTGATGACACCTCTTTTAATGGGAAGGTTGTGCTCGACATGGCTTCTAGAACCGGGGTATGTAAGTTACACGCTATAGTTAGTAGTGGAGGTGGAGTGTACATCTCAGGATCTGAGATGTTTTATGCTCTATCTATTTACGGATTATCTTTCCTCCTTCAAAAAAAATAAACAGCTACATTTTAAATATTTATATTGACATTTAGAGTTTTATATCACACAATTTTATTTTTTATTCATTAAAATGAGAAAATAACTTTGCAAAAACTTCTTTTTTTAATCTTCATAATCCCTTTGTATATGTGGGCTGTGTGGGGGGACTTTTTTTCCTCAAGCGATGATCCTATCATCAATAATCACGTAAATGTGATCACAGGTAGGCTGCAGCTTAGCTTTCAAGACCATGTAGTGCAGGGGGCGATCCCCTTACCTTTGAGAAGAACCTATACAAACCACGGTCAAACTAAAACCTCCCATTCAAGGTGGAATTTTACCGAAGGGTGGTGTTTTTTTTCTCACACTCATTTGTACTTAAGAGAAATGGGAGAC
>Ga0172367_10003545_pt1 | contig 20118 bp, 18 predicted proteins | sample Lak10m_FD_114542 | JGI IMG/M metagenome (GOLD analysis project Ga0172367, IMG submission 114542) | Freshwater microbial communities from Kabuno Bay, South-Kivu, Congo - kab_022012_10m | ecosystem: Environmental > Aquatic > Freshwater > Lake | place: Democratic Republic of the Congo: South-Kivu...
ATACAATCAAATTCTCGTGGTAGTGGTTCGGCCACTCCACAATCTTTAACCATTACTGCATTAGAAGGAGGGACTGATAAATTTACTGGTTTTGGTACAATTGTTGCATCAAATGGATTAACAATAAATAGTTCTAGTCCACCTACAATAGCTTTCACAAGTAACGCTAGTTCAATGACATCCGATAGTGGAACGGTGACAATTCCTGTCAATTTTACCGATAGTGAAGGTACATCGGGTACAAAGAATGTTGTTGCAACAGTTTCAAGAGTAAGAAGTGCTACACCAAGTATTATATTAACTGCAACACCTCAAGCTCAATCGGTATTGGCAGATTCATCAGGAGTTCAGACTGGAACATTATCTAATGTTACAATTGATGCGTTAGAAGGAAACACAAGTAGATTTACTTCTATGACAATAGCATCTACTTCTGGATTCTCAACTCTACCAAGTGTAAGTACAAACACATTAGTAATGACTTCTGCACAAATGAATGCAGCAGAAGGTTCTATTACATTGACAGTAACACATACCGATAGTGAAGGAACTACTGGTCAGACAAAAACAATTATAATAAGAACCACAAAGGTAAATGTAGGGGCAACTGGGGCAACTGGGGCAACTGGGGCAACTGGGGCACCGGGTGCAAACGGAACAAATGGTACTAATGGAACAAATGGTACTAATGGAACAAATGGTACCGATGGTGCTAATGGAGTTGTAATTAATGTAACACCTACATCACAAGTTGTAAAAAGAAGTACTGATGGTACTTATGCAACACCATCTACATTTAGAGTTACCGTAAGTGAAAATGGTTCTTTACTTACACATCAAGCTGGAAGTGGTACTCCAACAACAAGTAAATTTACAATTACAAGTTTATTAAGTGGCAGTGAAAGTTCAGGAGCAGGTACAACAACTTATGTAATTCAACCAATTACTCCAACAACTACTGCTGGGTTTGAAACTACGTTCAATGTCACTTATACTGATTCAAAAGGAACAACTTCATCTGCAATTGCACAATTACATAGAGTAAATGTGGTTCTTGATGGTACTACTGGACCTGGTGTTGTTCATACTGGAGTTTGGACAGCAGGGAGAGCATATCAATACTCTGATGGATTAACAAGTGGAACTGGTAGAAGAGATACGGTATTATGGAGTTCTACTGGTTCTCCACCTTATAATACTTATTATGCTACAAATACTTCTCATACATCAACTAACGATTCAAATGCATCAACGGGCAGACCTGATTTAGGTGGTCCTTGGACTTCATTAGGAACTTCAAGTTTATTTGTTGCAGCAAAAATTGGTATATTTGAAGATTCATTCGTACAAAATACCTTAAACATAGGTACAAATGATAATGGTGGAGTCTCTTCTGCTAATATAACTTTAGCAGGTGGAACAACCAACCCATATATTTCAATAGGACAAAGTAATTCAACAGGTTCTCAAGGATATAATGTTAATGGTATATTTTTAGGACAAGATAGTGGTATTTCAAAACTTTCTTTAAAATCTGCAACAAATTCTTTAACTTGGGATGGAACAAATCTAAACATAGTTGGTAATTTAAGTGTTGGTAGTACAGTTCCAAATTCAGCAGTAACTGGGTTAGGTGCATTGGCATTGAAAAGCACTGTAACCGCAGGTACAGGTGACGTAACTGGATTTGGTGCATTAGCAACATTAAGTAGTGTAACAAATACAGAATTGGCAGCTAATGCAGTAACTGAAGCTAAAATCGCAACTGATGCAGTAACCTCTGGTAAAATTTCTGCCAATGCGGTAGTAGCGGATAAAATTGCTGCAAACGCAATTGTTTCAGATAAAATTGCTGCAAACGCAGTTACTGCAGGTAAAATTATAGCTGGTGCAGTAACGGCCGATAAAATAACAGTAAGTGAATTATCCGCATTAGGTGCTACAATAGCAGGTTGGACTATTGATTCTACCAAAATTAGTAAAACAAGTACTGGAACAATTGAAATAAATTCATCCGATTTAGGATTCTTCATAAAAGATGGTTCTAGAAATGCAGTAATTATGACGGATGATACTTCATTTAGAATAGGAAGTTCAACATCTGCATTATCTGATTTTAGTGGTGGTGGAGGACCAACGACAAGAAACGGTCCTATTTTTGGGCAAAACTTACAATCCGAAGCAAGTACTACTTTTAATTCAAATACAGTATCAACGGGTGTTGTTGCAGCTGGAACAGAGGTTTCTATAACTGATGCCGAAATATCGGCAATGATTACAAACTCTCTTTCAACATCTTATTTGATGGAAATATCTACTGCAGCTTATGTTCAAACATATCATTGGATAAGTTTAGAAGTTGTAGGTGTAGGACAAGCATTAATTGCATCGGGATATGTTTTTTATAATGGAGCAAGTTACGAAAGAAGTATAACTTCTACTGGTGGTGCATCTATAGTAATTGCTTCGGGTGGAACATATAATGTTAGAATAAAACATGAAATTGGTGTAAATTACTTAATAAGTGGTGAAAGTATAAGTTTAAAACCACCAAACTTTAGTGGTGTAAATGCAGTAATAGGTTCTGCACCAAGAAGTGTTGAAATTTGTCAAGCAGGTTTACAATCTTTATATGGGTCTAACCTATTCAAAGTTGATACAAGTTTATCTGCAACTAATTTCTTAACTGTTAGGGGTTCATCTAGCTTTTCAGGGTTAAGTTCATTCTCTACTTTAAGTGCAACAAATGGTGCAATAACAAATTTATCAGTTAGTGAAATTTCGGTATCAAGTGGGGTATTCACTGTTAATGGTGATATAAGAGCAACTGGTGATATTTATGCACTCACTAGTTCGGATAAACGATTAAAAGAAAATATCATTCCTATTTCAAATCCAATGGATAAGATTAGAAAAATTGGAGGATACACCTTTAATTGGAATGGTATTTCTAACAAGCCAAAAAATATTCAAGAGGTTGGGGTTTTAGCACAAGAAATTCAAGAAGTTTTACCAGAAGTTGTAAGAGAAAAAGGAGATGGGTATTTGGGAGTTGATTATGAAAAGATAATTGCTTTATTGATTGAAGGAATAAAAGAACAAAATAGTGAAATTGTTGAATTAAAAAATGAAATAATATCAATTAAAAAGTTATTAAATAGGTAATATGTCAGTTATAACAATACCAACATCAAGAATAGCATTAAAACACCACTTGTCTGGTAATGGTGCATTTTTAACTAGTTCGTTAAGTAGTTACGCGTTTTTTCCTATAGAAATTCGTTGGCCAAATATAGCAGAAAATCAATATATTCCTGATTTAACTTTAGGTGGTTCAAACGACCAAACACAAAATGTAAGTGGATTTGGTGATTCTTTATTTTTTGATTTTCAAACAAACATTGAATTAGCAGGAGGAATTCAGGCTTTTATGGTAGATAGTCTTGCATATACTTATGGTGAAATAAAAATACCAAGAAGTAAAATTCATGGCAATTACACCTCAATATATGTTTCCAATTGTGGTTCATTCAATCCTCGTTCGTTAGCAGGGGTTAGTGGTAATGATGATAGTTTAGGAGGGTGTGGTAGATTTGATATCTACTGGGATTATCAAAATAATTATTCCAGTGGGTTTGAAATAGTAGTCAATAGTAAATCAAGTGGAAGATACAGAGGAATATCCTACCAATGTGGTGTAGTACCAACAATAGAAAATTGTAGAATAAATGGAAATGGACCAGATGGAACTAATTCTACAACTTATTTTGAAGATGGTGGAACTGTTTTCGATTTAACAATAACTATACCTTGGAAGGATATTAATAATGTTCAGGCAATATTTGTACATTTCATTGAAGCAGATTCGGGATTGGGAATATGATAGTATTCATTTGACTTTAAACTATGATAGTTTACATACTGGGTTACTCACATTAAGTGGTGAAAAATGGATTTGTATAGTTTGGGTACGAGAAAATAAATTTTAAATAATTATATAAAATTAAACTAAAATGACAAAGGTTTCGGGTAAAGAGTTAGAGAAACTGCAAGAGACTCTTAAAGAATATTTTATACAGTATAATACGGAGATTGATACAAATCATATAGCCGAAATTCTTAATGAATGGACGGATGATGAAGATAGACTATATACACATGAAGGATTAAGAAAAGGTGTTCATAAGATATTAATTTGTACTGGTGCAGGTAATACCATCGTTGGTGGTGCTGATATGTGGGTAAATGATTTTTTACAATATGTTTGGCCAACTTTACCGATGCGAAAAACTTGGAAACTCCTAATTGATTCCAAAAGACCAACTAATTTTAATCAAAAGTCTTTACCAAAAGGTCTTACTTATCACTTTCATGGAGATAACCCCGATGAAACTGAAGAGTGGTTAAAAACTTGTCAAGAAATTCATGTTCTACATCCTCACTATCATAAAAGACCACATATCTGGCATCATGAAGATAAATTTAAATCAGTTTTTGTACATGCATATGCAAAAGATATTGTAAATGTTTTAAATAAAATACCAGAATTAAATCAACTACAAACTCAAACAAATGTAGATGAAGTTTTTTATAATGAATATTTATCAACATTCAAAAAACGAGTTTGGATTGGAAATAATTATTCTTCATTATTAGATGATTTTCCAAACTACACTTATAGAATACCGAATATTTATCAATTCAAACATAATATACCATTATCATCTCATGTTAATAATGGTAAAGTTGGATTTGCTTCTAGGGCTGAAACTAGAAAGTGTCTTCATTGGTTAAATGGCTTACAAGGTCTTGCATTAACATCACAATATGATGTTAAAAATCTTAGAGATACAACAACTTATTCATTAAAAGATATTGATATTTATCAATGGGACCCCGAAATTCATCATCAATTTATGTTAAAAAATTGGGGTATTTTTCATGGAGCATATTTCCAAGAACCATTTGGGTATTCAATTTTCCAAGCAGTTGATTATGGTAAATTACCAATTTTAAATTATGATTGGGCACCTGAAGTGGAATATAAATACAGAGCTGGTAATAAAATGGAATTTGATAAAATGGTTAAAACTATTTTAAAAGATTCATACGAAACTCGTTTAGAAAATTTTATGAGGTTAAAATCTTATATGCTTAAATTCGGGAATGTAGAAAGATGGGTAGATGACATCCGAAATATTCTGCTCAGATAATTTTTTGTATATTTTTATATAAATATATATCGTTTGGAAGAAACCTCTATACTTATACTTGAAGGGGGGTAGGGGGGTAGTTAAAATAGCTAATAAGCTATTAGTTTAAATAAGTATAAAAAAATAGTATATACTATAAGCTATTAATACTATGGGTAGCATAATTAATTTTAATATCATAAAAGATTTTTTTACAAATAATCAAACTCACCAAACGGATGTTAATGGTGAATCCTTTATACAACTAAAACCAGTTAAGTATCGCTGGACTCATGGTGCTACTGATTTACATTTAGGTGATGGGTTATTAATTTATTCGGTAATCCAATACATGAGAGCAAAAACTTGTGTTTGTTTAGGTAGTGGTGGTGGTTTTATTCCAAGAATCATGTCACAAGCAAGAATGGAATTACATGACCAAGAAATTTTTACTGGTAATAAATTAATGGAATGGGGTGATATTGGAACAACTATTCTTGTAGATGCATTAAATGGAGTTGGTGGTCAAACTGATTGGGTAGGTGAAGAATCATTTTTTAGACAACATTTTCCTTGTAGAGTTATTTTAGATACAACTGAAAATGCATTTTACAACTATTTTGTAAAAGAAGATATTAAAATTGATTATTTACACATAGATGCCGGTCATTCTTATGAAAATGTAAAACAAGATTTTGAACTCTATTCACAACTTTTAAATCCAAGTGGTATAATTTCGATTCATGATACTGATTCATCTTATGAGAAAGAACATATAATTACTCATGATGTAAAATCAGAAAATCATCAAGAATATGCAAATGGACCTTCTCGTTTTGTAAAAGAACTAAAACAAAATTCAGAATGGGAGGTTTTTAACTTTTTTAATAATGGTATTTTAAGAAATAAACCAGCATCAACTGGTTTAACTTTTATCCAAAAATGCAAAAATTAAATTTAGTTACTGTTGTAGGGCATAACACCACAATGTTAAAACATATGTTAAATCACTATAAAAATATAGTGGACGAAATTTATGTAGTAGTTTATAGACAACACGAACTTGATGGTATTTTAGAAGATGTGATTAATCTTGGTATTAAACCATATAAAGTTGTTACCGAACCCAAATTTAATTGGGAAAGAGTAACTGAATTATATAATGAAGTAAAACAAACAAAACCTAACGAATGGTGGGTAGTTTCCGATGATGATGAATTCCACATTTATCCTAAACCAATCAAAGAAATGATTTCTGATTGTGAAGAAAATAGTTGGGAATTTATCACTGGTGGATTTATCGATAGGATAGGAGAGAATGGAAATTTTCCATTAGTAACACAACAAACTGATATTTGGAATGAGTTTCCACTTGCAGGATTTTTTAGAAATCCAATGAGTGGTGCTTGTCCAAATAAAGTTTGTGTGATGAAAGGTTCGGTGAATGTAACCCCTGGCCAACATTATGTAGATTTTGGTGATGGTAAAAACTCTTGGGGGAAAAATAATATTAAACATCCGAAAAGATACCCAATAGGAAGAGGTGAAGGATTTATTCAGGTTCATCATTTTAAATGGGATTCTACTGTATTGGAAAGATTAAAAGAAGTTTCCGAAACAAAAGAAGATTATACATACTGGCAAGAATACTTAAAAATGTATAAATCCATTGAAATGTTTGATTGGAAAATTGATATAAATAATCCAATATTTATGTTAGAACGATTAGAAAATAAAGAACATTGGGAGTATTCTCAATGGAGCAAACTTAGTAAAAAAATTGTAGTAATTTAAAAAATAATATATTTATATATACAAATAAAAATAAAAAGTTATGGCTGTTACAAAAAAAACTGGTGATGAAAACCAACAAATTTTAGAAGAAAGAAAAGTAAAGGCATTAGAAAAAATTGCTAATTCTCTTGATGCATTAACCATTTGGTTTGAAGAAATCGATAAAGATACTTGGGGGCCAAGAATCGAATGGTATTTATCTCTATGGAAGGATAAATATATCGATGGTGATTCTAAAAAATAATTAAATGTATAAATTAGGAATTATAGTTCCTTACCGAAATCGATTTGATCATCTTGAACAATTTAAAAAATCAATAGTTGATTATCTTGATTCAAATTCATACGAAAATTATGTAATCATTATTGTTGAACAAGATGATGCAAAATTATTCAATCGTGGGATGCTACTTAATATCGGTTTCAAAGAAGCAAAGGAACATGGGTGTGATTATGTAGTATTCCACGATGTGGATATGTTACCTGAATATGTAAATTACTCTTATTCAGATAAACCACTCCATCTTTCTACAAATTTTATTTTAGAAGAAAATGAAAAACCAAGAATTATTTTTGATGAGTATTTTGGTGGAGTAACTCTTTTTCCAGTTGATAAATTCGAAGAAATTGATGGATACTCAAACAAGTATTGGGGCTGGGGCTACGAAGATGATGATTTAAGATTAAGATGTTCTGAAAAAGGAATTCCACTTAAAATTCACAAAATTAAAAACTTTAAACCTAGTGGTCAATCTTTAAAATTTAATGGCCTTAATGCGTTTGTTAAAATTAAAAACACAATCGATTTTAGACAAAGTTTTTCAATTTTTATTTCTTTCTATCCTGATAATTTATATTTAAATCATGATAAAAAATCAGACGAATTTACAGCTTTTAGTATTCCTGGTTATGATTTTGGTATAGGTTACACTTCGTTTTCACGATATAATTTTTGTTTATTTGATTCAGGGTTAAGACCATATTATATTAATTCAAACATCAAATCAAATTACAAAACAAATATTGTTTTAACATTTGATACTCTAAATAATGAAATAAAAGTTTACCAAGATGGTGAATTTTTAGGAGTTACTGGTTGGTTTAAAAAATTATTCCCATATAATAGAGAAAAATTTTATTATTTAGGAGTTGGTAATCCTAAACGAGAAATCATACCAAACTTTTTTAAAGGATACATTGATGGTTTTGCACAATGGGATAAAGTTCTAACTGATAGTGAAGTTTGGGATATATCCAAAAATGAAACCCATTTATTAAACGAAAATTTTGGAAATTATAATTCATCAAATTCTTTAAACACATATTACGATTCAAATCACATTGAATTTTATAAACTAACTGATTTATCAGGAAGAGAAAATCATGGTGAAATTGTAAATTGTGAAATTGTAGATTTGGATATACCAAAATATACTGAAGTAAAAATACCATATAGAAGAAAATCGTTATTCAAATCTTTAAAGCATGATGAAAATGGATTTGATGGCCAAAAGTGGAAAGATAAACATACACGATACAATCAATTAAGGTTTGTAAATGAAGTATCAAATCACATTTCACTCATTAACCGAGATGGATTATCTACATTACAATATCATCTTTATGGTAAAACTGAAAACGATAATATAATACACTTAAATGTTGGCATATAATGAAACTAGGAGTTTGTGTCCCATATAGAAACCGAGAATTACACTTAAAAGAATTTATTCCTCAAGTTGGAAAATATCTCGAAGAACAAGGAATTGATTATCAAATTTATTTCGGTCATCAAGTTGATGATAAACTTTTTAATCGAGGTGCAATGAAAAATGTTGCAGCTAAACATGCATTTGAAGATGGTTGTGATTATATAGTTTGGCACGATATTGATATGATACCCGAAGAAGGTTGTGATTATTCATTTCCTGATAAGAATCCAATTCATATTGCAACCAACATTTCACAAATGAATTATGAATTGAAGTATGAAGAATACTTTGGTGGTGCAGTTATTTTCTCAAAAGAACAAGTCCTAAAAACCAATGGTTACTCAAATGATTATTGGGATTGGGGTATGGAAGATGATGACCTTTTTTGGAGATGTAATTTAGAAGGTTATGCAAATAACTCCTATATGGATTATACTTCGGAACAACAATCTTTTTTACATTTTGATGGATTTAATTCTCATATTAAAATTGATAAAAATTCAACACTACGAAATGTTACTTCTCGTTCACATACTATTTCAGTTTTAGTTCGTGCAAATCAACAAGAAGAAAAAGTTCCTATTTGGTTAGTAGGTGATACTGAAAGAAGATTTTGTGAATATCCAATCATAAGAAGACCAGGTTATGATTATGGAATATCTTATAATAACTCTCGTGCATACACTGCACAACTTTGGGATAGTGAACAAAATCATTTGTATCAATGGATGAAACGATATGAGAATCAATGGAGTTGGGTAACACTTTCAGTTGATACTTCAAACCAAAACATTCACTTTTATTTGAATGGTAAAGAATCAGATTCACGATGGGGGACTGGAACTCCATCACCACTTCATTATGAGGGTAGATTGAAGAGTTATGGGTTAGATGATTGGTATATTGGTACAACTACTTCGGTGGGTAAGAAAGAGGTTAATCGATGGTTTAAAGGAGATATTGCAAAAGTAATGATTTGGAATAGAAACTTATCATCAAGCGAAATCCAAAACCTACAAACCGATTTACCAAATAACGGTTTAGTTTTACATTATGATTTTAACAACGAACAACAAAAGAATTCCCCTTATACTGCAGTTGATTTAAGTGGAAATGGGACACATGGTTCAATTCATAGATGTGAAGAAAGAAATGAACAAATTCAAATACCATACACAATTATTCCACATAGAAGACAAGGTAGGTTAAGATGTTTACCACACGTTGATGAGGGGTTAATTAAAATTGGTGGAGTTGATAAGTGGGCAAAAGGTGAAACAACTGCAAGAAACGAAAGAAGATATGTTTTACAAATGCAACAAGGTGATTGGGATTATAAATCAGATGGAATGAACTCATTAAAATATGAGTTGATAGGTATTGATGAACTAACACCTAAAGCAAAAATGATAAATGTAAAATTATAATATATATAATTAAATAACAAGTTATGGAAGAAGAAAATATAGAATTTGAAAAAGAAGAAAAACAACGAAAATTAAAAGAAACTTTTTCTATTGATAATCCATTTTATGTTGAAGTTCGTGATAAATTAAATTCTATTGGTGGTGGTATGTGTCTTGCAAAATGGACACAAGTAACCATGCACTTACAACTTGGTCATACTCATTCATGTCACCACCCACGAACCCATGCAATTTCACAATCCGAAATAAAAAGAAATCCAGCTGCACTTCATAATACTTCTTATAAGAAACGAAGAAGAAAAGAAATGTTGGAAGGAAAAAGACCAGAAGAGTGTGATTATTGTTGGAATGTAGAAGATAATTCTGATAGATTTTCCGATAGAACTTTTAAATCATCCGAATCATGGTCACTACCTCATTTTGATGAAATTACTACATTAGGCTGGCGAGAAGATTATAATCCAAAATATGTAGAAGTTGCATTTTCAAATGCTTGCAATTTTAAATGTTCATATTGTGGACCTGCATTTTCTACTAAATGGATGGAAGAGATAGAGAAGTATGGTGCATATCCAACAACTGATGAATTTAATTCACTTAAATATAATCAGAGTGAAAACAAAATGCCATTTAAACAAACCGAACATAATCCATATGTAGAAGCTTTTTGGAAATGGTGGCCTGACTTATATAAAGATTTACACACTTTTAGAATTACTGGAGGAGAACCTCTAATGTCAAAAGATACTTGGGGAGTATTAGATTATATTATAGAACATTCAGAACCAAATCGAGAATTAAATTTAGCTATTAATTCTAATCTTGGTGTACCTGATAAATTAATAGATAAATTTATTGAAAAAATACAAAAAATTACAGAAGAAAATAAAGTAAAAGAGTTTATAGTATTTACATCAGTAGATACTTGGGGTGAACAAGCAGAGTGGATTCGTAATGGATTAGTTTTTAATCAATTTTGGGATAATGTAAATAAAATTCTTTTAAAATGTCCAAGAATTAACTTGACATTTATGTCAACTTATAATGCATTATCGGTTCCAAATTATGATAAACTAATTGATGGAATTTATGATTTGAAAAAAACATATGGTTCAAATGATAGATATTGGGCATCAGCTGCATTCTTGGATACATCATATTTGAGATACCCAACACATCAAACGATTCAAATTTTACCTCAAGATTTTGCCAATAACATTTTTAAACAAGCACAACTTGCAGATTTTATGGGAGTTCCATTTTTTGAAAACAAATATATTGGTTATTCCGATATTGAAATCCAAAAAATAAAAAGAACTTATGATTGGATGATTTCTGCAAAACATGATGAGAATATGTTGAGAAATCAATATAATTTTGGAAAATTTGTGGAAGAACACGATAGAAGAAGGGAAAGTAATTTTGTAAAAACATTCCCTGAATTAGAAGAATTTTATTATTTTTGTAAATCTATAAATCTATGAATCAAGGGTTATTTAAAGGAAATGATTGTTATTTTGTTCCACCAAATAATAAATACGGTTTAAATTCTGGTGATGTTATAAACCTTACACTTGCTGATTTTTCATTTGTAACAAGAATAAAACTTAATCCAGATGAAATGCAAAAAATTTGGGATGAAACCCAACAAGTTGAATATGCTATAATTAACAAAAATGGTATGCATTGTGGTATAAGTATTACAAAGGCATTTAATGATGAATTTAAAGGTTATCATGCAAAGGGAACTATTTGGGTTAAAGATAAAATTAATGGTCATACACCAATAGCAATTTTATCAACTAGTATATATGGAACAAATGAAGATGATAATGTCATAGATATTGGATTTTCTTATAATAGAGATAAAAAATATATAACATTATTTTATAATAATAATTTTGAAAAAAAATACTTTACAGGTGATATAGTTAATTATGTAAATTCATATACTTGGATAGGTACATCCAATCCATTGGATGATTGTCCTCCTCCGTTTAGAAACTTTTTTTATGGTGAAATATTATTTGGTGGTATATATGAATCTTGTTTAGAACGAGAAGAATTTCAAATTATATTTAATGATATTGAATATATTAATAAAGAACATAAACCAATATGTGTATTTGATTTTAAAAAACAAACACCATACAAAGTTTTAGATATATCTTTCAACGGTAATAGTATTATAAAATACGATAAAGAACTATATAATTTTTAAAAAAATGAATGAATTAACATTACCAAAAAATGTTCCACCTATTTATTTTGTTTTGGATTTTAAAGGTCCTGGTGGGTATATACCATTTGGGTATACCAAATATACTCTACCCATAATAATGAACGAAAAAATAAATGATATAAATGATGATATGTTTGTTGGAAAATATGCATCTATACAAGCACCATATGAATTTAATAAACATAGGACAGCAGAATTTTCAAATTATATAGTAGAACACACAAAAAATACAAAATTTGTAGTCACATCGGAAATAAAAAATAATATAAAAAAATATGCAATTTATCTAGTAGTTTTAGAATCACTAAATGTAAATAATATGTTTGAATACTATACAGATGATAAATTTATTCTAGAAGATTTTTTTTCTCCAAATTTATTACAACTTATAAAAGAAAATGAAAATTTTAAAATAGCTTTTATTGATGCAGGTGAAGGTGCATATCCACATATTTTTAAATTTTATAAAAAATTATATGATTTTTTACAAAGAAATAATATAACAAGTAAAAATAAAATTATAGTATCTACTAATAATAATTTTATATCAGATGTAGAAAAACTTCCTGAGTTTAAAGAATTTAATAATCAAATAACTACATATTGTAATAACCATTTGTTGACAACCGCAGGAAGATTCATCAGTCAATTAAGAATGCATTCGAACGAAAGTTTTATAGAACGAGGTTATGAATACTCGATACAAACCGAAGTTCATACAAATCCAAGACCCAAATATTTTTTAATGTATAATAGAAATGGTGAAAGAATGCATAGAGTATGGTTTGTCAATCAATTATATAAAAAACAATTATTAGAAAAAGGATTTGTATCATTCTTTGGTAATGAGAATTTAGATAAATTTTTTAATGGCAGTAAATCACATCCAGAATTAAACATCGAATTATCTGATATTGATGATATGAGTAAAAATTACAAAAAATTTAATCCATTAATTATTGATAGTGATGACCCTAATAAAATAACATATTTTCATAACTATTTGAGTAGAAGAAAAGAATACGAAGAATCATATTTTACAATAGTTTCAGAAACAAATGCAGAATCTGATTATTGTTTCATAACTGAAAAAACTCTAAAACCAATTATGAATTTACACCCTTTTGTGATATTAGGAAATCCTAAAACGTTAAATGTTTTGAAATCATTTGGGTTTCGTACATTTGATAAATGGTGGGATGAATCATATGATATTGAGATTGATTTTTTAAAACGAGGTAAAAAATTAATTAATCTTGTTGAATTTTTATGTGAAAAAAGTAGTGATGAATGGAAAATCATGTTGGAAGAAATGGAAGATACACTTCATCACAATAAAAAACTTCTACACAAGTTAGCAACATCTCAGTACGCACAAAAAGAATTTTTTAAAAATATTTTAACACAAACACAATTAATATGAAACAAATTTTAATTACTGGAGGTGCCGGATACCTCGGTTCGGTTTTGGTAGATAGATTACTAAATAATGGTTATGAAGTAACTGTATTAGATAATTTAATGTATAATCAAACATCTTTAATTCATTATTCTTATAATAAAAATTTCCATTTTATCTATGGGGATGTCAGAGATACTGATTTATTAAAAAAACTTGTACCACAATTTAATATGATTATTCCTCTCGCAGCAATCGTAGGATTTCCAGCGTGTGACAGAGATAAAGTTTTTGCAACTGCAGTAAATTATCAACACGTTAAAGAAATATGTGATTTAGTTCGTGGTACAAATATAAAAGTAGTATATCCAAACACAAATAGTGGGTATGGGATAGGAGAGAATGGTGAGTGTACTGAAGAAAGTCCACTTAACCCAATTTCCCACTATGGGGTAACCAAAGTACTTGCCGAGAGAGAGGTATTGGCAGTAGGTGGCATTTCGGTAAGACTTGCCACCGTCTTTGGTTCATCTCCAAGAATGAGAATGGATTTATTAGTAAATGAATTTGTATATAAGGCATTAACTGATAAGTACATTACCATTTTTGAGAAAAACTTTAAAAGAAATTATATTCACATCAGAGATGTTGCAAAAACTTTCCAATATATGTTGGAAAATTATCAAAAATTTTCGGGAGAAGTATTTAATGTAGGGTTGTCTTCTGCAAATCTAACCAAGGCTCAGTTGGTAGAAAAAATCAAAGAATATGTACCTGATTTTGCAATAACATATTCTGATTTTTATCAAGACCCAGATAAAAGAGATTATTTAGTTTCAAACACCAAAATTGAATCTACTGGTTGGTCACCTGATTGGAGTTTAAATGATGGTATTGAAGAACTTATCAAAACTTATACAATTTTAATACAAGATTTATCATCAAAATATAGAAATGGATTTCCATTAGGTTATGGCATTAGGACGTAGTATTTTTTACAAAGAAAGAGATTGGAATGATTTTCATTTTTATAATGGAACTACATTACCACAAGTAAAGGTGGTTCAACCATCAATTTATCATGAAATTCGTGGTTCAATAACAACCACATACCATTCAGATTATTACGATAGGTTGTTACCTGCAGCAGAAAGAAATGAAGGTCTAACGTTTAAACATGATAGATACTCAAAATCTAAAAAAGGTGTTCTCCGAGGACTTCATTGGGATGAAAAAACTTGGAAATTGGTAAGTTGTCCACATGGAAGAATTTATTTAGTTGTTTTAGATGTAAGAGAAAAAACTCCTGATTTTGGTAAATGGGAAACATTTATCCTTTCACCTGAAACTGGAATTCAAGTTTTGATTCCACCTTATTTTGCAAATGGACATTTTGTAATGGAAGATGATTCAATTTTCTCATATAAAATGGCATACAATGGTGAATATAACGATGAAACTAAACAACAAACAATAGTTTGGAACGATAAAAGATTTAACATAGATTGGCCAACTGATAATCCAATCTTATCAAAACGAGATAAAAATGGAAATTAAAAATTTAGATTATCACGAAGACCGTTGGTTAGAAGGTAATTGGGATAAAGAAGAACTTATTCATTTTGAAGATGATATTATTTTTCATTGGGAAAGGGGAGAAATAAAAGGACCTATACATTTATCAAATGGAAATGAAGAACAACTTATTGAAATATTTAAAAAAATATCACCAATCGATTGGGTATTTTCAACTTGGAGGTCTCATTATCACGCACTACTTCATGGAGTTAAACCAAGTAAACTAAAACAAAAAATTCTTGATGGTAAATCAATTACTATTGTTGATAAAGAATCTAATTTTTATTCATCTGCAATTGTGACCGGAACTTTACCTATAGCACTTGGAGTTGCAAAATCATTAAAAATGAAAGGAAGTGATGAAAAGGTTTGGTGTTTTATTGGTGATATGAGTTTTGAAACTGGAATTTTTTATGAAGTTCATAAGTATGCAAGAAACTTTGATTTGCCTCTTTATTTTGTAGTTGAAGATAATGAAGTATCAACAAACACACCAACTTCACATACATGGGGCGGTATTCAGAGAGAAATTCCAAATGATGTAATTTATTACAAGTATAAGTCTAAATATCCACATTATGGGACAGGAAAATGGGTAGTCTTTTAAATTTTATAACTCTTTTTAGTGAAACAAATTATCCTGAATGGTGTTTTTTTGGACCAACTACTCAAAAAATATATTCTGAGTATTCATGTACACTTTATCCTGATTTAAAAAATGAATGCAAAAATTATTTACTAATTGAACCAACCGAAGGTTTAAATGGATTAACAAAATTTATTGAAAATAATAATGATATTGAGTTTGTAACTTTTTGTAAAGAAAATAATATAAATATATTAATTGCTTGTATAGCAGATCCCCCAACTATACATAATTACAATTTATTATCAAAAAAACTAAAACAATTAGAAATATATAACTTATGTAAATTCGTAACTACTAATGTTAATATAAATAATAATAAAACTTTTTCTTTTAATTATTTTATTGAAAATAGTTTGTTATATAAAAACTCATTTTTTACTAAAAATGATTTGGGATATATAAGTGAAGAAATTAGGATTGCTGAATTAAATACTTTTAGAAATAAAAAATTTTTAAGTTTTAATAAAACAATAGATAAACAACATAGATACTCATTATTTCATGATTATCTAACAAATGATTTTAGTGATTCATATTTTAGTTTTTTACAATTAGAAGGGATACATTGTACACCGTATCAAGAAAATTTATTTGAATTAAATGAATATGTAAAAAATATTCCGATTGAAATAGATACAAAAGGAAATTTTAATTTTGTAACTCACAATACTTTTAAAAAGGAATTATTTTTAGATTCATGTATCAATTTAGTCACCGAAACTAGTTTTCATGATAATGAATTATTTATATCTGAAAAAATATTTAAACCAATTTTAAATTATCAACCTTTTATAGTTTTAGGCCCGGTATATTTTTTAAAAGAAATGAAAAAAATAGGGTTTAAAACTTTTTCGGATTTTTGGGATGAAACTTATGATTATATAGAAAATCCAAAAGAACGATATTTTGAATTATCAAAATTAATATTAACCCTTAATAAAAAATCAATCTATGAACTCAATGAGATTTATCAAGAATTAAAAGATATTTGTATATTTAATAGAAATCATTTTTATTCATTGGATACAGATGAGTTTACTAAGTATTTAAATAATTTATAAAATGGATAAGAATAAAGAAGACATATTAAACAAATATGTATGTGTCCAGCCGTTCAAACATATAGAATATTTTAAAGACCATGCTACATTATGTTGTCCAACTTGGTTAAGTACACAACTAAAATATAAAAAAAATGAAGATGGTTCATTAAATTATGATGTTTGGAATTCAGATACTGCAAATGAAATAAGAAAATCTATAATGGATGGTTCATATTCACATTGTAGTAAAACCGCATGTCCTCATTTAAGTACTTTAATACATACCAAAAAACCAAGTGGATTTTTTATTGAAAAAGAAAAATTACCATTTACGATGTTTGATGGGTTTGTTGTAGATGATAAAAACATAAGTAGTGGCCCTGGTTCAATTAATTTTACATACGATGATAGTTGTAATCTGAAATGTCCTTCGTGTCGATTGCATGTCATAATGGCCAAACCGAATGAAATTATAGAAATAGATAATATAACTGATTTTATAAAAACTAAAGCATCAAAAGAGGCTAGAAAACTTGCAATAACTGGAAGTGGAGACCCGTGGGCATCTAAATCATTTAGAAAATTTTTATTTGAGTTTGATCCTAAATTATGGCCTAATTTAGATGATATTTATTTGACTACAAATGCAAATCTTTTTACAAAGAAGAATTGGGATAAGATAAAAAATGCACAACCGTTTGTAAAATCAGTAGAAATATCAATAGATGCGGCAACAAAAGAAACTTACGAAAAGAAAACAAGAATCGGTGGGAATTGGGAAATTTTAATGGAAAATTTAGATTTCATTAGTTCTATATCAACAATACAAAATTTAAGATGTTCATTTGTAACTCAATTAGATAATTTTCATGAAATGCGAGAGTTTGCAGAACTAATATATAAAAAATTTGAAAAAAGAATTCAAAAACAACATTATTCTGAAGCAACTCTTGTCTATTTTGGAAAAATTTATCAATGGGAACACATGAGTTCAGATTCATTTTTAAAAAAATCAGTATGGAGACCCGAACATGAAAAGTATGGTGAATTTGTAGATGAAGTAAATCGTTTGTACGAATTTGATAAGATATTTATCCAATCTAATTTTACTGATTTATTACGAAGTAAAATTATTTAGTATATATTTATATAAAATAGAGATTATGAAAAGTAAAAAGGTTTTAATAACAGGTGCTAATGGTCTCGTTGGTAATTATATGGTTAAAAAGTGCATCGATAGAGGTGCAATTGTTACTGCAGTAGATATTCATGAACCACATAATCAAGTTGAAAAATACAAAGATCGAAATTATCAGTTTATTAAAGCTGATTTAAGAGAATTTTCAAATTGTAAAAAAGTAGTTGAAGGACAAGACATCATCTTTCATATTGCAGGTGTAAAGGGTTCACCAAAAAGAGCAATGGAACAACCTGCAGATTATTTTGTACCAATGTTACAATTTAACACCAATATGATGGAAGCAGCAAGATTGGAAGATGTTGAGTGGTATGTTTATACATCTACCGTTGGAGTATATCAACCAGCAGAAGTATTTTACGAAGATGATGTATGGAAAACATTCCCATCGGAAAAAGATAAGTACGCAGGATGGGCTAAACGATTAGGTGAATTACAAGCCGAGGTTTATTCAGTATCATACGATTGGAATAAAACTTCAATTGTAAGACCTGCAAACATTTATGGTAGACATGATAATTTCGGTCCTGAATCAACTGTAATTGCATCCCTGATTAAAAGATTGTTTGGAGAAAAAGAACATCCATTGGTATGTTGGGGAGATGGGTCACCGATTAGAGATTTTATCTACGCAGGGGATATTGCTGATGGAATCATTCAAGCCTACGAACAAAAACTAACACAGCCAATTAACTTGGGTAGTGGGACGGGTGTAACCATTAAAGAACTTGCTGAAACACTTGTAGAAATCTACGAAGAAATGTATGGAGTTAAAGTTCAAATCGAGTGGGACCCGACTAAACCAAATGGAGATACAAAAAGATTAATGAGTACTGAACGAGCAGAATCATTTGGTATTAAACAACAAGTATCACTCAAAGAAGGATTAAAAGAAACGATAGATTATTATCTAAACGAACATAACAAATAAAAATTAGTATGATAGAAATAGTAAGACATGCGTTTGGTCTATGTGGAGAACATCATCATCCAAATATCTTTACTTTATTTACAAGTGGAGTTGGATTTGTTGGAGTATATTCATATGTAAAATACAAATATTTTACAAAAAAACAAAATAAGTTATGAAAAAAACAAACAAGATTTTAGTTACAGGTGCAAGTGGATTTATAGGTTCACACTTATTACGATTACTTTGGGAGAAGGGATATAAAAATCTTCGTTCAACATCGTATTCAAGAGATTTACGAAATGATTTTGAAGGTACTGAAAATGTAGAACATATTAAAGGAAACTTACAAGATGCCGATTTTTGTAAAGTAGTATCAGAAGGAGTTGATGTAGTATTTCATTGTGCAGCAAATACTTCTAATGCATTAGATACAAAAGAAAATCCACTACTTCATGTTACCCCAAATGTTGAAATGAATGTAAATTTGATGGAACAAACTTGGAGAAACAAAGTTGGTAAGTTCTTATTTATATCTTCAAATACGGTTTATCCCGATATGAAAGATCAATTTTGTACCGAGGATATAAATGTGCATGAAACTCCAACTTTTCCAATTTATGGTGCAGTAGGTAATATGAAAAGATATGGTGAATTGTTGTGTGATTATTTTTCACATCAAATTCACAACCCAATGCAGTGTTTGATTGTTAGACCTTCAAATGCGTTCGGTCCAAATGATAAATTTGATTACGAAAAATGTCATGTTACTCCTGCAAACATTCGTAAAGTTGCAGATGCATTAAATCCAATACCAGTTTGGGGTGATGGAAGTGAAGTACGAGATTTACTTCATGTTGAAGATATGGCAGATGGATTTATTTGGGTTGCAGAAAACAACGATACATACAATATATTTAATGTTGCTTATGGAGAAGGATTTAGTGTGAATGAAGTATTAGGTTGGATTAAAG
>Ga0172367_10003550_pt1 | contig 20104 bp, 14 predicted proteins | sample Lak10m_FD_114542 | JGI IMG/M metagenome (GOLD analysis project Ga0172367, IMG submission 114542) | Freshwater microbial communities from Kabuno Bay, South-Kivu, Congo - kab_022012_10m | ecosystem: Environmental > Aquatic > Freshwater > Lake | place: Democratic Republic of the Congo: South-Kivu...
AAGACACCCTGGAAAAACTCCCTACCTGGCCCAACAGCCGCATCGACGTATTACTACCGTTCAGTAACATGGATTAAATCATAGCGGCAACACGTTGACGATGTGGTGGGGCTAGCCACTTACAGTCTATTATAGAAGTCTGCCAGCACCAGGCGCACCCAAGAACGGGTTACCCCCGCCTCTGCATGGCGAATATCGTACACCGACACAAATCGGTGAAGAAAGCGCCTCAACTAAGATTACGAATTTGCAGATTGTTATTGCTCTGGTTGACGAACACATGGTGTCAGACCCAACATGGCGTCATTGGCTATCACAATTGCGCACACAAGGATCTTCCAAGCGCCGAGCCATAATACCTGTAGCGCTTGATGCTACTGCCTACAATACCCCAAATGAACTTCGCGAACTTAATTTTCTACGCCCAGCTGGATTGCCTTTAACTAACCTAAATGATTTGTTGGTTGCATATGAAAAACATCGTCTCAACCAAAAAACCTCCTTAGAGGAGCATCAGCAGGCTGAGACAGTTGATTCATTGGTGCGTTCGCTTTTAAAACAACTGACGGAAACCTTGACCCGTTTATTGTTGCCGCGTTCAAAAAATGAAGTAATACCTTCACAACTAAATGCAGTTGACATAGCTCCTCCAAAGGTATCAATATTTCTCAGTCACGCAAAAGCAGACGGGCGAGTGCCGGCTCAAAGATTGCGTGATTATATATACAGCCAAACACAGATGGCAGCGTTCTTCGACGAAAACGACATTGCCATTAGCTCTGTTTTTTCAAAGGTTCTTAACTATAGCCTTGATTCACCAACAACTGCGGCGATGATTGCAGTTAGAAGCGCTCGTTATGCAGAGCGTCCGTGGTGTCGAAGGGAAGTTTCGCTGTTCCGTAAACCTCAAAAAGTTGATAATCTATCGGTCGGCGTCGGAACAAATGAACAATGGCGCTTACATCCATTGATAGTTGTAGAGGCGATGGATGATGGTTGCAAGTCTTTAGGTGTGCCAGAGTTTGGAAACGCGCCGACAGTGCGTTGGAGTACTGATATTCCTGACATCGAGGAACAGATTGTAACTCGGGTTATTCGAGACGCCTTGTTAGGGACTTATCATTCTGCTCTGGCCGCTTCAATTCCTGCAGAACCGGGAAAGCTTCGGCTTATTCTTAACTGGTTGCCGGATCCGACAACGCTCCTCCATGTAATCCGAAACCATCCCGATCAGGAATTACAAATCATCTATCCTGGCCAAGGTCTTGCTGGTGCGGAACTGGACATTCTATACGAGTTTTTTCCACAAATTTGGTTTTATTCATTCGAGGAGATACTATCATCAGTGACAAATTACGCACTCGGACGAATATTAATAAGGTTATTGCCCTAAGCATATCTTGGCAACGTGAAAACTTATTGGCAAGAGGTTTAGGATTGGAGCATCTGCGAGATTTACTTTTGCAACTGGCAAGGCCAATTTTAAGAACAGGGGCATCCCTAGCCTATGCTGGGAACTGGTTAGAAGATGAAGGAAACTTTACGTTTGATCTGTTGCGCCTGATCAGTGCCGAACAAGAGGATAACAGCTTAGGCGGCCCTGATACTAATATTCAGTTGGGGCTACTGTATAATCATTCTGCATGGCCCCACTACCTGAAAGTTACAGCCCGAATTGAAGCCCAGTGGATCAATTGTTGTCGTATTGTTCGCATAACGCAACAAATGGCAGGTATATGCGATCCAGATCTTGTACCTGATCAGGAAGCAACCACTGAGTCAGCAAGATCGAAATTCAATGGCGCAATATGTTTGAGCGCCATGCGTCGGTTAACCATGTCGCCTTTGGTGCTTGATATTCCAGATGCACCTTCAATCCTAATTCCAGCAATAGAAGCTCGAATAATTATGGGTGGGAAAGTCGAAGGATTTTCTGGTTTCATGCCCGGTTTATTCGAGGAGGCCCTGGTGACCTTAGAACACAATAAACCGCTGTTTATTCTTGGAGGCTTTGGTGGTGGTGCCCAGATTTTAGCTGACGGAATACTACGCTCTTCAGGGAATTATCCCTCGGAATTGGGTTTAGAGTGGCATAAAGAAAAATCTATGAATTTTGCCCGTTTTCTGGATGAAACCAAAAATTTCAATTTGCCAACAAACGTAGACTCGTCTGAGCGAGCATTCAAAAAATTGGCTAATTATTTAGATAAAGCCAACTCCGATGCTGTTAGTACCCTTAACACAGGGTTAAGTACTGAAGATGCAATTCAGCTTCTCACCACTTCAAATCCACATCAAGCTGTGAAACTGGTCCGTAAAGGTTTAATCGCGTTAGGGCTTTTACCGAGTGCCTGATATTGCTATGGCACTTACATGATCGTATCAGCTTGATAAGTAGCCGATCTTGACTAAAGTACAACTCATTGATTTTTTTAACATTGATACCAGTTGAAATTTGATCATCCAAGCAATATGCCCCCGTTGAATGGCAGCTTATTGCATCTAGCCGACATTGAGCGCAAAGCATTGAATGTCGCTTTTTGGCCGTAGTAGTGCAATGATAATTGCAATTTGCTCGCCGAATACCTGTCATTCGGCTGAGTCACTGGACACCTGATCTATTGAAATTGGAAGGTCGCCCCGAACGGCAGGTAAGGCCGTAGTGAAGCGGTCATAAAGTCGATTTGCTTGCGGAAAAGCTGCCACTCGCTAAACTTAGGGATGAAAAATTTCGCAAGCATCCTCGGTGGCCGGTTTTGGCCGGTTGGACACTGTGACGAACGGCCGCTATCAGGAATTGCAATTCAATGGCAGCATTATGTCAGCAATGTCGATAGCTCGGTTGAAAAAATCTCGCTTGAGGATGCACTGCAAAATTGGACACAATCATCGGATGAATTGAAAAAAGCATGACCGCGTTATTCGCAACGCTCAGCTAAAGTGGTATCTTTCTAAATAGAGTATTACTATTCGCTTTCTATTAAGGTGCGAAATATGCAAAGACTAAGTATTACCATTGAAGACCAATTGAAAGCCGAACTAGATCATATTGCCGGCAAAGGCGAACGCGCAGCCTTTATCAGCCGGGCAATACAAAAAGCAGTGGATGACTGGCACAGACAGCAGGCGTTAAAAAGAATCCTGGATTTCAAGCCATATAAAATCGATCAGGATTCAGTCGAAATCTTGCGGGAAGTCAGAGAAGGACGTATACAACAAGTGCTACAAGCCAGCCACGAATAGCCATGCAACGTTATGTCATCGATAGTTCGGTGTTCAACAAGTTGTATCTCGACGAGCCCGATCGGGACAAAGCACAACGTCTTTTCGTGAAAGCGGCGGCGACCGAAATTATGCTGTTTGCACCGGATTTGTTATATCTGGAAGTGGTAAATACAGCGCAACGCTGCGGCTTACCGATCAATGCCGTAGTCGAGTTATTAGAGGCCCAACGCTATCTCATGAAGATGCGAGCCGTCACCAATGATGAACGAAAACAAGCGCTGCAGATTATCGGCAATGGGCACGATAAAAGTGGCTATCCCTCCATTTATGACTCAATTTTTCACGCCATGGCCGTGTGTAATGACGCAATTTTGGTAACAGCGGATAAACGTCATTATGCAAAAACCCAAGTATTAGGCAATATTTGTTTACTGAGTGAATTGGAAATTTGAGGTAGCACAGTCAAACGATTTAAGTCGTTTTGGTAAACCCGATAACCCACAACAAACATACAAGTAGGCTTTGGATTAAAGCTGATATGGACAATCAAAAATCCACTCCAACTTCGACGCCACAGCGCTAAAGGTATTATCAGTGACCGCAGTCATTTTTTCAGCAAAATGGCAACCAGCCATAATCGTGCATCTTGAATCTAACTTTTTGACTCAACATTGGCTTGTTTTTTTCGCTTTAGATATCCCTTCTTGCGTGAAATGTTCAGCATTTCCGATAGCGACTTTAATTGTTTAGCTTCTGGGATTATCTCTTTTTTGACGTCGTCCAGTACCTGCCAAACTCGGCAGAACTGATCGCCAGAGTCTAATGACCGCAATGAAAATAGCAAGTGACTCAAATAAAAATCTGTTGTCGCTAATTTTTCAATTACTTCTGTGTTATTTTCCCTGAGTAATAGACAATTAATTTGTGTTTTTGGATCTAAAACAATTTTCGCAATTCTAAATAATCTAATATTACTCACACAATAATATCGATCATTTTCTTGAGCCACAACAAATGGATGCATATTCAAAAAAACATATAAATAACCGGCATCAATATTTTTCGTAGTATCTAATAAATATTCAAGATTGCTTTCAACATTCTGAATACCTTTTAAAGCTGGATAAACAGAATCAATTTGTTCAAACGCTATTTCGATTGGATCAAAATTAATTTCAATTAAATTATTAGAATATTTTTTAGTCATTTTTAAGCATTAAATCCCTGCTTCAAGAAAATAAAAATGCCTCGAATATAACCAACTACATTAACCAGTTTTTTGTAAAAATCCGGACACTCATTTGTGTCAAATTACCGATAAAACAAGCCAGGGTAGATGTCATTTTTGTGTAAGCGGTCTTTAAACCACGCTATTGATTTTCAGACCGAAGTGGTAGCCGTTTATGCGATCTTTGGCTCGACGAGTTGCCAAGGTAGCAATGCCTCGAAATCTTCGACGGTTTTTGCCAGGGGCAATTGACGGAACAACGCCACCAGATAGGTGTAAGGTTCGATGTTGTTGGCTTTGCAGGTTTCGATGAGCGAGTAGAGATTGGCGCTGGCTTGGGCACCGGCTACCATGTTCAATGTTGCTTTTGGGTGTCAACAAAAACTCAACACCGGAACTCTTGCTGGTGGCCCACGGCAGCAGACTCGAGGCCTCAAACGATGAAATCAGAACCCTTGCGACTTTGTAGCGCGAGATGAGTCAGGAATTGGCAAACTTCGATTGTGCTTTTCCGAAATCGCCAAGGTATGTGTTTCGGCGCAATTTATCATCTGATGATATAATCAGTCATGCATCAGGAATCGGGAATAGAAACGCTTTTGGAACTTGATCAACAGATTCTTGATCAGGGCAATGGCTATTGGATCAAAATTGAAGCTAGGCGAGCGACACCAACCAAAGAAATTCCGCATGGTATACGTTATTCCCTGATGCTACATGAACCTTATGGCAAACGGATCCTGGGTTATGACAATGCCCATGCTGTCAAGCTACCGAAAAAATTCAAATTTGCTGGGCAACGTTTAGCCTACGACCACAAGCACCGGAATATATGCGACCAAGGTGTGCCTTATGAATTTCAAAATGCCTATCAACTTTTAATGGACTTTTTCGCAGAGGTTGACAAGGTATTGGAGGAGATTAGAAAGCTATGAGTACAGTTACAATTGGTATCCTGCCACAGGAAAAAATACGGGAACGGGTGCTGGCTATTGCCAAGGGTGAATACAAGCCGGATCCGGCAGAGCCCAAAATATGGTTTACATCTATGCGCTCCCTGGCTGAAGTGTTGAGCGACGACAACCGGGCGCTACTGAAAATCATTCAGGAAACCCATCCGGAATCAATTTCATCTTTGGCCGTTATTACCGGTAGAAAACCGAGCAATCTGTCTCGTACCCTGAAAACCATGTCGAATTATGGTTTAGTGGAAATGCGACGCGAGAAAAATCAGGTCCGGCCCATTGCAGTGGCTACTGAGTTTCAGATTTTTGCTTGAGTTGATACCGATTTTTGATTCGTAGAAACACAGTGGCCAATTGAGCGAACCAAGAATTGGTGTGCAGTTTCCCATTGCCAGACCAGTGTATTCCAATCTTAATCCTGCGCCAATCTTGGCCTTCGGCAATCAAATTGAAAAAGGTAAGAACATGAACATCAGATTAAAACAACGTTTGTTTATCGGTTTTTTAGTGCTGTTTTTTGGCGCTGCGAACCCTGTTGCAGCAGTTACAGAAACTCAAATTGCGTTGACGACGGAAGCGACTAATGAAGCCATTGTTAACCTTGAAGCGGCACTGAAAGCAGTGAATGAGCATAAGCTGGATGAGGCACAAAATTATGTCGATGCCACGCGGAGCTCTGCTAGTGACATCTTGGGAAGGTGTTCGGTTGAAGCAAAAAAAGAACGCGGTTCCAACGCACTTAATAATGCGCGTCGTCAAATTAAGAACGGTGATTCTGCAGCTGCTGAAGCTTCTTTAAAAGAAGCGATTAAAATTTTTAGATCTTTACTAATGTCCGTTAATAATACCGAGCAACCCAGTTTGTTTAAGTGATAAAAACCACATCATTTTGGGGTGCCAATCATAGGCAGGAGTCGGCCACTTTGCGACATTCAAGATTTCCAGTCTATGGCGGCCACAACGTAGTAAGCTGTCGTTCAACTATCAAGATCAAGTAGTGTGGGATATTTATAATTTGGCATGAATATCCATGCAAAATTCAACTTTATTAGCAAACCGATACAGCTTCGCATTAAATAAATAATTCCCTGTCATGAAACCGATACAATCTTCCCCGCTCGTTGATAGTGCCAAGAAAAGTTAAAGCAGTCGTATCGGTCAAACCATTTTCTCGCAAAACTGCATAAAGCTGATAAAAATCGGTACTAAGATCATTAGAAAAAATACCAGGGTCATCAGAACCCAGAGATACCATAATATCGGGGTCGTTTGGCTTCGTAAAATCAGGCACTTTCATCCAGCGTAGCGAGTGATGTTCGCGATAATGTTGGTATTGACTAATCCGTACGTTGCTCGTGGGTAATGTTTCGATAACTACCCTGCGTTTTTGCACATCCCACATAGCACATTGTTGAAGCACTATAAGTGTTTCCTCATCAAGATATTTTGCTTCAACTTCAATCTGTTTTTCACTTTGTAGCCAAAGTTTACGATCCCGCCACCACTCGGCTAATAGTTTTAAATCTACGCCTTCTTCCTTGGCAATATGTACAAGACGTGCTTCTTCACGCCAAGCATCATTCATTGATGCCGATTGCCAATGCCAAGAGGCTTCTTGATCGATACACTTGAAGACAAATTCTGGCAATAAGCCCCGGTATCGCATCAATATATCGAGTGCTTCGCAATCGATAGGTTTTGCAAAAATAATAGTAGCCAAACGAGTAATTTCGCTAGCCAACTTTTGGGTGGTATGTAGACTATTAGGGCAATTACCGAGATAACGCCAAGCCCCCAGCAAATCAAGCATCCATTCACCTTGGCGAACCACCAACTTCCTTGGCATACTTGACAGCCACAATTTAGGATCTATACCAAGTGCAGTTCCATGCCCAATACGATCACCATTTTTAAGATCCAGTAATTCTAACGCGTCAGCCACCTGTCGTATGCCACTAATAAGATGGGTAAAATCTTCTCCTGCATGATAAGTCTTGTGGGTTAGTCCGAGTCCCTGGCATACCCGAAAAAATGGGGCAAAAACATCGGGGGAGGCATGTAACTCATTCGCAGCGGCATCAATACCACAGATCCAATGACGAAGTTTAGGCCAACGTATTAGAGTTTGGCACAGCGTGTTTGTTTGTTTTTTTAACGTCTTTCGTAAACAGGAATGACGATAGCTTTCTTTTTTATTATTTTCACTCCATGGTGACTTGATAAAGTGCACCACTAAGGTCAGCTTTAAACGAGGTCGTGAACCTTGTTTGTTGATTGTAGACACTTGAGCTTCTAAATCAGAAAGAATTTTTGATAGATTGTAATGGTCATGCTGGGAAAAAGTATCTTCAAACTGCAAGTAACGTAAGTATCCACCCAGAATTCGTATTAGCAATAAACAATTCTTTTTAAGACAATCTTTAGGTGCAAAACGCCCCTCTACCCACCCCGTACGGCTTTGTTGTTTGTTAGGGCCGTTCATCTGCCGAAAGCGGTACCGATACCCTGTTTCTGCGGGCTCACGCAACCCAGTTAGTGTGTATTTTTGGAATTGATCAAAGCCGTACATATCTTGTCGTTGCACGGTCAGTTGCAAATATTCATTCTGGAGTAAAAAATAAAGATGTAAAAGACGATCTGCCAAGGGATCAGGTTTTTCCATCAGGCGATGCAGCAATTTAATCAACCATTCCCTTTCAGAGGGGATAGCTTGATTTTCTAAATCGTAGAATCGCCTATCATTAGAAAAAGATGACTCTTGGTAAAGTAGCTGTTTGGCATTTATCGGAGCACCTGTGTCTCCATTTTTATTAGCATACTCTGCTCGACAATTAGCAGCGTTTCTATTTTTATCAGAACGCTCTGCCCGATCTTCAGCAATAGCAATTAGCCAGCTCCTCAAATGGCTTGCAAGTCGTAAATGTCGATAAAGCAGGGCGGGGGTTAATACAGGATTAATGCTGTGACATAACTCACGAACCCTGGCATCGTTGTATTCTTTTGAGAAATCTTTTAGTTCAGAACGTGGCTTACGTAATGCCCGTTGCCAGCACCATTCAGCATGAGTGCTTCCGTTCAGGTGTAAATGGGTTTCATGTAAACCTTCGTGGGCAATGTAATCTTCTACAGCAGCATCATACGGGTATATTAAGGTGCATAGTCCTTGAGTATCTCGTGGCTTCAGTGTACCAAAGCGGTTGCTATCACCATTTTGTGCATAGGCTGCCGCCTGTATGGGAAAGCTGGAAATACGGCTCAGTATGTTTTGCCATTCTCCGTAAGTATCTAATACAGCATGAAGGTTTTCATTTTGGAAGTGCAAATAGCCTTTTACCAATGACATTAAGATAGGTGCAACCCAATGCCCTGGTTTAGCGTCGTATTGATGACAAAGTAACTGCCAGCGCGAACGGAATACATGATCTGGATGCCTGGATTGCCATGGCTGGTAAGCTAAATAAACAGCCTCCTCCATCTCTTCTTTGGAAACAGCCTGATGAAAGGGGCGATATTCCAATAAAGCCAGCAGATGATTGTTTGCAAGCAGAAAAGGTGACAGCGATGTTGTGACGGAGGGTTCAATCATTATTTATGAAACTATATTTATTGGATCGGGTGACATCCTATTTTCTGAATAACCTTCTTATATAAAATGGTTGCTCATTTCCGGATTTAACATTAGGGGCCGAAGTGGGATTGTTTTTAACAAACTTAGACGTTTCCGTCTCAAATTTAACAAACGCAGTTTTATTCCATCCTAATTCATTTGCCTTCACATCTTCAGCCTTATCGTCTCTATAGCCTCCTTGCTTTTATCCATCCAAAGCTTTAGATTCTTTGCATTATCTTCTAGTATTAAGCCTAGGATAAGAGGGCAAGTAGCAATAATTCGGGTTAGCGGGAATTGTTTAATATCTATTGCGTTAAATTTTTCAAAAAAGCTAGGGAGGTTCTCAGGTTCAGGGTTTGTTCTATCAACAGGGGATTTGCTATCAGTTCCATAATGGTAATAACATTCTTCAACAAAGAACGCATTAATGAGGCATAGAGTATACAGCTCCATGATACTGGCATATCCATCTTGATGATTCTCTGCAACGCTTACCAGACTGAAATAAAGTCGAGTCCAGACTTTGCCAAGAAATACCGCAGAAGGTTTTATATCTTTTTTTATGTCGCTTGTAGACTTAAGCCATTCAACTATATTCTTTGCTAACGATTGTAAGTTATTATCTGATTTATTCGCTAACGATTCTAATTTTTTATCTGTTTTTTCCGTGAACTCTTTTAAGTTTTTATCTCCCTTATAGACATCGCTATCCCATGGCGGTATTGATACAGTTAGCACGGATTGATGCTGCTTCAACTCTTCGTAAACCATAGCAAACTCGATATCAGGTTCGTTCTCTTTTGCGATTCCTGCGCCATCAAGAATTGACAGAAATCGCGCTACAATACCCAGGATATTAAAAATTGAAGCATAGGTTATTTTTGTTTCACCATCCGAAACATTGACCATACTTAGGGAAAAAATAGGGAAATTTTCACAAGTATATAGTGCATTAATGATTTCTTTAGAGCGATGAAACTTAATCAAACCATTGCTGTAATGATGTTTACTTGAAAGTATGTGGCTGGCATGTCGCGCCCAATTGAGGGGGTTTTCATTGCGTCCGATACTGAAATAACTTCTAAATTGTTGCTCCTTCAGCCTGCTGTCCTGCTTATTCCATAAATCGCTTTCAATCAGGTTATAGAGTGAAATACTACCCAAGCCTTGCAATATGTAATCGATAACGTAATCGGGACGACCATCGCAGTGGCTTGCAACTTCGGCCGCCAACGCTACGAAACAATTCCGTAGTGATGTTTTTTCTGGGCTGAGGCCGCAAATAACAGCCTGTGTCAAACTCCCCATCCTCAAGAACTACCCTGAACACAGCCTCGTTAAGCGCGTTTATATCTCCAGCACTGAGCGCATTAACATCAACCTGGTGCGAATGCAAACTCGCGCGAAATGCAGCACGGAAACCCTTTGCCACCCTTTCGTGAGTGAAAGTCATATCATCCACTTGTTTCACGTATTCCATGTGTTTGGTACAGAACTGGAGTAATTGGATAATTGAGCGTAGGGATCGCTTGAGGAGAAATTCTTTATACAGACTTAAGTCCCTTTCGTCTTTAATGTGCAGCCCTTTTTTTAGGAGTTGGTCTATGATTTCTTCAAGTTTCAGGTCCGTATTGCCATTTTTACCAAATTTGACTAAATATTCAGTGTCTTTTATCAAGTCCCACAAAGGTGTTAGATGAGTTCGCAGATGCAGCGGAAAAAGCTTTTTCAGATATTGAGTCTCAAGGTGATCAATTAATTTTATTTGTTCTTCGTTCCGATGCCTGTCATGCTGAAAAATATTTTCCCCCAAATCTGTATAATAAAAATCACGAACTAAATGGGAATATAATTGGAGGTCGCCCGTTATCAACGTCACTAAATATGAACTATCCAGATAGCGGCGGATTATTTCAAGTATCCGCGTACCCTTAGTGAAATTGGTATCGGCATCGTCAATACTGATGACGAAGGCATCTTTATCGAATAGCTCACAACTGTATTGTATTAGTGCTTTGAACTCAGAACCGAACTCTATACCACTCTTAACACGCTCCAATCCCCAATCAAGAAAGGCTTCTTCATCAATTTCCTGAAGCGGGCTGTTTTTTTCATCCAGTAACTGTAAACCTCCTGCCAGCTTTTTGAATTGTTTACGCCATGCTTCATATTTATCTTCCTTAAAGGAAGAATAACGTTCATTCCGTTGTTTTTCTATGAGTTTATTAAGTGCGTACAGCAAAGAAACAAAGACATGCTCACCCGTTTCTACTTTGGTAGGGTCTAATTCTATGAGAAGTTGTAGATTGGGATAAGTAGCCAATTTTTTAGTCACTGATTTGAGGAAGGTGCTTTTCCCAGCACCGCGTGTGCTATCAATAAAAAAGACCATCCGTCGGCTGTCATGAACACCATCATAAGTTTTTTCATCCCTACGTTTTTTAGCATTCTTAATTTCGTCAATAACTTGTTCAGTAATAACATTAAATGCGTTATTTTGTATCAGCTGGCCTACATCCTGGGCCTCGTCTCCAATGCTGCTAGCGAGATCAATAGTAATTTTTGTTTTGTCGGTCATACTGTCTCCAAAACAGATAGGAAAGATTGGAAATATATTGGATATTGTTAATTTCTTCGGACGAAAGGGCAGTCAAGGAGTGCTGAAATTCATCAATGACTAGCATTTGTCGGCTTTGCAAGAAATTTGGAAGTGCGTCGAGCAAACCTAAGACCGTATTCCGGACATTCTGACTAGACAGTGCGTACACCATGATTTGCAGTAAAAGAGGCATAGCATCTTTGTTCCCCGGTGTTTTTCCTCTGCCAGGTAAACCTTCATCGATGCATATCATCGGTGAATAATATGGCAGGTAATGTCCAGTTTGCAGTCATTGAACCAAATTGAGGGACAGACAGCAAAGGGTCGCCTTGCGACTGCCAGCTATTCAGATTCATCGCCCGAAAGCCGTCATTGAATTCCGATTCCAGAAAGCTGACAGTCGTCACTGAGTGCAGCCGACCCAAACCGGACAATCGAATTTTTTAAGAACTGGATATATAAAAAGGCTATTTCTAAATGAAGCAGACATTCAGAAATATTCTTCCCGTCTGCCATAAAATAACATCCCAATATATTAGATAATATTAATAACTCAGGCTTTTAAAAATTGACAACTTTAAGAAGTTTTCGATAGTTTTAACCGCCTATTTTTCTTTTTGTTGCCTCAAAGAATAAGTCTGGATAAATTCGTTTTTTAAGTACATCCGGTCAAATATTTTGATCTGCATTTAGAATGCTATAAGCAATCAATAACCAAGCTTCGTCTAGGGAGTTTGCTGGCTCTGGCAACGTGACTCCGATTGACCATACCTTTCCTATCCTTGGATCTGGAAGTGGCAGTTCGACCGGATCATTCCACAATGAGCCTGATGACTTTTGCTTTGTCCAGCAAGCCATTTTAGTCATTTTTCGGTCCCGGTTTGCCATGGAATACGGAAAAAAGCTGTCATCAATTTTAATTTCGATATTAATTCCCTGAGTACCTTGCTCTGATAATCTGGCCCATTCGCTTGCAAATTCCCTCTTGACATCAACAAGAAGGTAAAGCGAACTGGGATTATCAGTTGACCAAATACTTTTCAAATTCCGCGTAGCTGCATCCCTTAAAGAATTTCCGCCTTCGCGTGCTGTATAACGCAACTGGAAAATGACATCACTCAGCGTCGCAGGGTCGAAGTTCGGGCTGCCTGACGGCCATTCCAGCCGCCAAGTACTGATGGCTCCCGCATACTCGAATGGCAGATAACGGTCATCCCGCAAATTGGTTTCAAACAGCCCCGAATCATCGCGGCCGCTGCTGGTACAAATAGATTCGGTAGCGCCGTAACTTACTTCGAATCGGGCATCGTCGATCGTCGTGTCCCGCTGATAACCAGAAGTGGGCGAGAGTGTATTTTGAACACGTACTTCGCTACTGAGTAAGGTTGCCTTAATGGTTACATTAGCATAAGGCCCCACTACGCACGGAATGCTGAGACTCATGGTTTTAATACGTCTTTGATAGTGACCAGGGGCATCCTGATCGAACAGCCATTCCGGTAAGCTGACTTCGCAACTGCCGCTGGTAATCAAGGACAACAAAGCCCCCGGGGCCAGCCTACGCAGCGAAATATGTTTGGTGAGTTCGAATTCACGGCGATTTTCGTTGAGATAATAAACCTCTAATCGCTTAATACTCTGGTGTAAACGTTCACCGGCAAGCAATCCATTTCGACGCCCATCCCAATATGCATTGCCAATGACATTCGGCTTGCCTTCGGACAGTCCCAATTCTCGTCCAGCAGCCCGTTCGGCCTGACGCGCCAATTCCAAGGCCATGCGATAAGCTTGGTCATGTAGGCTGCTAAGTTCAGTCACCATCCATTGATAAAGTTCGGTGTTACTGTATTTACTCCGCAGGTAATCATGGATGGCTTGACTTTGCTTAATTTGCAGACCCTGATTAGCCAATTCCTTCCGGGCGATTTCGATTCGGATGCGATTGGCGATGAGTTGCTTGTCAATTTGCTGCAACTCCTTAAGCGTTTGATTGCTCTGAAATGCCCATTCATCCCGACGACGGATGTGTCCAGCATTTGTGGCTTGTTGAGCGGCTTCATTCTGATGAAACTGGGCGATAGCACGAAAACCATCGGCGGTAGAACTTGCTGCAGTGCCTAATGAGCTAAATGCTTTAGCAACTTTCTTGGCTGTTTTACTCGGACTCGGGTCAGCGATCGCTGTAATACTTGCGAGTGAGGCACTGACATTGAATCCCCACGCTACCAATCTGGCCACACTATCAGCATCCGTAAAAAAGCGCGCAATACGCAACTCTTCAAGTTGCTTGGATTCCTCGACTAGCAGGCCCCAGCTACTACTTTGATCTGACAGTGCAGAACCTGCCCGACCAAGCATGGATTCTTCAAGCCCAAATTCGCCCTCCATCGGAACACGAATCTCTTGTTTACCTAGAAGCCTCTGGTATTGCCGATAACGTGCCTCTACCGAATGCCGAGAAGCCAGCAGCGCATCAACATTTCGCTCACTTTCTTCAATCTGTAGCTGACGGAGTTCCTTAATACTCTGCAACAGATTTAATTCATGATCCGCACGGAGCAGCGAAAGTTTTTCAGCATCACGCTTTTCAATAGCCGCAAGCAGTGCACTACCTAACGAGCGCGTTTCACCAGTCAGTTCGGTGGCTCTACTCGCTAGCACCGCAAAGCGATGGTGAGGCGCGGGCGCATAACGGAAGCTTAATGCATCAGCGATGGATAAGCCAGCAGCCGTGGCCCGCACCAGCAGCTCTGGATCTATTGGAGGCTCGGTCAAAGGCAGGATGCGTTCGATACCCTCGATATTGCGGCAGTGACGAATATTAAAAAGCCGCTGATCCACAGTATTCCAGTATTGATCCAACTTGTCATTATGGGGTATGCAAAACAACAGTATTCCAAGCGAAGCCGATGAATCAGAAGAATTTGGAGAATTGCCGACGGAAAGAGACGGATGGAAGTAGTTTTTTTGCCCAGTCGCACCGGCATCTATCCAGAAATTGCCAAATTCATCGACCGAAGCTTGAATGTCGTCATAAGTCTTGGCTGAGTTTGCAGACTGGCCTTGATGCATGGCAGGCCGGCGACCAAGGATTCTCGCTGCAAGCACATACAAAAGCACGGCTTCCTGAACAGCCTCTCGGGTGTCGCGGCGGTAAAGGCTATCGGCCCAAGCGATCAGATTATCCAGATAGGCAAACAGCGTCCGCCACAGGAATGCGATGCATCGTCTGCGAGCAATGGCGAAAGGTCGAAAGGGCTGTTCGCGCCAACGATCGATCATGTGCCGTATGATCTCCAGTTCCACCGAATTCGCTGAACTGTTCGCTGCACGGGCCAGTATCGTCAATTCCCTCGCGACGTTGTTGTTCGGATCAAGGTCTTTGAAAACCTGGAATTTCAGAAAGCGGTCAGCCGACGTACCCGGCTCACCACTGCTTGGGTCGAAAATATAGCTAAGCCAGCGCTCGGCATCTTCGAATTTTTGTTGTTTGGTAAGTTGATCGGCGATAAGTAGTGGAGCATGGAAAAAGGTTTCCCAGTTATAGCAAGTGTATGGTTCACCTTGAAAAAAGAACAATTTTTTGAAATCTGAATTGCTCGGCCAAGTTTCTGGGATTACCAAGTTGCTATCTGGTGACGGCAGTAGCTCAGCACTGAATGTTCCGAATTGATTTAAACCAGCAATCTGGTTTTCTGACCACACTTTGCTATATGAACCTGCCTCACGATAGGTGTCTACATAAATTCCAAACTTTGAAAATTGAGCACCTGGCGGTTCCAAATCAATGTAACTGCTTGCATCTCCTTCTTGAAAGTACCAGATACTAGAGGCATCAAAATTCGAAAAATTCTTCTGAGGCCAAGCCCCTAACGCAAAGAATTTTTTTTCACTTGTATTTTGAAACACTCTCGTTACATTTCCGCTTTGACGATAAATTGAGAACGGATTAGCAGTTGTGCCGTTACTGTTCAATTCTCGGTACCCAAGCCCAAATGACTCAGCGTAATCGAGATGAAGATTTGGTGACGAAATCGCAGGCGCTTTTATTTCGCCCAAGTTGTTTGACGATAGTTCGAATGATGCAACATGGGTATATTGAACATTTGGCATTGATAACCCGAGACTATCCAGTGTTAATCCTTTCTGCTCACCATCAATTTCGAAATGTAAATCAATGAACATTTGCTTACCCACTAACACCCCAGGCAGTCCCGGTTTACTGGTAAGAAGGGTTTGAGCAGATCTTAATCGCACATAAGGTGGAGGCGAAGGTTGAATCGGCTTTCCTTGTTCCGTGTAATTGAAGTTACCTCCCAACTCCCGCTTGTCGTTCCCGATTAAGCAGGTGAAAGAGGAAGATACGTCGACAAATAACGTTCCACCATATTCGTCTTTTGTTTTTAGCCATACCTTCCATGAAATACGTTGGATTGCGTAATTCTTGTCGCTTCCTTCAGCTTCGTGTTGTACATCAGGTGGCAAAGTTGTTAGCACGCCAATACGATCTGCTCTATAAATTAGAATTTCTGGATTTTTAGAGAGCGGATTTTTTCGGCATCGCGGGATATACCCATCCTTTGAAGAAAAACCTTGGGGAGCTTTCAAAATCAAGCCTTTGGAGGTCACTTCCACCCGCTTCCATGCTGTGCCACTTAATCGAGCCCATCGCACGTTAAGCTCGCAGTCGGTTCTATTGGCTTCACGTTTGTTATCAACTGCTTCTATCCAAACTAGTGTTAATTGACTATCAATAACCATTGGGCTTATCAAATTGGTTCCAGTATCAAGCTCTATTCGTTGCCATGGAGCCCATTCCATCCAGGCATACCCAAAGTTGATCGCTTTTCGCCAGTAGAATTGATAGGGGGGGTTCTGACTACGCCCAATAACGTAAAGATCTCGTCGCTTTCGCTGAGGAGGAGTGTTTTGATCCCACTCTATATCCTCAAACATACTGATCACTTGAATTTGCCCCATTTGACCGACGTCATCCAAGAACTGGATGAAAGCTTGGTTGGCACTCTCCCCATTCAACTCGCCCTGTCCCAGCGCTGCCTCCAGCTGCTTGAAGCTGCTGGATTTGTCGTCACGCAATTCAGGGAACAGCCAGTTCTCGGGATATAGATAGACCTTGCGATTGGCTTCCCAAACGCGGTAGCTGCTCATCCAGTCCCAACGGCGACGGATGTCATCTGCATCAGCACCACTGAGTTTAATGGCAGGTTCGATGCCAAACAGAATACGTTGCATCAACAGTTGTATGGCAGCCGTGGCTTGCAGAATGCGGGTGGTACGCAAGCAAGGCTGAACCTGAGGGTCGATGAGGTAGTATTGGTAAAGATCGTCGGCAGTTTGCCAGTGGGCGTGCTCGATCTTGTTTTGATGGAGGTGTAACAAACCGCCGACCAACGCATCACGATGCTGTTTGCGTAGTTGGTTGCCAATTTGCTGCTCAGTTTCCGTCCAGAATGATTCCAGTTTTGTGGCGAGCAGACTGCGAGCGGTTGCAGCGGCATCAGTTTCATTGGTACCAGCCAGAACCTGCAAAACCTGATGTCCCGTTTTGAATTGCCGGGCCAGTACTGCCAAATGATGGAGTTTTAACAGTTGCATGGGATCGCGCAATTGGCCGAGAACAGTTTGTGTACTACCAGGTAGCCCGTTTGCCTGATTGAAGAGTGGTAATAACTCGGTTCCGCTAATTCCGAGGCGGGTCGCCAGCGCATTTTGAGCCGATTCCGTGGTCGCAGCTTGGTCAAAAACCGCTCCAAGCACCATAGAACCAAGGTTTTCGGCTTGGGCCAGCCACAGCAGAGCCGGCAGTTTCCTGCGAGCGTCTGTGGTAGACGGCAAAATATAGGCTTGCCAGTCCAGATTCAGTTTACTGATCAGCGTAGCGCCTTCTGCCCCAGATTGACCTAACTGATTCGCCAGCACCGCCAGACCATTTAAACGCCTTGTCCAGAGTACCAGTTCGCTAGATACAGTATTACCATTTAAAAACGTTGGGGAAAGCAGCCTGTCCCGTGCAAGAATCCCGGCCGAATTATTCGTGGCCGGTGTCATAGTCAAATTGTCGGAAAGCAAAGAAAAAGCGGCAGATTCATCCCAGTAAGTCGGACTTGTGGCTTCGTCTGCCGTACCGTTTAGCCAGACCAGCACTGTTTCCAGCAATTTGGCTTCGCGCCGACGCTGGGTCAGCCGCTGCAATATCGCGCGAAACTGGGTGATACGACTATTCGGCCATGTCACTGTTTGTGTCCAGTTCTCGGCTTCCTGAGTATTGGCAATCGGTTGAGCCAGACCAAACGGAAGTGACGAAATTCCTGCGCTAAGCACCTGAATGGCACGATTGCGGTCTGCGTGATTCTCAGCACCGATACCACGAACGATCACACTGGCTTTTTCGTTGCCAATGAGATTCGCCAGTTGTTGCTCGATTGCCAGCACCCAAGTACCCCGTTCCCAGAGCCGCTCAAGCAAAGCCTGCAATCGCTTGATTTCCGTACCGGGCTTGCCCTGGGTAAACAAATCATCCAATTCAGCCATTGAAAACAGCGGTTTAAGATTCTCGTCCGGCGAACGCAGAAGATTGCTGCTCAGTTGGGTTTTAATTCTCAATTGGTCAGTATCCAACACCCCATTGGCGGCTAAGTTGCTGATGAGCTTAAACAGGATTGCAAAATTATCAGGCTCAAAGCTGAAACCAAATGATTCGTGGAGAAGAACCTGAATCGAATCTCGTAATTCCTGCTCATTCTCCGGCGTGACCTCCGGCCCCTCAATGGCATTGAGCGCATCTCGCAGTTCAACCAGTTCGCTTCGGATATGTGTCTCGTTCTTTTGATTCAATACCGGCATATCAGCGGTATCGGCAGCATCTGGCCCCGGATTCAACAACCAGATCAAGAGACCGAGAGAGATCGGCTGACCTGCCAACAGCTTCGCACTTTCCCCCAGGGTCAGAAGTTGCTCAACACGGGTGATACGCTCAGTGGACGTTGTAGCGGTTGCCAAGGGGGCAACACCCGTCAGCTTGATCAAACGCAAGGTTTCCGAAATAGACAAATTCAGTGCACGAGACAAGCTTGCATGGCGATAAAACCAGGTGAGGCTCTCGACACTCAGCAATGTGCCGGCGCTGACCACAGTACTGTGTTTTGTGACTTCCTGAGAGGAGACGCCAATCGCAGCAGCAATATCGGCTGCCCAACGCGTCAACGGGGTACCACCGCTTGCGGGTGGGGTTGCTGGAGCATTCGAGAAAGCGCTACGGCCTGCCTCCGAGACGCGCTCTGATTGAAATATGTCTGCGTAGAGGGTGCGATAAGTCGTTTCATCTGCCTGTACCCGAACGTCCTTCAGTGGCAACAGCAATGCTAGTATGCTCTCAGGGCGCATGTTCAGGGTTTGTTCGACCCGACGCACTGCGGCGATACCGCGTAACTGATCCTGACCAAGATTGGGTGGGTTGGCCGAGGATAGCAGGCCAGGATTAAAAGCAACAATCGCCGAATCCAGTATCGACAGGCTCCAGTTCGGCAATTTGCGCCACAGACGCACTAGACGATGCAAGCGGTCGAAGAGAAAGTCCTCCTGTCCGGAAAGATACATTTCGCTTAATTTGCACGGGTGATTGATATCTAGGTACTGCACGTAAAGCCCGGTGCCACTTGGAGGCCAGATAAAGCGGCTCTGGATCAGATTATTCAACTGCGTTAGGCTCAAACCAGTGCGTTCGAGCAGCACGGATAACCATTTCAAGACATCGCCAGGGCTTCCCGTCCTTTGCTTGCCTGATGATGGATCAATGATACTTGTCGTACCGTTGCTGACTCGAAGGCCATAGTTTTCCCAGACGGTACGAGGCGTCGAGTTCGCACCCGTGGGTGTCGTGATCAGTTGCCATTCGGTGTTTCCGTAGATGCCAAGGGTGGCAGCAGCAAGTTCATTGGATGAGATTGATGCGCCTTGCAAGGCCAGAATTTCGGCCCGCGAGCTACCCAGTTTGCTTAGATACATTTCCAGGGCGAGCCAATCACGATTGAATGGCAGGTTCCAGGGATAGGCAAGACTGGTCAGGGCTGACATGGGATTAGAAGAAGCGAGATTCCTAACCGCCTCTTGCATCACCTCAATTGCAAGATCGATATGCAACACCTCCTGCTCGGCGTTGACACAGTTGAGGGGGAGCTCGAAAATTTCCGGCCGCCGCTCTCGCAATAAATCCAAGGCGCTACTAGGCTGGGCACCCGAGGGTACATAAGCGATCTTCTTCAGTAATTCCAGCAAATCGACCAGATACGCCGGCAATCCCAATACGGACTCGCAAGGACGGCAAATGCATTCGTCCAGATCGCCGAACAAGCCTCGCAGGGTGGGCGCATTTTCCAATACTTCGGGCGCTGGAGTCGCATTGCCGCCAAAACCAAAAAAGCGACCCGCATTGATGCCGAGAAGTCCGTTAGAAATGA
>Ga0172367_10003552_pt1 | contig 20090 bp, 22 predicted proteins | sample Lak10m_FD_114542 | JGI IMG/M metagenome (GOLD analysis project Ga0172367, IMG submission 114542) | Freshwater microbial communities from Kabuno Bay, South-Kivu, Congo - kab_022012_10m | ecosystem: Environmental > Aquatic > Freshwater > Lake | place: Democratic Republic of the Congo: South-Kivu...
AAGTATGAACTTATGTTTTCCTTTTAGATAAATTCGTGGGAAAAAAGCTCTTTGATTTCTTTTATTGTAGGGTAGGGGCTCTTTTTCGCATAATAGTCTGTGGTGATGTGGGCAAAACCTAACAGTGCTGAAATGACCTTAATCCTGTCTTCTTCGGTCTCAATCTTACTTAAACTTCCACCTAAGATGCTAGCATGGAATCGAATCTCTTTTTTAGAGGCGCCGGAAAAGCCCTTTTCAAGCATGGATTCAAAGATCTTTGTCTTACCCTGATAAAGAGTAGCTGCAAGTTCATAAAGGCTTTCAGCTAACGCAAAGGCCTCTAAACTGATTTCTCCAGGAGAATTTTCCCGAAACTCGACAAGGGATTCTTTTTTTTCAGACTTACCCAATACAGCTTCATGTTTTTGAGCCTTTTGAAGAAGAGCCTCTGCAAATCTTAAAAATTTCATGTTATTTTTCGAGGGTCTTGATGCATCAACATAACCATCTAGTCTTGCTCGTAGATCATCTACTTTATCCTTCACTTCTGCATCAGATAAAAATGGACTATTGTTGGCGATTGCCTCAGCCTCTTCAGCAAATGAAATTACCGTATTTCTTTCTCGTAGGTGATCACATTTTTGAGATAGCTTTGCTACTAAACTCCTCTTTTTTTCAATCGTATCAAGCAATGAGGAATCAGATGGATCGGTCAACGAAGAATCAATTTTCCTAAGACGGAAAATAAATTGTTTTAATGTATCTTTAGGGATAAGAATATTACATTCTAAAGCATCAGCAATGCTTTCAAGATCTTCTTCATGATTAAAGACTGGAAACTTAATTTGCAACTGCTGCTCCTTCATCTCTTTTCCTTTGTTTATCATTAATCAGACATTTGATTCCAGCTTTTTTTATTTCCGTATTTGAGGTGCATCGTTATCACTAGAATCATCATCACTATCAGAATATGACATTTGTAATTCATCATCTGTGGTTGAAACATCGGTATCTATTGAAGTAAAGTCATCATCCTTTGATGAGGAATTCTCAAGAGCTGTTGTCCAGTCATCATCCTCTGATGGGAAATTCTCCAAAGGTGATGTCCAGTCTGAATTCTCATCTTCAGGTATCTGCACGGTTCTTGGCAATGGAACATTAATCGCTCTCTCGAAGGTATCATGTAAGGCCCTTTCTTGATCTGGTGTTGGTTGCGATGGTGGTAGATTATTATGCTGGCTATTTGCCGTTACAACTGTTTGAGGGGATAGGTTTCTTTTTCCAATTTTTGCAAGAGCGCTTGCTAATCTAACTTTTCTCAAGTTCTTTTGCTTTTCATCATCACTCTTAATTACATTTAGAAAATCTGAGACCTCGGTACTTGCAGCCTCTCTTAGTAGAAATATTCCAAAGAAGGTAGCAGCTAACGCTATGTAAGTTAAGCCAACTAAAACAACCCTTAACATCGGATTGCTTAGGTGAGCAGGCATTTGTTGATTTATCTTGTTGATTAGATGAGTATCATCTTTATCAAGAACCCAATGTTCAGCAGGGCTCTTAAGTGGATGTAAGAATGCATAAGCAGTCAAAGCTCTGAGTGTAGTTGGATCAGTTATCACCTCTAGCCCTTGAGTTAATTATCTAATATATTAATTATAACATAATTATACATAAAAATCAATACATCATTTAATGTCATAAATAACTCTTTATCAATAACTTATAAATTAAAAGTGATTTCTAAATCTAAGACTTTTTTGAAAATTTGATAGACTTTAAGATAACCTCTAAAGTAGAATATACATTTTTTAACAAAATGTGTGGTTATTGTGTGTAGTTGAACAGGCCTTACGCACGGATGTATTTAAAATATCTCCATGCCGAAGGTGAGAAACTTAATATGGCTTAATTGTTACCGGATAAATATAAAAGTTAGTTAAGAGATGGGATAACTTTAACTGGTACAAATATTATGCTTGTATTTACAGACCAAGTGTAATTAATTTTGAGGTGGATGGATAGAAATAGAGCTGCAAAGTAGCTATTTGCAAATCTAACGTGATAGGCACCATCTTTAGTTTGTACCTTATATGTTGGGGGTTTAGATTCTTTTGAGAAGCCTGAACCATGTACAACTCTTTGTAATATATTGTTTTTTGTAGACGGCGCATAGCTTTTTTCGGAATCAAAAAGCTCTACCTTCTTATCTGAAAGAACTCTACACATCAAACTGTGGTTTTGGCAGCATAATAATCCACTAGTAGATGCTTTGATTTTTTTTAATACGGAGTAAAATCTTGTTATCCACGGATAACTGCTTGCATTGGCTTTTTCGGTTATCCATCCATTATACATTTGTAGATCAGGGTTAATTGGACCTAAAATTTCCTCTATATTTGATAATGTTTTTCTTGTTGGGTGGTTTAATTTCCGATGTCTTACAACCCCTTCGGTGAGAATTTTTCTTATGTTGTAACGTTTGCCCTTAAAGGATTGACTTAAAAAGGAGATAACATGTGATCCACAGGCATAAGCGCCCTCTCCTTTTGAAATGCCATCTTTTTTGCTTTTAAAGGTTATTTGATTTAATCGCTTTGGATTATTACTTTTGAAGGTAATTTGGGCATTTGATAAATAGGCTAAAGCTGATTTCAATTCCACCCTCAATTTTTTTGCCTCAGAAGAGGTTGAGAATCTAAGGAAGCTTCTTAAACAATCTATGAGAATTGATAAAAACTTAACCGATCTTTGTTTTTGCATTCTCGCAAATGATGCCTTTAGACCTTTAACAAAAATATTATCAAAGTCATTGAAAGATAGTTTTGCTTGTAAGTGTTCAACCTCTCTAATTGATGGAATCATATTATAAAAGAGTATATTTTTAAGAATGGCTGGACTATAACATTGTATTTTCCCGGAAATGAGATGCTCTTGATCTGGATTAGTGATTTCTTTTACTTTCCTCTTTACCCTAGGTGGGGGAGAGCTTATACTTAATTTTGCTGGCTGAATCGTTTCCATGTTAATTTTTTGTTGCTAAGATTATTGAACCCAGGAATTTTTCTTAAGAATGAGTAATTCCGGGGCGTGTTGTTTTAGTGGAGAGGTAAGGTGGATGAGGCTGATTTTATCGGAGATTGAAGATAGAAAATCAAGAATTTCAACCTTTTCTTGCTCTCCCCCTGGGTGACCTGTATAAACCATTAGAGAAATCATTCCCCCTGGAGTGAGAAGAGATAACGCTGATGTTAGGCTTAAGAGGGTGGTTTTTGCAGTGGTAATTGTTTGCTTATCTGACCCAGGCAAATATCCTAGATTGTAGACGATCAGATCGATTGGTTTTGCTATACATTCAAAAGACTCATGAGAGGTGTGATGAAAATAGGCTTTTTTATCACCAAGGCGCCGTTTGGTTTCCTCAATTGCTTGATACTGTATATCAATGCAATGAAGCTCTATATAGGGAAAATTTGAGAGAAAGAAAGAGTCATGACCATTACCACAGGTAGCATCTACTACAATAATAGGTGTTTTTTGAGTAGATTCAATATGCTCTTTCCATAGAGTGTGGGCAATTTTTAGCTGATTCATGGGCTAAAGTATACTATAATCCTTGCTCTAAAAGAAAGCTATTTTGTATACTAGATCTTCTTTTTTAGAAAGGGGTATTAGCTCAGTGGTAGAGCGCTACATTGACATTGTAGAAGTCAGCTGTTCAAATCAGCTATATCCCAATGAATATACCAGTTTTTAGTGAGCAAAATTTTGCTATGCACCTTTTGTGTGCGTCGTTTGTTGAGTTGTTTCCAAATTTGCAATTGCTTGATTTATCCGTTTATCCGGATAGATTCTGCATTGATTTTTCCTTTTCAAGGACTTTATCCTCTGGGGAAATTATGATGTTAAAGACTCGATTTTTTGAAAAGATGAAGGGGGACGATAGAGGGCAAATTCGTGAAATGGTTTCAAAAAATGCATGTGATTTATTAAAACATTACAAGCAGATGTTTTTAACTGAATTAGTTGATAGAGAAGAACAATTCACAGAAATGTTATGCATGAGCGTCTATCAAGCCCCTGTTTTTGGAGAAATTGACTTAGATTGTAAAAGTATTGAAGAAATTAAGCTTGAAATGTTTGATCTAGGTGAGAAAAAATGGATGAAGAAAAGAGTTCATCATTTCCGCATGGAAGGCTTTGTCTTTCATTCTAAAGAAGATAGAGCGGCATTTGAAAGGTTGGAAGGAGATGGAAAACAAGATCACCTAACCATCGGTCGGAAAGAGGGTTTGTTTTGGGTGGAAGATGGCCTTGTTTCCTTTTCTACAAAAGGGGAAAAAGAATTTCAAAAACTTATTACTAAAGCAGAAGGTTTTTTTGGTGGACGAGTTTATTTTGAAACAGATGCTGAGGATTTTAGTAAAGTAACAGGTGAAAAAGATTTTTTTGTTATGGAGCGTGCCGAAGGACAATTTGATGGGATTTGTTATGGTTTGAAGGAAACTGAGGTGACAAGAGTGTTAACTGCATTTACCTTCTCAGGTAAAAATCTAAAACATCAACTAGAAAATTTTTTAAACATAATAGGTGTTTCTTCTTATTTTGATCAAAACGATCGATGTGTAGTGGTTGATTTTAAGGGAATCCCTTGGGTTATTGCCGAAATCGGAGTGGAAAATAACTATAAATTTCTAGAAATTAATTTACAATGCCTTTATGCGCTACGGATAGAAAATCTTGTCAAATAAACTTGTGGAGCAAAATGCACTTTTTAGATATAATACTCACATTTGAAAAGCAAATTATGGGAAGAATAGAATTTGAAGATTAATCGTGATATAAAAGCAATTAGAGTGCGGCTGATTTCTGAGGATGGAAAGCAGCTTGGAATCTATTTAACCTCCGAAGCCTTAAAGAAAGCACAGGAGTCGTCACTTGATCTTGTAGAAATTTCTCCAAAAGCTGATCCGCCTGTTTGTAAAATCATAGATTATGGAAAATTTTGCTATCAACAGCAAAAACGTGACAAAGATCAGAAGAAGGGGTCAGTACAAGGAAAGGTTAAGGAATTAAAATTCAAACCAAATATTGATGATAACGATTTACAGGTGAAAATTAAAAAGGCTAAAGACTTTTTAGAAAAAGGTAATAAAGTTAAATTTACTTGCATGTTTCGAGGGAGAGAAATTGTTTTTATCGAAAATGGTAAAAAGATCATGGATGTAATTTGTGAGGAATTGAAGGGGATAGCATCGCCTGATAGTGAATCAAGTTTAATGGGGAAAATGTTGACCATGTTAATGATTCCAGGTGCAAAAGAGAAGAAAAATAAAGTAATGAAACCAAAAGTTTCTGAGCAAGAAGAGGAGAGTTAGAGTGCCAAAGGCTAAAACAAACAAAGCATTAAAAAAAAGATTCAAACAAACAGCTTCTGGAAAGCTTCTTAGAACACAGCAAGGTAGATGTCATATTTTGACAAAAAAATCTTCTAAGAAAAAAAGAAAGCTTGAAGGTACTATAGAGGTAGCAAAGAGCTTTTTGAAGAAATTTAAACGCATGATGATTGGATTATAGGGGAGAGGGAGAAAAATGGTAAGAATTACAAATAGCGTTCCTAGAAAAAGAAGAAAGAAGCGCTTACTTAAGCAAGCAAAGGGATTTTTCGGTGGAAGAAAAAATCGTATTCGTAACGCAAAGACTGTGTTAATGAAAGCATGGGCTAATGCATTTGCTGGAAGAAAGGAGAAGAAAAGATCTTTTAGATTAATTTGGATTCAAAGAATTAATGCAGCGTGCAGATGTTATGGCATTTCATATAGCAAATTAATGGATGGGTTAAACAAAGCTAACATTGAAATTGATAGAAAAGTCCTAGCAAAACTAGCAGTGGAAGATGAAAAAGCTTTCGAAGCGGTTGTTGTTGCTGCTAAAAAAGCACTGTAGTATTATTACTAGTACTATTAATGGAGGGAAATAGTTAGTTTCCCTCTGATTAATTAAAAGGGAAATTCTTGTGGAAGATGAAATAGTAAGTCTAAAGAAAACTTTTGAGTTTGAGATAAAGGCAGCTCTTTCTTTAAAAGATGTAGATCATATGAGAGTCAAATATCTTGGAAAGAAAGGTCCAATTCAAGATCTTATGAAAGGATTAAAGGATGTTCAGGCCGATCAAAGACCGTTAATTGGAAAGTTGATTAACGATGTGAAAGAGACATTTTCAGAGCAAATAGAACAGCGTTTTATCACTTTAAAAAAAGATGAATTAGAAAGAAAGTTACAAAATGAAAAAATAGATATTTCCTTACCCGGCAGAAAAGAGTTATCAGGTAGTATTCATCCCATATCTCAGATGATGGATAAAGTCATTGATGTAATGATTGGAATGGGATTTTCTGTATTCATGTCCCCTGAGATTGAGAGCGACTTTTATAATTATGGAGGACTAAATTATCCAGATGATCATCCAGCTAGGGATATGCAAGACACCTATTATCTAGATAGCAAAACACTGTTAAGATCTCATACAACAAGTTTTCAGCAGCATGTTTTAGAGATGTATTCCCCACCTATTCGAATGGTATGTCCTGGAAAATGTTATAGAAATGAGACAATATCTTCCAGATCTCATGTATTGTTTCACCAGTGCGACGTCTTATATATTGACAAGCATGTCACCTTCGCAGATCTAATTTCTACTCAAAAGGAGTTTTATAAAAAACTTTTTGGTAAAGAGGTAAAACTTCGCATGAGACCAAGTTATTTTCCTTTTGTCGAGCCTGGTATGGAAGTTGATTTATCCTGCCTTCTGTGTAGTGGAAAGGGGTGTAAACTTTGTAAACATTCTGGCTGGTTAGAAGTTTGTGGAGCAGGGTTGGTACATCCTGAAATTATAAAACAGGGTGGCCTTGATCCAGAGGTATATTCTGGATATGCCTGGGGTGGTGGCATTGAAAGACTATATCTTCTTATGCATGAGATTGATGATATTAGATTGTTTATGGAAAATGATATTCGTTTTTTAAGACAGTTTCCTTAATTTCATTCTTTAATAATACCTTCGTAAACTTCATGAACGAAATACAATCTTGTCCACATCCTTACCAAATGAACTATACTTTAAAAAGTCAATTAATTCTGACAATGAGAAGACTTAAGTTAATGAAACGCAGTGAATTAGAATCATTTAGAATGGTAACTGAATATCATATGAGACTCCTACTTACTCCATTGAATAAAAAGTTTATTTATAAATACCTTTTACCATTTGTTGACAAAGATAAAAAAAAGGAATTTTATGATAAACTATCTGGATACTCAACTCCTCAAAATTCGATACAAGAGAGGACAGCTTATGTTTATAGAGTTAGAGTAGAGCTTAGTTGGTGGCTAAAAAAATTTGTAAATGATAAATGGATCCCAACCCCTTATTCTTCTAATTGACTAAATCTTTTCTATTGATTAAATACAGAAGAGATCTAATGATAAGCAAATCTAAATTTTGGGTTTTTTATGGAGCTTTTGATCACTTTTCTTTTTTCTCTTTCATGGATGATGGTAGCATGGATCGTTTATATTTTTATAAAAAGAGCAATGATTGTTGATCTTGCTTGGACGTTTTGTGTATTCTTCATCAGTTTACTGTATTTTATGTTAGGAGTAAGTTCTGCCTCACTATACATAGGTTTTATTGCTTCAATTATATGGGCTGTAAAGCTTGTAACTCTTTTAACTATTCGAATTTTTAAACATAAGTCTGATGGAAGGTATACAAAGCTTGATGAATTATGGAAGGATTCCTTAGAAAGAAATTACTTCGTATTTTTTATCTTTCAAGCAATAGGGGCCTGGATTTTTATGATCCCCTTTTATTTTATATCTAGGTTTTCAAATTGGGGAATAATTGAATATTTTGCAACCGTTATAACGATGGTAGGGCTTTTAGGTAATATACTCTCAGATTATCAACTGCAAAGTTTTATTTTTCATAGAAAAGATGCAGCAAAAATATGCGAAAAGGGTCTTTGGTATTATTCAAGACACCCTAATTACTTCTTTGAGTTTGTTTATTGGTTAGGAATTTCTCTATTTGCTTTATCTTCACCTTATGGTTTTATAGCTCTTATTAGTCCGTTAAGCCTTTTATTAACATTACTATTTTTTACTGGGATTCCTGCAGCAGAAAAGCAGGCACTTTTATCCAAGGGTGAAAGCTATCGATTGTATCAAGAAAAAGTCAGTTCGTTTATTCCATGGTTTAGAAAAAAGTAGAGGGGAATTCATTGGAAAAATCTGAAAAGAGAGTTGTTATTGCTGGAGCAAATGGATATGTAGGTAGTAGGCTTGCCTATAGACTTGCAGAAAAGGGGGTAGAAGTGATTGCCCTTGTACGTAATAAGCAGCGATTTACAATTCATACAAATATCCATAAAAACATTGAAGTAATCGAGTGTGATTTTTTAGATAAGGCCAGTTTAGAAAAAATTCCCACAAGCATTTCTATTGCCTATTATTTAGTGCACTCTTTGTCAGAAAAGGAAAAAAATTTTAGTGAGCTTGAAGAGCGATCTGTAACAAATTTTCTGGAGGCAATGAGAATACGCGGCCCTGAAAAAATTGTGTATTTAAGTGGTCTTTCTGGAAAAAATGCCGTCTCTGATCATATGAAATCAAGAGATAAGGTAGGTGAGATTTTAAATGCAGGCCCTGTTCCAATTATAAATTTTCAGGCAGGGATAATCATCGGCTCAGGAAGCGCTTCATTTGAGATAATAAGAGATATTGTGGAAAAGCTCCCTGTGATGATTGCTCCAAAATGGGTAAGCTCAAAATGTCAGCCTATTGGTATCTTTGATGTGCTTTATTATTTAGAAAGTATCCATGATATAGGTGTAGAAAGTGGCACCTACCAAATTGGGGGCCCTGATGTATTAACCTATAAGCAGATGCTTTTAATCTTTGCAAAGATTAGACATCTTAAGCGGTGGATTATTTCAATCCCTCTTTTAACGCCTAACCTTTCTTCTAAATGGCTCTATTTTGTTACATCTACAAACCTGTATTTAGCAAAGAGACTTGTAAATAGTTTGACTAATGACGCTGTTTGCACAGAGTTTAAAATCAATGAAATTTTACCCCACAAATGCTTGAGCTATGAAGAGGCGATAAAACTTGCTTTTGATAAAATTGAGCAAAATCACGTTCTTTCCTCCTGGAAAGATGCATTAAATCAAAGTAGTTTAAATCCTCGATTTGATGATTATATTCACGTACCCACCCATGGATGTCTAAAAAACATACAAATAGGGATCTATCATTCAACTAAAAAGGAGGTGATAGATAGACTTTGGGCAATTGGCGGAAAAAATGGTTGGTACTATATGGATTGGGCGTGGAAAATTCGTGGGAAAATAGATAAATTTGCAGGTGGGGTAGGATTACGAAGAGGTAGAAAAAGTCCAACTGAATTAGAAAAGGGTGGCTCATTAGACTTTTGGCGAGTAATCAAATCTGATAAAGTAGAGGGACATTTACTCCTTTATGCCGAAATGAAACTACCGGGGGAAGCTTGGCTTGAATGGAAAATTTCAGAGGTTAACAACCTTGTTCAAATTACACAAACGGCCACATTTCGTCCCAAAGGGGTGCTAGGTAGACTGTATTGGTATACCCTCATCCCATTTCACCTTTTTATTTTTAAGGGTATGTGTAATAAAATTGGTGGAAAGTAGGTGTTTCACTAAAAAAAAGAGCTTGTAAATTATTAGGTGAATTCTTATAATTTATCCCATTACATTGCGGAAGAGTGGCAGAGTGGCCGATCGCGTCTGTCTTGAAAACAGAAGGCCTGAAAGGGTCCGGGGGTTCGAATCCCTCCTCTTCCGATTCTTTTATACATTTATATTTATTTTTTATGGTTGTGTAACCATTGTTCAGCGATCTCTATTTTGAGATCTATTGTCTTTTTATTCTTTTTTAAATTTACAAGTAGCATATTTAATCTTTGATTTTCTTGTAAAAGCTTAGAATGTTTTTTCATAAAGCGCCAAAATAATCCATCCCACAGATCGACCCAATCACCCTTTTTATAGTCACTCATTTTTAGTATATAGTTAGCACCTGATATGTAGGGTTTAGTTGTAATTGAACCTAAATTCGCATATTGACTCATATCGTAGACATTAGGAACCATAACCCAATCGTAAGAATCAACAAAATAGGCCATAAACCAAGTGTACACTTCATTAGGATCGGTATCACAAAGAAGTAAAAAATTACCAAGAACCATAAGTCTTTCTATGTGATGACAATATCCAGTTTCTAAAATTTTTTTAATTGTGGAATCAATAGGTTCAATGCCCGTTGTTCCATCCCAAAATCCTTTAGGTATTTTTTTGTGATTTGAAAGTTTATTAGAAATCCGATCTTTTTTTCCACAAGCTACATATACTCCTCTAATAAACTCTCTCCATCCGATAATTTGCCTTATAAATCCCTCTAAGGCATTAAGGGGGATTTTATACTTTTTTGCACATTGCAACGCTTTTTCTACAACCTCAGAAGGGGTAAGTAGTCCTATATTTAATAAAGGGGATAATACGCTATGAAACAGAAAATGTTCTTCTTTGGAAATGGCATCTTCAAAATCACCAAATAAAGAGAGCCTTTCCTGTAAAAAGACATCTAATGCAATTTTCGCCTCTTTGAAATTTATGGGGTAATAGAGTCTATCTAGCGATCCAATACTATTTGGAAAATGTTTGATAACCCAATTTCTAGATTCTTTACTCACCTTGGTTTCTTTTGGAATATGTGGCTGCAAAATGGGTTGATTTCTAGGAAGTTTTTTACGATTTTCACTATCAAAGCTAAACTTCCCACCGGTTGGATTTTTTCCATCCATAAGTACATTCATTTCCTTTCTTATATTGGTATAGAAGGTGGAAAAAAAGTGTGACCCCTTTTTATTTTTAACAAATTTTTCTTCCACATCGCTTCGATGTAAAAAAAACCCTGGGGAGGGGTAAAAGGAGAAAAAGAAGCCAAACTTTTTTTCACTATAGGCAATATCTTCCTCTAAGTAATGATCATTTATCTCAGCAAGATGAATTCTTTTGATGTGCTTTTTAGCAAGGTATGTAAACACAGATTTTCTTGAGGTTAATTCAGTAGTTTCTAAGTAGATCACCTTGTATCCTTTTCCTTCAAGATAATCCCTGTACTCAGTTAAAGCACCTTTTAATAGTGCAAGTCTTTGTTTATGAAATTGCTGTATCTTAAAATAGAGAAATTCTTCTACAAGATAGACCTTTCTTTCTTTACATAGCGCTGGATGCTCCTTGAAGAGCTGATCGGGGAAAATAAGGGTGATTTCTTCCATTTTACTTCTATTTTTTTAAAACTATAAAATATTGACCTTAACATTTATGTTAAAATTGGTATTATCATGTTTACACCTTAAAAATGCTACAGGAGTTTTTTTGACATTCTTAAAATTATATTTTCTCTCGTTTGTGATCTTTTTTATCATAGACCTTTTCTGGTTAGGGGTGATTGCTAAGGATCTTTACCACGATCAACTAGGCTTTCTTATGGCAGATCAAATAAAGTGGATCCCTGCCGTGTTGTTTTACTTGTTATATTTAGCAGGGCTTACCTTTTTTGTCGTCTTACCACTTACCTTAAGTGGAAACTGGATGCTAGCACTGCTATATGGTGGATTTTTCGGCCTTATATGTTATAGCACCTATGATCTAACTAATTATGCGACATTGAAAGATTGGCCGCTAAAAATTGTTGTGATTGACTTAGTTTGGGGTAGCTTTATTTCAGCAATTACATCCTTTATTAGTTGTACAATCGCTTCTTATTTTAGACATTTCATCATTTAACTATTTAAAAAAAGGGGGGATAGGATGAAGAGATATCTTATTGTGGGGGGAAATTCAGGGATAGGGAAGGTGATTAAAGAAAAGCTTGAAGAAGCTAAAGAAGAGGTGATTCATTTTTCCCGACAAACAGGAGTGGATGTAACTGATGAAACCCCTGCCTTCCCTCCTATTACTGGAAAATTAGATGGACTGATCTACTGCCCAGGAACGATCAACTTAAAGCCATTTCTTTCACTAGCTCTTTCTGATTTTACGAAAGATCTTTCCGTGAATTTTTTGGGAGCGGTAAAGGTAATTCACCATTACTTGCCCCAACTTAATGAAGGGGGCGCAATTGTCCTTTTTAGCTCGGTGGCGGCAACCAAAGGATTTGCTTATCATTGCTCAATAGCGAGTGCAAAGGGAGCTATCGAGGGATTTGTTAGGTCATTTGCAAGCGAAATGGCCCCTAAAATACGTATAAATGCAATTGCACCATCCCTAACTGATACACCACTTTCTGCGTTTTTGAATTCTGATCCAAAGAAGAAAGAAGCAAATAGTAAAAGACACCCCTTAGCTCGATTAGGTACCCCTGAAGATATGGCGGAAATGGCGCTGTACCTTCTTTCGGAAAAAGCCACATTTATTACCGGTCAGGTGATCGGAGTTAATGGTGGCTTAGGTTAAGTAAGTAAGATCCTATCTAAGATTTTGTCTATGTTCTTTATACCATGCTATGGTTTTTCTGATCCCTTCACGAAGGGATGTTTCCTCTTCAAACCCTAACGCTTGTAGCTTTTCAACGTTAAGAAGTTTTCTTGGTGTACCATCAGGTTTAGATGGATCAAGGGTAATCTTTCCCTCATAACCTGTTTCCTCTTTGATCATGTAGGCAAGATTAAGAATCGAAATATCTTTTCCTGTCCCTATATTTACTATTTCAGCATCGTTATAGTGATTCATTAAAAAGACAGATGCTTTTGCAAGATCTTCCACATATAAAAACTCACGTAACGCAGAGCCTGTTCCCCACATTTCAACGCTTTCCGTGTTATTTTCCTTTGCTTCGATGAATTTTCTGATAAGGGCAGGAAGTACATGGGAGTTTTCTAGATCAAAGTTATCATTTGGACCATAAAGGTTTGTTGGCATAAGGCAGATTGCGTTAAAACCATGTTGCCTTCTATAAGCTTGACACATTTCAATCCCTGCAATTTTTGCCACAGCGTAGGAGGAGTTTGTAGGCTCTAGGTGCCCTGAAAGAAGGTACTCCTCTTTAATAGGCTGTGGGCAAAGTCTTGGGTAAATGCAGGAGGAGCCAAGAAATAGTAGTTTTTTTACCCCTGATCTATAAGATGCATCAATCACATTTAATTCAATGGCAAGATTATCATAAATAAAATCGGCACAATATAACTTATTTGCCCAGATCCCACCAACTTTAGCCGCTGATAAATAGACAAATTCTGGTTTTTCCTCTTCAAAAAAGGCTTTAGTCTTTTGTGTATCCCTAAGATCGAGCTCTTTTGAAGATCTTGTAATGATATTTGTATAGCCTTGCTCTTTTAATGTAGAAACAATTGCTTTACCCACCAGTCCATTATGTCCTGCGACAAAAATTTTCGAGTCGAATTTTTGGGCATTTGAAAAAAGTAGAAAGGGAGTTATTAATGTTAAAATGATTTTCATAAAGATTCCTTTGTTGAATAAAAAAGTATAACCATTTAAAGATTAAATAACAAGAAAATTTTCCCATGAATGCCTTGCTTCAATATAAAAAGAGCGCTACCATAGACTCGTATGGATTTAGAAGAATTAATAGAAAATTGCGGAATTGCAAAAAGCCCTCCACCTTCTCCCAAAAAAGGGATTCCTAAAAGGTTTTTTCCTGGATTTTTACGTCTACCCATTCAACTGATTATCCTTCCATTTATATGGGTAGATATGCTTTCGCAAAAAATTGCTAAGTTATTTATCCCCCCACCATTTATTAAAGCTGGAAAGTGTAAAAAGCGTGGCAACTGCTGTCATTACGTTCTTGTGCGAAAAATACGGGGCCCTTTTGGATGGTTAGATCTTTTTTGGCATACTCAAATCAATGGATTTTATAGAAGAGAAAAAAAGGCTATCCCTTATGAAAAAGGGGATGTCTATGTGATGGGGTGTAGGCATTTAAAAAAAGATGGCTCATGTGGAAATTACTTTTTAAGGCCATCGGTCTGTAGAACATGGCCACGCATTGAGATTTTTGGTGTTCCAGAGATATTAAAGGGATGTGGCTTTTACGCCGAAAATCGAACTAAACATCCTTTACACATAGTAAAGAACTCGCCTTACACAAAAAATAACGAACATCTTCATTAACTCATAACAATATCTACAGGTTTTAAACCACCCACTCGCTTTACTCGCTAGAGAGCACAAAGCTCACAGAGGTTGGTAAAAAAAATTACACGATTTGTCCTTTTATCCATGTAAACAAGAGAAAATAAACACTGAAAATCTTGCAAATTAATTAACATTGTGTTAATTTGCTTCATAAAAAAATCAGATAGGTAAAAATGAGTTTAAGTTTAAGTTCAAAACAAACATTAAATAAACCAGTAGTAAATCAAGTAGGAGGGAACGCCCCCCTTTTAACCAAAGAAGTTTCTCTAACGAGAGAAAAAGTTACTAGTTCAGCTCTCTCTGTCATTAGTTCGATTCCTCTGGATGAACTTAATCTTACTCCTGAAGTAAATACTTCTAAATCCATGAATAAATCTCCAGATTTGCATGAGAGACAAGAAGCAATAGCATTGCTACAAAAGAATGCTAAAATATTTGGTTGTCTTCCTCCTGAATTTAGGGCAGATGAAGAAATAGCTTTTGCTGCAGTAAATCTCGATGGTAAGGCTCTTAAGTATACATCTAAAGAATTACAAGCAAATCAAAGGGTAGTTCTTGCTGCAGTAAAGCAAAATAGCGATGCTATAGAGTATGCATCTAAAGAATTACAAGGGGATGAAGAAGTAGTTTTAACAGTTATAAATAAACCGAACTTTAGTCTTTGGGCTGCATCAGAGTCATTAAAAGGAAATAAAGTAGCAGTTCTTAAAGTGGTTGCTAAAAATGGACTAGATCTTCGGTATGCATCTAAAGAATTACAAGCAGATCCAGAGGTAGTTCATACTGCATCAATTCAAAATGGTTTGAGTTTTGAGTATGCCAACCCTAAACTACGAGAAGATGAACAACTAGTTACTGATGTAGTAAGACAATGTCCCTTTGCTCTTAAGTATGCATCTAAAGAATTACAAGCACATAGAGGTGTAGTTTTAGCTGCGGTAAGTAATCTTGGTACAGACCTTTGTTATGCATCTTCTGAATTACAAGCGGATAAAGATCTAGTTTTTGCTGCAGTAAGAACACACGGTCATGCTCTTGAGAGGGCATCTGCCGAATTACAAGCAGATAGAGATGTAGTTCTTGCTGCAGTAAAGAAGCATGGTGGGGCTCTTAAGTATGCAAGTGCCAAATTACGAGCAGATAGAGATGTAGTTCTTGCTGCAGTTACTGAAGATGGACTGGCTCTTGAGTATGCAGCTGACGAATTGAAAGCAGATAGAGAATTAGTTTATGCTGCGGTAAGCAAAAATGGTGAAGCTCTTGAGTATGCAGCTGACGAATTGAAAGCAGATAGAGAAATAGTTCTTGCTGCCGTAAGACAAAATGGCTACGCTCTTAGGTATGCAAGTGCTAAATTACGAGCAGATAGAGAAATAGCTCTTCTTGCAGTTACTCAATATAGAAATGCTTATAATTTTGTAGATGTCTCCCTACAAAAGGATGAAGAAATACTTCGTATTGCGAAAAGATAACACCCTGGATACTCTATATTATGGAATTTAATAATTGCAAGCGATAGTGAAGAGGGGGCAAACTGCACGTTGCTTTTCATCTACTTGGCATATCTAAACATAAGAAGGGATTAAGATCTATTGATCAGAAGGGGAGCCGCCTGTTGCCATGAAGCGCAGCCCTTTTTCTACGGTGAGATTTACAGGTTGTACCATAGATCGAGGAACAATTGCAGTCATCCCGCCAATTTGATAGCTAAAAGGGAAAAAAACGGTCACATCGTCTTTTGTTCCAACACCTTCTGGTAAATCATCAAAAGTCTCCCTTGTGACAAGACCCATCATTTTCATCCCATTAAATGTAACGGCAACCACTTTACCTTTTTTATCTTTGCCCCCTGCATTAAAAAAGCTCATAAGATCGGTTACAGAGGTATAAATTGTCTTAAGGAGGGGGATTTTTTTCAAACCCTTTTCCAGCCAGCTATAAAAATGCTGAATAAGCCAGTAATTTAAAAGCAGACCTAGTACAAACAGAATTACAATGGCTAAAATGATTCCTAGACCTGGAAAATATAGATTTGGAAAAAAATAGATAACAGGTGCTCCAAAGATAAATTCTAAATGAGTATAAAGCCAGATAAGCAGTGTGATTGTGACTGCAAGTGGCGCAATTGCTAAAAACCCTCTAAGAATAACCTTACCCATAATGTAATATCTAACATAAATCTCTTTTCTTGCAAATAAGTATATTATTTTTTTATTTTACCTTTACAAAAAACACTTAAATGATAAAATGCCTTTTATTTTAAAAATAAATAGTAAGGGTGTGATATGCAAAACGTTACCACAACGAATCGATACGGTGATATCTTACAGCAAACAAGAGCTTTTTTAAGACTTTCTGAGGAAGTAAGTGGAAAAGACTCTCACTACAAAATGAAAGTGGAATATGTAGCAAAAGCTTTTTTTGCAATAGTGACATTTCCGATTCGATTTTTTATTAATGGTGTTGTAAGTTTCATAAAATCTATAGATAGAATGATAAAAGGTGAAAGGAATAGTTTTGGAAATATGCTTTTAGAGTCGGTGATTAGAGTTATTCATGCCCTCATGTTTGCCCCAGTAGTTATAAGTGGTCTTTTTTCCGATGAAAGTCTTAGGGTTATGGTTGATTGGCTAAAAGGTAATGATGGAGAAAGATATGAGTCTTTAAAAAAAAACCTACAAAGAAGTGAGTCTGTCTTGAATCAACCTCAAGAATTAAGCAACTACGTTAACAAAAAAGGAACCAGAAATGGTCGATTTGAGCAGCAATTAGGTGCGTTTTTACAATTACAGCTTAGTAGGGAGAGAAAGGTTCAAACGCAAACGGATGAAGATGAGGAAAAAAATAGGGTTAAGTTAGAGGATTTATCAGCTAAGGTAGCTGAGTTCACCCCTGCTGTTGGAAGAAAAAAACTCATTAGGGAGATGGTAGAGATTTTAAATCTTCCAGAGCAAAAAAATATTATTTTAACTGGAAAAACGGGGGTTGGTAAAACAACTGTTATTCATGGATTGGTGAAATTTTTAGAAGAGCATAAGCATAATGCGGGGATTCCAGAGCGGTTAAGGGGGGTCAAAGTGCTCGCTTTTAGTGCATCAAGTATAGTATCTGGTACAAAATATAGAGGATCATTACAGGAAAGGTTTGAAAAGCTGATAGAAGAGGTGAAAGGGTCTAAGGTGCCTGTCATTTTATTTGTGGATGAAATTCATCAACTCATGGGAGCAGGTGGTGTTGAGTCAGATAACGGGGCAAATTCGGTCGATCAACTATTACTCACCCATTTAACAGGGAAAAATATTACTCTTATAGGAGCTACTACACCTGAAGAATTTGAGAAATATATAAATCCTCAAAAGGCTTTTTTAAGACGTTTTATAAAAAAGGAGGTGGAACCTTTAAAGGATAAGTACATTCTAGATGCATTAATAAATCATACTAAAAAGCTTATGGATGATTACAATGTTACGATTGATCCCGACTTAAGTAAGGTAGCATTGCAACTTTCAGAGGAATTGGTTTTTGAGGAAAAAAATTTAAAGTTAGATATCGCAAAAAAAATCCTATCTCTTGCAGCATCTAAAGCTCAATTAAAAATTTTGTACTCTGAAAAAAAAGAGCGGGTAGATCATTTAACAGAAAAGATGTTGGAGAAAGTCGCAAAAGCGATGAAAAACAGTGACAAGGAAAGCTGGCGGGCTATGTACAATTAAGCTCTTTTGCAGATTCTTGATCAAGGATCCATAACACCTTATGATGGTCACACACAACTCTAGAAGAGGGGTAGGTGTTATGTGTATCGGTAAGAACCTGCTTTACCATGGTAGATTTACCTTTTCCGTTTGCAAGAAAGACAACATGTCTTGCTTTACGGATTAAAGGGTAGGTAAAGGTCATTCGTGATGTATTTTTTTGCGGAACTAGATTTTCCACAACAAGTGCAGCCCTCTCTTTTAACGCTTTTGTTCCAGGAAACAGCGAGGCAGTATGCCCATCATCACCCATTCCAAGTAATATTAGATCAAAACTTTGATCAATCACATGTTTATAAATAAGTTCCTCGTAAGCTTTTGCATGTTTTTGGATAGACTTTTCTGCTTTCATTCTGAAAATATGATTTTTAGGAATGGGTAAATCAGAAAAGCCATGAGTCATAGCCATATGATAGTTACTTTCTTCATTATCTGGTTCAACAGATCGTTCATCACTAAAAAATACAAAAACTTTATTCCACTCAAGATCCCTTTTATGTTCTTTTAGACGCATGTATAGATTTTTTGGGGTAGATCCGCCAGAAAGAGCCACGGTAAATTTTCCCCGTTCGGCAATAGCTTTTTTAGCAATAGTTAAAAAAAGTCCACAAGAAAATGAAATGGGGTCATCAACAATTGCTATATCTTTTTTTTCGTCATAGGATTGGATCATGAGCAAATAATTCCTGTTTTCCAGAAAGAGATTAATTCTATCACAGCAAGAAAATCAGGGCTAGTGCCTGAGGAGTAGACTTCTCTGATAATTGATGTATCTGATTCACTGCTTGTTAATGGGTATAAAATAGGGATCTCACATTTTTTCGGGGTAGAGTGGCAAATTTTTACAATATGGGGGGAGCTTTCCTCTCTTGTAAAACTTGTTTTATCAGTATCGCTTTCTATTAACACAGATGTGATCCTTCCTGGGGGCAAGCTTTTTTGCTCCGGACATTCTTTTAAGATAAAGGTATGAACTCCCAAGGGGGAAAGGTAGGAGACTTTAATTTGATTATTTTCAGCATCGGCACGATTAAATTTCCAATGCATATTAGATGCGATCCATCCCTGTAAATAAGTAGCTTGAATTCGATGGTGGTGAAAAGCTTCAGTGGAGTGGGGATTAAAGCAAATAGTAATGGTTTTAGCTGTTGCAAGAGAGAGAGCTTTTTCCTTATTAGAAAATATTTTTGTTAATAGACTTCTCCAAGGGGAAAATCTTGCCCAGTTCAAATCGCCGATATCAATATTTTCATGATGGATCGTTTTAATGTAGGAGGCAAATAGACTCATATGTTTTGCCTCTTCAGAATCAAAAATAATTCTACTTGCCAGGGTATCTAATCCAAGAGTTGTGGGTGTATCACCACTTGAAGGGTCTTTTGCAAATAAAAGATAGATAGGAAGATCTACAATTACATGGGGTACTACTAAAAATGAGACCCGTTCTTTATAACTTTTACTCACCTCAAATTGAATAAATTCACAAAAAAAACCTTTATCTTCCCCTTCAGGTTTTAAAGAGGAGACAAACGTATTTAAAAAATCTCCCTCTTTATCTGACTCTTTAATAAAGATAATCCTGCAAGGGAACTTTTTGATAATAGATTTTGTTAAAAAGGTAAGATAAGATTCGCGCTCCCCAGCTTCTGTGTAAATAATGAAATTGAATAAAGAGGCTTTAACAAGATTTGACTTTTTTTCCTTTTCAAACAAAGAGACTAATGTTTTTTCTATCTCTGAGGGGGTAATTTTATTTAAACCATTTTCCATTTACGAGCATCCCCTTTAAGCAGTAATTCTGAATTTAGAGGTCCCCACGTTCCAGCATTGTAAAATTCCCCTTCAGAAAGAGGGCGCTGTTTCCAATGATCAAGAATTGGGGTGATAAACTTCCAAGAATGAATAGATTCATCCACTCGAGCAAACAGGGTATTGTCACCAAGAATACAGTCATGAATTAAACGTTCATAGGCCTCAGGTACACTTTTGCCAAAAAAATTCTCATATTGAAAATCCATCGTCACAGGCTGAATAAGTTTTGCAGTCCCTGGCACTTTACTATTGCAACGAATACTAATTCCTTCATTTGGTTGAATAC
>Ga0172367_10003555_pt1 | contig 20083 bp, 17 predicted proteins | sample Lak10m_FD_114542 | JGI IMG/M metagenome (GOLD analysis project Ga0172367, IMG submission 114542) | Freshwater microbial communities from Kabuno Bay, South-Kivu, Congo - kab_022012_10m | ecosystem: Environmental > Aquatic > Freshwater > Lake | place: Democratic Republic of the Congo: South-Kivu...
CCGCGCATCATCACGGTCAAGATCGACCCCGAGAAGATCGGCAAGCTCATCGGCCCGGGCGGCAAGACCATCCGCGGCATCCAGGAGCGCACCGGCGCGCAGATCGACGTCGAGGAGGACGGAACCGTCTTCATCGCGTGCTCCGACAGCGAGAAGGCCGCCATCGCGCGCGCCGAGGTCGAGGCGCTCGGCGCCGAGATCAAGGTGGGCGCCATCTACGAGGGCAAGGTCATCTCGATCAAGGACTTCGGCTGCTTCGTGGAGCTGGCTCCCGGCTCCGACGGCATGTGCCACGTGTCGGAGCTGGCGCACGGCTTCGTGAAGACCGTGACCGAGGTGGTCAAGATCGGCGACGTCATCAAGGTCAAGGTCATCAACGTGGATGACAGCGGCCGCGTCAAGCTCAGCCGCAAGGCGCTCCTCGAGCGCCCGGCCGGCATGGAGGACGATGGCGGCGGCGAGCACCGCGGCGAGCGGCGCGACCGGGGTGACCGCGGCGACCGTGGCGGGCGCGGCGGCGACCGTGGCGGACGCCGGGACGGCGGGCGCCACGACCGGGACCGCGAAGGCGCCCCGGCCCAGCACTGACCGACGGCCGGATCCGCGACAGACACCCTTGACCGAAACGCTTGACCGAAACCCTTGGGGGCCCATGACTTAGGGGCCCCCTTTCGATTTTCGGATTGGGATTCCATGATCCCCCACACCGTTGGAAGCCGACTACAAGGGGTCCGGGCGCCGGTCTGTCGCTGTCGTCGGCCTCGTTGCTCCCGAGGCCGAATCACGTCTCCTAACGCGAGATGGCGGTTTCCGGCTTGCACTAGTCCGGGAACCGCGCCACAATACGCACGGTTCCTCAGAAGTTCAGGACCACACGGTCACGAGATTCCGCCGCCATGCGTGGGAATGGCGGCGGACCCGACAGACGGAGCTTTGGAACCATGGCGAACAATGCGCTCGAGAACGTCGAAGGACAGGTGAAGTGGTTCGATCCCCGCAAGGGCTTCGGATTCATCGTCGGTCCCGAGGGTCAGGACATCTTCGTCCACTTCTCCGTGATCGAGCAGGAGGGCGGCTTCCGCACCCTCAACGACGGCGAGATGGTCACGTATTCCGCCAACCAGGGCGCCAAGGGCTGGGCGGCCACCAAGGCCCGCTCGCTGACCCGCGTCCCGGCAGCCGGCAGCGGCGCCTGAGGCGCGCACCGGCCCGCGCGTGAACGATTCCTTGACAGCGGCGGATGCGGCCGGTCCGGACGCATCCGAGATCGCGCTGATGGTGGTCGCCGCCATGGCGGTCGCGGGGGTGGTCGCGTGGTGGGTGTCGTTGCGCTCGCTCCGCCGGCGCGTGGCCGAGGCCGAGCTCGCCGCGGGGGAGAATGCCCGCAACGCGGAGGTCGCGTCGATGACGCGCGGCCTGGCGCACGAGATCAAGAACCCGCTCTCCACGGTGGCGCTCAACGCGCAGCTCCTGCGCGAGGAGATCCTCGACAGCCCGCTTGCCGACGACGACCGCGCCCGCATGACGCGGCGCGTCGACACCCTCGCACGCGAGGCGGCCCGCCTGCGCGACATCCTGACGGACTTCCTGCGCTATGCGGGCCGGATGCAGCTTGACCGACGCGCCTGCGACCTGCGGGACGTGGCGCAGGAGCTCGCGGACTTCTTCATGCCCCAGGCCGAGCAGTCGGGCGTGCGGTTCGTGGTGCGCGCAGACGACGACCCGCTGCGCGCCGACGTCGACCCGGCGCTCCTCAAGCAGGCGCTCCTCAACCTGCTGCTGAACGGCGTGCAGGCGATGCAGGACCTGCCCGAGGACCGGCCGCGAACGCTGACGCTCGCCGTGCACCCTGACGCCGCTCACGCGCGCGGCGGGCCGCGCGCGGATCCCCGCGCGGTGCTCGAGGTGACCGACACGGGCCCGGGGCTCTCGCCGGAGATCCGCGCCGCCGCGTTCGAGCCCTACCGCACCACCAAGCCCGGTGGCAACGGACTGGGCCTTGCCACGACCCGGCGCATCGTCGAGGCGCACGGCGGCCGCGTCGAGGCGCTCGATGCCCCGGAGGGCGGCGCTTGCTTCCGGATCACCCTGCCCTGCACCAGCGCCGTGCCGCAGTAGCGGCGCACGCGCGGCGCCGCGGGCGGCGCCCGGGGCTCACTCGAGCCAGTCCTTCCGCTTCAGGCGCTCGGGGACGTACGTCTCGCTCACGTAGGAGATGTCCTTCGTGATGAGCGACTCCACCTCCATCTTGAAGCCGTTGGAGAGCAGCGCGTCGATCTCGCGCTGCCAGCCCCTGTGCTGCGCGAACCACGGGTAGGCGGCGATCTCCTTGGCGCGCTTCACGTCGTTCTCGGTGAGGTCGATCTTGACGGCGTCGTCGAGGCCGCACTCCTTGAAGTCCTTGGCGCGGATGCCGAGGAACTTGGCCTCGGGGATGGCCAGGCGGCTGCTCTCGAAGGCCAGCGAGATCGAGCCCTGCTTGATGACGCTGTAGATGTAGTGCCCCCACGGGTCGTTGTCGAGCACGCAGATGATGGGCAGCCCCAGCTCCTGGTTGAGGCGCTGCAGCAGGCGTCGGCAGCCCCGCGGGGGCTGGCCGGCCCCGTGCGTGAGGATGCAGTTGTTCTTCTCCCAGAACCGGTCCTCGTTGAAGCGGTTCCAGACCGTGCCCTTCTCAACGTGGAGGACGAACTTGGCCTCGCACTTCTTGAACTGGATCACGTCGGGCTCGACGATCGACGGCAGCGCGTAGCCGCCCGAGCCCATGCGCCGGCAGTCGATCTCGTCGCCCTTGTCGACGATGGTGATGTTGCCGACCATCGACCCGCGGTTCTCCGCGAAGATGTGCAGCTCCTCGCGCAGCGCGCCGAGCGCCACCTCGAGGTCCTCGAGGATCGGGTCGCTCTCGTCCTGCGTGTCGAAGGTGTTCTCCTTCGTGCCGGCCACGGTGTGCTTGGCCTTGTAGAAGACGCCGCGGAGGCTGCTGGTCTTCTGCGCCGCGATCAGGTCCTTGATGGTGGACGAGTGCAGCATCGTCTGCATGAACTGCTTGGCGGTCTTCAGGTCGAAGAGCGGCCGCTCGGCCACGCCGTCGCCCATCTCCAGGATGCCGCGCTTCTTGTTCCAGATCGTGTTGCTCTTGGTGCGCGTCGGGATCTCGAGCCTCGGCTCCTTGCCGGCGAGCGAGTTGCGCGCGACCAGCGTCACGAGGTCGACGATCTTCCGGGTGGTGACGGCGTCGCGTTCCTTCAGGCTGCGCGTGACGGCGGGTTTCTTGCCCTTGGCCATGGTCGTTGCTCGCTTTCCGTGCGTGTTCGGTCAGAAGAGGCGGGGGCCGTCGGTGCCCTTGCCGCCGGGGGACTTGCCGGATGCCTTGGCGGCGCGGGCGCGGAGCTCGGCGCGCGCGGCATCCACCTTTGCAGGCCTGGGCGACTTGGGCGGCTTCGCTGCCTTTGCCGCCGTGCCGGCCTCGGCAGCCCGGCGCGAGCGCCGCTTGCCCGAGGGGGGCTCGGCTACGGCGGCCGGCGCAGCGGGGGCCGCGGCGCCCCCGGCCCCGGCGGCCATGGCCTCGGGCACGACGATCACGCCGTCCTCGTCCATGGGCTCGTCCTTCAAAACCTTGCCGTCCTCGTCGAGCACCTGGTCGGCGACCGCGGTGCGCGACCGGGCCTGCTTGAGGAGCGCGTCGTACACCTTGCGCGCGTCCTCGCCGGTGATGTCGTTGATGGCCTTGGCGATCTCGCCGATGTAGCGCTCGAAGACGTCGCGGCGCTCGCCCTCGCGGCGCATCTTCTGGCGCTTGCGGAGGTAGGTGCCGAGCTTGCGCCCGCACTCCATGAGCGCAAGCTTCATCTCCTTGCGGATCTCGTCGTAGTCGGCGATGGCCTCCTTGCTCTCGCTGGTGAACGGCACCCAGACCGAGGCCATGTGGATCATGATGACGAGCGGACCGGCCGGAAGCCCCCCGCGCGGCTGCTGCAGGTTGTAGTTCTTCCACGCGGTCTCGGTGACGGCCTTGAAGCTCGAGCACGCGCTCTGCTGGAAGAGGAGCGGCACGCGGTTGGCGAACCGGATCACGCGCGCCGGCTCGTCGGCGGCCAGCTCGCCTCCGAAGGCGATGGCGGCCTCGATCTGGAACGGCCGGCCGCGGTACACCTCGGCGCTGCGGCTCGACGCGGAGTAGAACTCGGCGCGCACGCCCTTGAGCATGCCCGCGAGGAGCTGGCGCACGCCGATGGGCGCGAGGCAGTCCGTGGGCGGCGGCGCGAGCCTCGACTCCTGAAAGACCTTGTAGAGCTTCTCGACCTGGGGCGGCTCGATGTCGCCGGCCTTGGCGCGGCTCGAGACGCCGATCGCGTCGCACATCGAGCTGGCCGTCGACGCGCTCACGCGGCAGAAGCGCTCCTGGAGGAAGTTGTAGAGCGTGCCGCCCTTCTCGGCGAGCTCGTAGTCCTTCAGCATCTGCAGCAGGACTCCCAGCTCGATTCCCTTGGGGTGCGGCTGGATCTCGCGCGTCTCCGGCGGGAGCTCCTGCACGCCGCGCGGGAACATGATGACGCCGTTGGTCTCGGTGGTCACCGTGGCCTTGGCGGCGGCGGTCGCCTCGGCGGCCGCCAGCACGTCGGGTTCCTCGTCCTCGGTGACGCGCGAGGGCGGCACGAACACGATGCGCGCGTGCGGGTTGGCGATGGCGGTCAGCTCGAGGAACTCGTCGACCGAGCCGCGGCCCTTCTGGTACTTGCCGTCGAGCTCGATGGTGACGGAGGTGCCCGTGGGGAACTCCGCCGCGGTGAGGAAGCCGCCCTGCTCGGCGAGCGCCTTCGTGCCGGAGCTCAGGTCGCGGAAGCGCACCGGCGGGAACTCCTTCACCTCCTTGTCGAAGGTGACCTCCGCGCGGTTGGTCTTGGTGTTCATCGCCAGCTCGATGTGGTGCGTCGGCTGGCCGGCCTTCGGCTTGGTGAAGATGGTCATCGGGCGGCCGGTGGTGATCAGGCCGTACATGCCGGCGGCGCTGATGCCGATCCCCTGCTGGCCGCGGCTCATCTTCAGGCGGTGGAACTTCGAGCCGTAGAGCAGCCGGCCGAAGATGTTCTCGACCTGCTTGCGCACGATGCCGGGACCGTTGTCCACGATGGTGACGCGGTAGCGGCTGCTCTTGGCGGTGGCCGGGCGGCTGGGCTCGAGGTCCTCGACGATGACCGCGATCTCAGGCAGGATCCCCGCCTCCTCGCAGGCATCGAGCGAGTTGTCGACCGCCTCCTTGACGGTCGTCAGCATCGCCTTGCGGGGATTGTCGAAGCCGAGCAGGTGGCGGTTCTTGGCGAAGAACTCGCTCACCGAGATGTCGCGCTGGCGCGCGGCCATGCTCTCGGCGTCGGCCCGGGGTGCGGACTTCTTCTTGCGCGGCTCAGCCATCACGGCGTCCTTGGCTGTCATCTGCGGGGGGCCTCCATGCCCGTCCGGCGGGGTCCGCCGAGGGGGCGACTACAGTACACTCTTCGCCCTTCCCAACCGGAGAACTCCATGGAAACCAGCCTGATCATCCTCAAGCCCGACGCCGTCCAGCGCGGCCTCATGGGCCGCATCATCACCCGCTTCGAAGAGAAGGGCCTGCAGGTCGTGGGCGCCAAGCTCACGCGGATCACCCCCGAGCTGGCCGCCCAGCACTACAAGGATCACGTCTCCAAGCCCTTCTACCCGGGCCTGGTGAAGTTCATGACCTCCAGCCCGGTGATGGTCCTCGCCATCCGCGGCAACGGCGCCATCGCCGTCTGCCGCAACCTGATGGGCGCCACCTTCGGCTCCAAGGCCGCCGCCGGCACCATCCGCGGCGACTTCGGCGTCTCCAACAGCTTCAACCTGATCCACGGCTCCGACGGCCCGGAGGCGGCGGCTCGGGAGCTCAGCCTCTTCTTTGGCCCAGGCGAGGTGCTGGACTTCTCCCGCGCCGGCGACGCGTGGGTGTACGACATGTCGAGCGGCACGGCCGAGTAACCCGCGGCACCCGCCACGGAACGCTGGACGCAAACGTCCGAGAACCACCAGCCCTGGCTGGTGGTTTTTTATTGGCCTGAGCGGCGTGGCGTTTGGGGCGCCCTGCGACCCCAAGGATATGGAGGACACTCACTGATCGAACTTTCAAATTCCACTGAATCCAATCCGAACTTCCGGCGAAGCGCCGCGTACTGCAAGATGGACCGCCTCTCCAGGAGCCGCCACGCCATGACAACGCTGCCAGTCTCCATCCTCTACGACGGCTCGAAGTTCGCGCGTCGCAGCCTCCGCATGCGCGGGGGGGCAGGAGCGGTCATGCCGGAAGCCGGCGCGGCGGCTCTGGACCGAACGCAGACGAAGCCGCCCGTCGCGCGCACGCGCCCGGCGGACGTGATTGCTCGCGCGAGCGAGATCCTGGCGGGCAAGCTCGCCTTCATGCCCAACCCCGAGTTCAGCAAGGTCGGCGCCGAGCGGCGCATCTTCGACCTGGCGCCCCCGGTGCCGAAGCCGAGCGTCGCCTGGTACCGGCCGGTGATGGAGGCGGACGGCTCCGCGGGCCCGCGCCGCAACGAGGGCATCCTGCTCAGCGCCGCGCAGGAGCGCGTCATCTTCATGCAGTTAAACTACGCGCGCTACCGCGTGGAGCGCATGCATCGCCGCCTGAAGGGCGCTGCCCCCACGCTGGAGCAGGCCCGCGAGGTGGTGCGCTGGTATTCAACCGCCACCCGCATCCGCGAGCAGATCGCCGAGACGAACCTTGCGCTGGTGCTGGCCATGGCCAAGCGCGTGCGCCTGGGCGAGGGAGAGTTCCCCGACCTGATCGGCGAGGGCAACATGGCCCTCATGCGCGCCGTCGACAAGTTCGACTGCGCGCGCGGCTTCAAGTTCAGCACCTATGCATGCCGCGCGATCCTGAAGGCATTCAGCCGCCACGGCATGAAGGTGGCCAAGCACCGGCAGCGCTTCCCGGTGGAGTTCGACCCGGCGCTCGAGCGCGGCGAGGGCGTTGCCGCCGTGCGCGCGCAGAGCGAGCGCCGCGATGCCGACGAGCTGCGCCGGATCGTGGAGGCCAACGAGGCCGAGCTCACCGACGTGGAGCGAGCCGTGGTGATGCACCGCTTCGCGCTCGAGGCCGGCGAGCCCGGTCGCGCCCCCACGCTGGCGCAGGTCGGGCGGCTGATCGGACTCACCAAGGAGCGAGTCCGCCAGATCCAGAACACCGCGCTCGAGAAGCTGCGGATGGCCTTCGAGGGCGCCGGGCACGGCAGCCTCGCCAGCGGTGCGCCCGTGGCCGTCAACTGACGCCGCGACGTGCGAGCACGACGATGGCGAGCGTGCAGGCCGCGTGCACCGCGCCGAAGAGCACGATGACCGCCGAGTAGTCGGAGTAAGTGGCCTCGCCGTCGCTTCCGAGCGCGGAGACCATGGCGATCGACAGCGCGGTGCCCGCGAAGAATCCAAGGTCCCCCGCTGCGCGGAACGAGCCGAGCGCCACGGTCGACCCCCCGCTCTCGGCGGCGATGGCCAGCGAGCTCGAGAACAGCGCACCGGCGGAAAGGCCGACCGCCACCATCACCACCGCAAGGAGCGGCTGGCTGGAGGCAGCTGCGGGGATGAGCGCGAACGCCGCGGCGTAGGCAAGGCCCGCCGCCACGCGAACGCGCAGGCTTCCCACGCGGTCGCACACCGCGCCGGCGGGGCCCGTGCACAGCGCCATCAGGAGGAGCGGCAGCCCGATGAGCCAGCCCCGCTGCTCCTTCGAGTAGCCCAGGAACCCGGCCAGCACCAGGGGAAGCGTGGTGGTGATGAGCCCGCCCGTCGCGCGGTCGCAGAAGGCCATCGCGCAGCTCCATGACAGCGGGCGCGGGCGATCGTCGAGCGCACCGTGGGGAACGCGTGCTGCGTGCGACTCGCCGCTGGCCACCGTGGGCCCGGTCTCCGGCTCGGTCGACGCGATGCCGGACAGCCAGCGCCGGAACACGAACGCCCCGAGCGCCACCAGCGCACTTGCGAGCGCCGACACCCCGAACACGGCAAGCGCCACGTCGGATCCGGCATCCGCCTCGCTTGCGCCCCCGGCCTGCCCGGCGATCCGCTGCGCAGCGATGCCGCCGGCCACTGCGCCGCAGCCGAGCCCGAGGAGCAGCGGCGTCGATGCCAGCCCCAGCCCGCGTGCCGCGTGTGCCCCGGAGGTGCGGCGCACCAGGTCGAAGAGCGCCGCGAACACCACCACGTCGGTCACGCCCTCGGCTGCGCGCAGCACAAGCGACGGCCAGAGGCCGATCGGCGCCGCCAGCGTGCCCAGGAGCACCGCATCCGCCAGGGACGCCGCCACGAGCAGCGCCACCGGGCCATGGCGCCGACGCCCCCACACCAGGAGCGGGATGGCCGCCGCCGCCCCGAGCAGGTTGATGGCCATGAACACCTGCGCCTGCGTCACCGATGCGCCGTAGCGGTCGATGAACATCTCCTTGAGCACGGGCGCGGCCATGGTGTCGGGCATGGCCGACAGCAGGAGCAGCAGCGCCAGGAGCAACGAGGGTCGGGAGGGCACGTCCGGCCAAGCGTAGCCGCCCCGCCGATACACTTCCGCGCCCGGCGGCCCGGCCGCCAAGGAGAGCCGCCATGGGTGCAAGCAAGGTCTTCGAATCCCCCGCCAAGGCGCTCGAGGGCATCGTGCGGGACGGCATGAGCGTGGCGGTGGGCGGCTTCGGGCTGTGCGGCATCCCCGAGCAGCTGATCATCGCGCTGCGCGACTCCGGGGCCAAGGGCCTCACGTGCGTGTCCAACAACGCCGGCGTCGATGACTGGGGCCTGGGGCTCCTGCTCAAGACCCGCCAGATCGCCAAGATGGTGTCGAGCTACGTCGGCGAGAACGCGGAGTTCGAGCGCCAGTTCATGAGCGGCGAGCTGCAGCTCGAGTTCACGCCGCAGGGCACTCTGGCCGAGCGCATGCGCGCGGGCGGCGCCGGCATCGCGGGCTTCTACACCAAGACCGGGGTCGGGACCGTGGTGGCCGAGGGCAAGCCGCACATGGAGTTCGACGGGGAGACCTTCGTCCTCGAGCGCGGCATCCGGACGGACCTGTCGCTCGTGAAGGCGTGGAAGGCCGACCCGGCCGGCAACCTCGTGTTCCGCAAGACGGCGCGCAACTTCAACCCGATGGCCGCCACGTGCGGTGCCGTCACCGTCGCCGAGGTCGAGGAGCTGGTGGGCCTGGGCGACCTCGACCCGGACCGGGTCGACACCCCCGGGATCTTCGTCCAGCGCATCGTGGTGACGAAGCCGGTCAAGCGGATCGAGCAGCGCACCGTGACGCCGGGCTGAATCGTCCGCCGTGCACGGGGCCGCGGATGCGTCCGGGAGTGTTATCGCCCGCCATCCGGCGAACCCGCTGTTGCCCGCCCGCGTTGCTGCCGATTCCATGCGATACCGCGGCCGCTCGTGCGTTCGGCCCGGGCCGCCCGGCCCGCGCCGTGCGACAATACGACTCCGCACGAAACTCCGGAGCAATCCAATGAACTTCATGCCTCGCCGCTCGTCCCGCCCCGTCACCCTCGTCACCCGCACCCGCGCCGCGGCACTCGCCGTGGCCCTCTTCGCCGCCGGCGCCGTGACCGCGCCGGCCGCGGCGCAGTTCGGCGGCCGCGCCGCGTTCGGCGAGGCGTTCAAGCCGGACATCCTGCAGCGCGACATCAACCTCATGAACTCCACGCTGCAGCTCGAGGAGTGGCAGCGGCCGATCGTCGAGGCGCTGATGCAGGACTACGCCGCGAGCTTCAACACCGGCGTCGAGGCGCTCAAGGAGAAGATGAAGGCGGCGTCCGTCGAGGCCACCAAGGGCAACGCCGCCAGCGGCGACCAGATCCTCGCCCGCGTGATGGAGCCGATGAACGCCTGGAGCGACGAGAAGCGCCGGATGTTCGACAAGTTCATGGGCGACCTCAAGAACCAGCTCGGCCCGCAGCAGCAGGAGCGCTGGCCGAGCTTCGAGCGCGCGCTGCGCCGCGAGCGCATGCTGCCCGAGGGCGACCTGTCCGGCGAGAGCGTCGATCTCTGGGCCGTGATGGGCCGCATGCAGCTCTCGGCCGCCGAGGAGGAATCGACGCGCGCCGCGGTCACGGAGTACGAGATCGCGCTGGACACGGCGCTGTCGACGCGTGCGCGGCGCATGAAGGAGCTCGAGCCGGAGCTGACGGACGCGATGCGCGCGATGAACTTCGACGCGGGCGCCGCGGCGCAGGACAAGGTGATGGCGCTGCGGATCGCGGTGCGAAGCGCCAACGACGCGGGCATCGAGTCGATCGCCGCGGCCATCGGCGGCGAGCGCGGCGCGCAGTTCCGGCGGATGGCGCTCGAGGCGGGCTTCCCGGACGTCTTCCGCATCCACCCGGTGATGGTCATGATGCAGCAGGCGCGCGCCCTGTCGTCGCTGACCCCCGAGCAGGCCACCGCCATCGACGCCCTCATGGCCGAGTTCGCCGTTGCCTGCGACGCGGAGGACACCAAGCTCTACGAGGCCGTGCGGTCGGAGGAGCCGAAGGCGCCCCGCAAGCGCGCATTGCAGGCCGCCGAGCGCCGGTCGGGCAGCGCCCCCGGCACCCCGCAGGCCGGCAATGCAGCGGACCCGGTGGTGCGCGCGCGCGTGGCGCGCGAGGAGATGGGCAAGCCGTTCCGCGAGCGCCTGCTCGCGATCCTGACGCCCGAGCAGCGGATGGAGATGCCGGGCGCGGTGAAGATCGACCCCGAGACGGAGGAGAAGTCCCGACGGCTGAAGGCCGCGGAACTGGCCGAAGATGAGGAGGGTAACAAGCGCGATCGCCGCAAGGAAGTGCGCGACGCGCGCGGCGGCGGCGGGAAGCCGGTCGACCCGAAGCTCGACCCCGGCGCCAAGGAGTGATCGGAAGCGGAATGGACCACGACCTCCACGGAACGCCAGTTCCCGCATCGGCCTTCGACGCCGGCGCATTCGCCGCGCTGGCGGGGGACGCGCCGCTCCGCGACCGCTGCCGGATGTTCGGCATCGAGTGGGCCGAGGCGATCCCCGTGCTCGACGCCGCTGTGTCGGCGCGCATCGCGCCCGACGTCGCGGTGCGACTGCGCGTGGTGCCGCTGCGCGTGGAGTCCGGCCGGCTGGTGGTGGCGATGGTCGATCCGCTCGACATCGCCGCGGTCGACGAGACCTCCGCGCTGGCGCGCATGCCCGTGGCGCGGGTCGGCATGGAGCCGGCGCTCTTCAGCGAGCTGATGCGCGCCGCGTACGGCACCACCGCCGCGCGCATGGCCGAGAGCCTGGCCGAGGACAGCGAGCTCGCCGGCAGCGAGATCGAGCACAACCTGGACGCCATCGAGGCGGACGACGTCCACCGGATGGCCGAGCAGCCGACGCTCATCAACCTGGTGAACCTCATCATCCTCGAGGCCATCCAGAACCGCACGTCTGACATCCACATCGAGCCGTTCGAGACCGAGCTCAAGGTCAAGTACCGCATCGACGGCGTGCTGGTGGAGCAGCAGTCGCCGCCCAAGCACCTGCAGCCCGCCCTGATCGGCCGCGTGAAGATCATGGCGCACATGAACATCGCCGAGCGCTACGTGCCGCAGGACGGGCACATCACGCTGCGGTTCGAGGGGCGCAAGGTCGACATTCGCGTCAGCACGGTGCCGACCGTTTACGGCGAGAGCATCGTGATGCGAATCCTCGACAAGAGCTCGCTGCCGCTCGACCTGGTGAGCCTGGGCATGCGCGAGGGGATGCGCGGGATGATGGACCGGCTCATCCAGAAGCCGCACGGCATGGTGCTGGTCACGGGCCCCACGGGAAGCGGCAAGACCACCACGCTCTACGCGTGCCTCAACAAGCTGTACGACCCGCGCAAGAAGATCATCACCATCGAGGACCCGGTCGAGTACGAGCTCAGCGGCATCAACCAGATCCCGGTGAACCCGAAGCGCGGCCTCACGTTCGCCACCGGCCTGCGCGCCATCCTGCGCCAGGACCCCGACGTCATCTTCGTCGGCGAGGTGCGCGACAACGAGACCGTGGACATCGCGATCCGCTCCGCGCTCACGGGCCACCTGCTCTTCAGCACCCTGCACACCAACGACTCGATCTCGTCGGTCGGCCGCCTCGTGGACATGGGCGCCGAGCCGTTCCTCATCGCGAGCGTGCTCGAGGGACTGCTCGCGCAGCGCCTGGGCCGCCGCCTCTGCCGCGAGTGCGTGACGCGCGTGCCGATGACCGAGGAGACGGCCTCGCGCATCACCCCCGAGGAGCGCGCGCTCTTCCGCGACGGCGTCCCCAAGGGCAAGGGATGCGACAAGTGCAACGGCTCGGGCTTCCGCGGGCGCATGGGCTTCTACGAGCTGGCACGCATCAACGCGCGCCTGCGCGAGGGGATCAGCAAGAACCGGCCCGCCCTCGACCTCCGCAAGCTGGTTGACCAGGACTTCCAGAGCATGCGCGACGACGGCATGCTGAAGGCCGCCGCCGGCATGACCACCATCGACGAGGTCCTGCGCGCCACGCAGGACATCGACGACGCCTGAGCCGCGGACGCCCCATGCCGAGCTACCGCTACCAGAGCATCGATCGAGGCGGGGCCATCGCGGGCGGCGTGATCGTGGCCGGCGACCGAGCCGCGGCGATGCGCCAGCTGCAGGCGAAGGGCCTCGCGCCGCTCTCGCTCGAGGCCGACGCGGGGGAAGCGGCACCGCAGCCGGCCCAGCGCCGGCCCGGGCAGCAGGCGGATGCCGCGGGAGGGGCTGCGCCCGGCCTTGCGTCCCTCGGCAACTCGCTCCTCGGCCGCCGCGCGGGCCGCCCGTCCCTCAAGCGCACCGAGCTTGCCAACATCGTGCGCGAGCTCGCGACCGCGATCGAGGCCGGCCTGCCCCTCCTCAACTCGCTCAAGACCGTGCGCCGCTCCGCCTCGGGCAAGGGGCAGCCGGTGATCCTCGACTTCCTGATCGAGCGCGTGGAGGCGGGCCGCCCGCTCCACGAGGCCATGGAGGAGTACGGGCAGCCGTTCGACGAGATGATCGTCGGCATGGTGCGCGCCTCGGACGCCTCGGGCCGCACCGCGGAGGTGATGCACCAGCTCGCCGACCTGCTCGACCGCTCGGTCGAGCTGCGCCGCGAGATGATCGGCGCCACCATCTACCCGCTGATCGTGGCCGGCCTCATCGGCATCAGCATCATCATCGCGGTCACGTTCCTGCTGCCAAGGCTGATGGCCCCCATCATCGGGCAGCCGGGCGTGGCCATCCCCTTCCCCACCGCGGTGCTGCTCGGGTTCGCGGGCTTCATGGCGGCGTGGTGGTGGCTGGTGCTCGTCGGCGCGCTTGCGGCGTACGTCGGATTCCGCCGCTGGGTGTCGGTGCCGGCCAACCGGCGCACGGTGGACCTGGTTCTGCTGCGCACGCCGATCCTGGGGACGCTCCTCCGCGACGTGGCCGTGGCGCGCTTCACGCGCACGCTCGGCACGCTGGTGTCGGCGGGCCTCCCGATCCTCAGCGCGCTGCGGATCGTGCGCGACACGCTCGGCAACACCGTGCTCATGGAGGCCGTCGACGGCGTGCAGGAGAAGGTGACCACGGGCCAGTCGCTCGCGGAGCCGCTCGAGAAGTGCGGGTTCTTCCCGCCGCTCCTGGTGCAGATCGTGAACATCGGCGAGAAGTCCGGGCGCCTCGAGGAGATGCTGATCCACGCCGCGGGCGCCTTCGACCGGCAGGTGAACACGTCGCTCAAGATCTTCACCAAGCTGCTGCCGCCCGTGCTGCTGGTGATCATGGCGCTCGCAGCCGCGTTCGTGCTCGCCGGGATCCTGCTGCCCCTTCTCGAGATGCAGAAGTCGCTCGGCGGCTAATGGTTATTGGTCACTCCGGCCGCGACCTGCAAACGCCGATGTCAGATCGCACGGACTGGTGCGTTCGGTCTACGAATACGCATCCGACCGCCCCGTTCCGCCCAAGAGACTCTCGTCCCATGCGAAGCCCCCGCCGCCACCGAATCGCCCGCCGCGCCTTCTCGCTCATCGAGCTCATCGTCGCCGTCACCATGATGGCGATCCTGGCCGCGCTGGTGGTGCCGCGCGTCACCCAGTGGGTCGGCTTCACGAAGGGCAAGTCGGCCCGCGCCGATGCCGAGACCATCTCCAACCAGGTCCGCATGTACATGACCGCCAAGGGCCTGAGCGTGCTGCCGTCGGACTTTGAGCTGGTGGAGCTCTCCGAGGGCGAGGGTGCGCTGCTCAACAGGAACCAGCTCAGCGACCCCTGGGGAAACCCGTACCAGATCCGCATCCCGGGCGAGGTGAACCTCGACTTCGACATCTACAGCTTCGGCGCCGATGGGCAGGCCGGCGGTGAGGGCGACAACGCCGACATCGTGGCCGGGGACAAGCGCCCCACCTGACCCTCCCGGCGCGCGGGGCATCCGCGCATGTCCCGAGCACGCACCCAGCACCCTTCACGCGCCCGGGCGTTCACGCTCATCGAGCTGATCGTCGTGGTGGTGATCCTTGCGATCACCGCCGTGGCGGTAGTGCCCAAGTTCACGGGCACGCTGCGGCAGGAGTCGAGCAACGCGGTCGACCGGGTGGCGGAGCTGATGCGACTGTTCGCGTACCGGCAGGCGCTGGGGTCGCAGCAGGTGGCACTCTGGCGCGACGGCGCCGACGGCCGCATCCACCTGATCGTGAAGGACGTCGATCCGGCGGATCCCACCTCGGCTCCCGAGTGGAGGGCCGACCGCTTCGCGGCACCGGTGGCGCTTCCGGAGGGGCTCGAGCTCCTCGAGATCCGCAAGGACGACCAGCGCGTGGACCCCTCGGAATGGACCATCGCCAGCGTCCCGGGCGGCGAGCGGCCGAAGGTCGAGATCCGCCTGGCCGGCCACGGAGTCGATGCGACGGTGGTGCTCCCGCCGGGGTCGCCGAGCGTGGTGCGCGTGGACGCCGACAAGCCCGAGCCGTTCGCGCGCGCCGAGATCGACCTCGACCAGGCAGGAAGGTCGCGCGAACCATGGTGAGGCGCGGCACGAGGCGCGGCTGGGCGCTCGTCGACGTCATCGTCGGCGGCGTGATCCTCGGCATCGGGCTGGCGGCGGTGATCTCGATCGCCGAGCGGTCGCTTGCCATGCAGCAGCGCGCCGAGCGCGAGCTGGTGGCGGCGCAGCTCCTCGACGGGCTGCTGTCGGAGGTGCTGGCGACCGGCGTCGCCGACTGGCAGCTGACGCGGGCCGCGGACGGCACGTTCGACGCGCCATTCCAGTCGTGGACGTGGGAGCTGGACATCGACAAGCAGGGACTGGGCGACCCCTACCGCGTCCTGGCCATCGCGCGCGACGAGGTCGGCGGCGAATACCGCGTCGAGACGCTGATGGCGCCCAAGCCCGAGGACGCCCCGCCCGAACCCGCACGCACCCCCGAGACGCCGATCGACCGGCAGGCACGCTATGACGAAGCGCAGTGACCGTCGCAGCGGCTTCACGCTGGTGGAGCTGATCGTGGCCGGCACCATCGCGGCGATGGTGCTCGGTGCGGTGACGTTCTCTCTCTCGCAGCTCGGACGGGCACGGAACATCGCGCGCGACCGCGCCGAGGCGTTCCAGCGCGCCGCCACCGGTCTGGAGGCGGTCCGCCGCGACGTGGCCGCGACGCTCCGCACGGATGACCTCTTCGAGACGCGGTTCCTGCTGACGGCCGACGCCGACGACGGCTACGACCGGAGCAACCTTCTCCTCTTCTGCACGTCGCTGCGTGCCATGCGGCCCATCGAGTACCAGGGCGAGGGCCAGGAGTACGAGGCGCATTTCCGCATCGAGGACGACGAGCTCGGCTCGGCGCTCTGGCACCGACGAGACAACGTTCCCGACGAGGTGCCCGATGGCGGCGGCCTCGCGTCGCCGGTGGCGGACGGCGTGGTTGGGCTGCTCGTCGAGGCCAGCGACGGCGAGGGCGGCTGGCGCGATGAATGGGATTCGGACATCGACGGCGTTCCCAAGCTGGTTCGCATCTCCGTGACGGCCACCGGCGCCGAGATCGGCACCGAGGCCACCGCGCTCACCCCCGAGGTCACGCTGCGGACGGTGGTGGCCATCGACCGAGTGCCTCCGCCGAAGCCGGAGGAGCCGGCCGAGGGAGAGGGGCAGGACCCGGGAAGCATGCCTGCGGATGAGGCGGCGACGGCGGGAGCCGCACCCGGCGGCGCAGGCGGGCTTGCAGCGCCGGCGATTCCTGCAGAGGCGGTCGGCGGCGGTGGAGCACCCGGCCGAGGCGGAGCGCCCGGCCGCGGCGGCGACGCCGGCGGCGGTCGCGGCAACGCTCCGCCGAACGCCGGTGGGCGCGGGTTCGGCGGCGGTCGCGGCAGCAATGGCGGTGGCGGCGGCGGTCGCGGCGGCAACGGCGGTGGCGGTGGCCGCGGAGGCCCCCGATGAGGACGCGCCGCGCGAGCGTGGTGGTCGTGGTGGTCTGGAGCGTGGCCATCGCCGCGGTGCTGGTGGCGACGACGCAGGTCGTGACGTTCCGGCAGGCGGTGATCGGTCGCGAGACGCTCGCCCGCGTGCAGGCGCGCTGGGCCGCGCGCGCGGGCGTCGAGCAGATGGTCGCGATCATGGAGTTCCACCTGCAGAACGCGGACCCGGACGATCCGATGGCGGTGGTGCGCGACATGGAGGAGCACGCGGTCGGCCAGGTGGCCACCGGCTCGTGGGACATCCGCCACTTCCTGGACGGCATCGAGTGGGCAGGCCCGCTCGACGAGGGCGCCAAGCTCAACATCAACACCGCCACGCGCGTGCAGCTCCTCAACCTTCCCGGCATGACGCCCGACGTCGTCGATGCCATCGTCGACTGGCGCGACGACAACGACGAGGTGGAGGGGCTCGGTGCCGAGCGAGACTACTACTCCAACCGCTCGCTGGGCTACCGGCCGCGCAACGGCTCGTTCCGAAGCATCGCGGAGCTTGAGCTGGTGGCGGGTGCCTGGCCGGAGAACGTCCGCGGAGAGGACTGGAACCTCAACAGCCGGCTCGACCCCAACGAGGACGACTCCACCCGCTCCTTCCCGAAGGACAAGCCCGACGGGAAGCTCGACGCCGGCTGGTCGTCGTTCCTGACCGCGCGCTCGAAGCAGAGCCAGACGTCCTCGGCCGGCGAGACCAAGCTGCCACTCAAGGGTGCGGACGCGGAGAGCCTCACCAAGCGCCTCGGCGTCTCGGCCGAGCAGGCGCAGGCGATCGTCACGTACGGGAACCAGGCGAACGCGCGGCCCGAGGCGTTCCTTTCGACGCCGCTCAGCCAGCTCGCCGCCGGCGGCGGCGCGGCGAGCGGCGCGTCCACGGGTTCGACGCGCGGTGGGTCCGGCGGGAGCGCGTCGGTCGCGGGCGCCTCCGGGGGCAAGTCGCCGACCGGGTCCGGCCAGTCGGCCACCAGCGGACGGTCGAGCGCGGGGCGAACCGCGGGCGCGACCGGCGGATCGGGAGTGCCCGACCTCACTCCCGAGCAGGTCCGGGCGGTGGTCCGCGAACTGACCATCGATGACTTCACCAAGCCGGTCCCGGGCCGGATGAACATCAACACGGTGCCCGAGGCGGTCCTGAAGGAAGTGCTCGACATGGACCCGCGGATGGCCGATGCCATCATCGCGCGCCGAAAGTCGCGGCCCGAGGGCATCGCGAGCCTCGCCGACCTCGCATCGATGTCGGGCATGAACCCCCAGGTGCTCAGCCAGGTTGCCACGCAATTCGACGTGACGAGCAGCGTGTATACCGTGACCAGCCGCGGACGCGCCGCCAGCACCGGCACCGAGGTGGAGGTGGAGGCGGTGCTCGACAAGTCCGAGTTCCCCGTCCGCATCACGACGTACCGAGAGCAGTAAGCGCCCATGAAGCAGTCCCGCCGCAAGCAGGCCAGCGAAGCACCCGCCGCAGACCCCGGCGTGGTGGCCATCGCGCGCCCGTCGGCGGGCGGATTCGCCGTGTCGGCGTTCCGGGTGCGCCGCGGCTCGGTGGAGGTCCTCGCGTCCACCGCCTGCGGTGCCTCCGGCGCCTCGATCGGCACGTGGATCGACTCGCATCGCGCGGCGCGGACGGTGGTGGTGCTCCCGGGCGCCGACGTGGTCGTGCGCGCGGTGCAGCTTCCCTCCGCCGACGAGCGCAGGCTCGAGGGCGCGCTCCAGCTGAATGCCAGCACGTTCGTGCTCGGGCGCACGCCGTCGTGGCGCGTCGCGAGCGCCTTGCTGCCGCGGGAACGCGGCGAGGCCGTTCGGACGGGCCTCGTGGCCGAATGGCCCGAGGAGGCCGGCACCGGCGCCCTGCCGCCCGGCGTGGCCGAGGGCACGGGCGTCACCTTCGCGGCTGCCACCGCCGGCATCGCCGCGCTGGCGGCGGCCACCGACCACCCGCTCGTCTTCGTCGATGCCGAGGAAGGCGTGATCGGGGTGTGCGTCCCGACCTCGCGGGGCCTCCTCGTGCGCGCGACACGGGCCGGCGCCGTCGCAGGTGCGGTGCCGGCATCCTCGATCGCGCAGGCGGTCGGCGAGGCGTGCGTGCATGCAGGCGTCCCGTCCGCCGAGATCCCCGCGGCGATCGCACGCACGTCGGAGGCCGCGTCGGCCGTCCTCGGCGGCGGGCTCGGGTTCTGCGCCGACGACCTTCCGCGGCTCGAGACGCTGCTCGAGGACGGCGATCGCGGCGCGGCATGGTGGCACGAGCACGGGATCGACGTCGGCCTTGCGCTGGCTGCGCTCGGGCCGCTCGCCGCGCTCACGCGGCTCCAGTCGCGAGACATCGGCGCCAAGCCCGACCGGGCAGGCGCGTTCATCAACCGGATGAGCGAGCCGCGCACCGCGCGAAGGCTCCTGGTGGCCGGGCTTGCGGCGGTCCTGCTCGGGCCGCTTGCCATCGAGGGCGCGCGGCTCCTGGTGCTCCGATGGAAGATGCCCGACCTCGCCGCCTACCTCAAGGCCGAGGACGAGGATCGGCGCCGGCAGGCGATGTACCGCGTCCTCTCGAGGCAGGGAGCGTCGATGACGAAGACCCTCTCCGACCTCGCGTGCACGGCGCCGGACGGCATCGAGATCGAGTTCATCAACGTGTCGCAGTCTGCGAAGGGACAGGCGGTGACCGTGCGCGGCAAGGCGCGCTCCGCAGGTTCGCAGCAGCCGACCGAGGTGATGCTCGACTTCGAGCGCCAGATGCGCGAGTGCGGCGCGTTCGAGTCCATCCAGCGCAGCTCCGACGCGCCCGACAGCCGCGGCTACCAGGCCTTCTCGCTGAACGCGACGGCGGTGCGGCCGACGATGATGGCGTCCTTCCCCGAGGCGCAGGACTTCGCGAAGACCTCGATGCGCGAGCGCCGGTACGGCCCTCCGCCGGATGACGTCGACCACGCCGCAAGCGGCCTCGCGACGCCCGATGCGTCGGCCAAGCCCGCAACCGACCGCCCGGCCACGCCGCCCGCGCGCGAGAGCGGCACCACGACCACGGCCACGACCACGGCCTCGGGCACCGGTGCATCCGACGCGCCGGCGCCGACCGGCGCGCTTGCGCCCGAGCGCACCGGCGCCGACAGCGGCCTGCAGATGGGCGCCGCGAGCGTCGCCTCCGCCGCAAAGGCCGATGCCGCGAATTCCGCGACGCCCGCCGCGAAGTCCGCCACCGACAACGCCGCCGCGGCGACGGGCGATGCCGCCAAGCCGTCGGAGGGCGAAGCCGCCGGAGACGCGAAGGCATCGGCGCGCGCCGCGCGCGGCTCGGGTTCCTCGCGCAGCGGCCTGGCCACGCGCAGCAACCCCGGCGCGACCAACGAGCCCGAGCCGCTCCCGGCGCCGATCACCGAGAACGAGATCAACAAGATGAGCCGCGAGGAGGCGCGCCAGGCGCTGGTCACCGTGTCGCGCGCGCGCAACCGCGCGGACATCGACGACGCCACCAAGGCGAGGCTCAAGAGCGAGTTCGACCTGCTGCTCGAGAGGTGCCGGAAGGAATGAACGACGCAACGACACATCTGAGCGTCGCCTCCGGCGTCGATGCGAGCGTCGCCTCCGGCGTCGATGCGAGCGTCGCCTCCGGCGTCGATGCGAGCGTCGC
>Ga0172367_10003556_pt1 | contig 20082 bp, 20 predicted proteins | sample Lak10m_FD_114542 | JGI IMG/M metagenome (GOLD analysis project Ga0172367, IMG submission 114542) | Freshwater microbial communities from Kabuno Bay, South-Kivu, Congo - kab_022012_10m | ecosystem: Environmental > Aquatic > Freshwater > Lake | place: Democratic Republic of the Congo: South-Kivu...
GCGCAATAGCACGTTGGAAGAGACTTTTTGGACCTGCACTTCAAAGTAGAAATCAACAAAATCAAGATCTAGAAATTGCTCTTAAATCAAGTATATTGAATAAAATGAAGGTTGCATAAGAGAAACTTGCTCTACTTTATAAAATGGATCTAAGTCCTTTTTGTGAATTAGGAAACACACCCAATATGAACCTTTTTATAAGCAAAAAATACAAAGGCATCCTAATTTTAGGTATGTATTTGGAGATTTTAGAGAAGTTAAGTTCACAGAAAAGTACACCCATCTTTTGTCCTCACATATGATGTACTATACCCCTCAAGTAGACTGGCCAAAATTTATCCTAAAAATATTAAGCATTTTACAACCCCAAGGTCAAGCTCTCATTATTTTAGAAGCGCCACAAGGTCGATTTCATGAGGATTTATGTGTTAAAATCAATCCAAAAGGGGCCCATAGTGGGGTATTAAGAATAGTCCTTAACGCTCTTGGGATTGATTTTTCATCTTCTATTATAAAGACCACTTATGTTGAAAAAAATCGGGAAAAATTTAAAGAGATGGTAAGGATGTTTGCCTTTGACAACTGCTATATCCGATCCGATTATGAGGCCCTTCCTGAATCTAAAAAAGCTCAGGATGAAGCCCTTCTTGACAAGTTTGTAGATGAATCCTTTGATCCAGAAAACACTGTCTTTACCATTCAACAAGAATCCGAGCATATTGTGATCACAAACGATCTACCTCACTCAAAATTATAAAAAAAAGACTTTTTTAAAAAATGGCCAAAGCGGGAATTGAACCCGCGACACAAGGATTTTCAGTCCTCTGCTCTACCAACTGAGCTACCTGGCCGATGAAATAATGATTTTTTTCTCTTTCATCCCTTCTATAAAGAAGATAGAAAAGAGTGTAGCAAAATGATCTAATTTATGACAATACATTTAAAGCAGACTACCTTAAAACCCTCAGACCTTCTCTAAAAATTGACTATTGGTAGGTTTTTAAAATGGCATGCATATCTTTAATAATGTAAGTTGCTTCAGCCATTTGAAGATCATTAACCCCATACTGGGCTTTTCTCTTTTCTTCCATACTTGCCCCTTGGCTTAAAGGTTTTTCATCTAAACTTTTCAAAAACGCTTGGTAGTTTTTATTGTTTTTTATTCGAAGTTCACTGTTTTTTTTAAGGGTAGGTTTCATGATCTCATAGGCCGTTTTCTTTCGTCGCAATTGATAATCAAATAATTCTTTTACATCAGGGTGGTGATTGAGCCCCTTGCTTAAATCCCCTGAAGGAAGGGCATAGGTCAAGTATTTTTCCCCAATTTTCCTTTTTGCATAGATAGAAGGGACCAAAATATCGGCATGGACCCCTTTAAGTTGGGTAGATGTCCCTGAAATCGTGTAGTACTTCCCTACTGTCACTTTATATTTATGCTCACTGTATGGATCGGTAAGGGTTTGAAACTGGATACTTCCCTTTCCAAAGGAAGATTCATCCCCAGCAACAATTGCAATCCCCACATCTTGAAGAGATTGGGCAAGGATTTCTGCTGCTGAGGCTGAGTATTTTGAGGTAAGAATAACAATGGGGCCAGTATAAGAAACCTCTAGATTAAACTCTGTAGAATACCTTACTTGCTCATCTCTAAATTTTGCGACAACCACAGTTTTTTGAGGGGAAAAAAGGGCAATAGATTTTACAGCCTCCTTAAAAAAGCCCCCTAAATTTTTTCGCATATCAATAATGACGCCATACAATGGCTTTTCCTTTTTCAACTCTAAGATCACATTTTTTAAATCAAGAGCCATCTCATTGCCTTCAAAATCATTATAAAAGGTGTCTATCGATAGTTTTGCAATCTGTCCATCAAGAAAACTTTCTGTTTCAATCACAATCTTATCCTTTTTCATTGTGATCTTTTCTCCCGTTAGCTTCACTTTTTTTTCTGTCCCATCGATTGATTCAACACTTAAAAGAATATGGCCCCCCTCTTTGACAGAAAGAAGGTGCATCACTTTTTCAAAAGGGAAATCCTGTACATTGACCCCATTGATATAGGTAATTTTATCTCCCTTTTCAATCATTAAAGAGCGCTCTGCCGGCCCCCCTTTTACACAACCTGTGATTACTGGGCCATCAATCCCATCTCCAACATAAATCCCAATCCCCTCAAAGCGACTTTTTAAATGGGAATTAATGGTCAATATCTCCTCTTCTCCATAAACCATTGAATGGGCATCTAAACTTGAGGCTATCATTTTTGACACAATCAAAGGGTAGGTTTCTTTTGAAAGAAATCTTTCTTCATGAGCCACCATCTTTCTTTCATAGTAGTCTAAAACACGCGCTTTATCCTTTTGATTGAGGGTTTTTACCCCTCGACTTGCTGCATACCCTTTTAGATGGGTTAACAAGTAGGTCGAAATATTCTTTTTTTGCTCCCCTTCATTTTGCGGGGCTGACCGAGGGATAAAAATAAACTCTTCATAACTTCCCTTTCCATCATGAAGGATCTCTGAACGGACAAGAGCTCTAAGGCGCCTACATCTTTTTACTGAGGAGGCAAACGTTTCTTGAATTGATAAGTATGTTTTAAACGTCCCTTGATGGTATTCTTGAACCATAGCCTTTGGTGAGGAGGTGTACTTCCCCTTTTCCCCCTCTAAAAAATAAAGATCCACAGGGTCAAATGTAGATAAAATTTTATGCACTGACCTTTCTGCGAGCACTTCATTGTACCCCTCAAAAAGGACATGATAAGAAAACAATTTTTGATTGATTGCTTTTACCTCATTAAAATCGTGATGTTTACAAAAAACTGTTCCCCATACAACTAAAAAACAAAATCCCTTCTTCACACCTACCCTCCATAAAGCCGGACACTAACAAAACTTTTTTTTAAAAACGACAATATTCTTCTTCTTCCCCTTGGGTTGAATAAAATTTCCCTTTTTTCACTATTTAATTTGCAATAATAGCGCCCATTTGGTATATTGCTTTGTAAATTTTTGAAAATAAATAAGGAGATAGGCCTTTATGCCTACACTAAATCAACTGATAAGAAACCCTAGAGTAAAAACTAGAGTAAAATCAAAATCCCAAGCGTTAAAAAGATGCCCTCAAAGAAGAGGGGTTTGCGTGCAGGTGAAAACAATGACTCCAAAAAAGCCGAACTCAGCGCTTCGAAAAGTAGCAAGGGTAAAGCTTTCTAATGGAATTGAGGTTTCTGCTTATATTCCTGGGGAAGGTCACAACCTCCAAGAACACTCCATGGTTCTTATTAGAGGGGGCAGAGTGCCTGATCTTCCAGGGGTAAGATACCACATCATTAGAGGGACTCTTGACTGTGCTGCTGTAAAAGACAGAAAGCAAGGTCGATCAAAATACGGTGCAAAGAAAGGAAAATAAGTTCTACCCATTAGGTAGGTATAAGGATTAACTATGTCAAGAAGAAGAAAAGCTGAAAAACGCCCTGTAGAACCAGATCACAAATTTGGCAACACTGAGGTTACAAAATTTATCCGTAAAGTCATGATCCATGGCAAAAAGTCTTTAGCCACTAAGATCGTATACGATGCTATTGATAAATTTAGTCAAAGAGTCAATGCCCAAGGAAACGAATTGGATGCTTTCTTGAAAGCTTTAGAAAATGCAACCCCCCATGTTGAAGTAAAATCAAGAAGAATTGGAGGAGCAACGTACCAAGTGCCTATTGAAATCAATCCAGGGAGAAAAATGTCCTTGGCAATGAAGTGGGTCATTGGTTACGCAAAAGCTAAGGCTGGCAGATCGATGATCGATGGTCTTGCTCAAGAACTTCAAGATTGTTACAACAGTCAAGGGTCAAGTGTCAAAAAGCGTGACGAAGTACACAGAATGGCTGAAGCAAACAAAGCTTTTGCTCATTATAAATGGTAACACAACACAATATCAGCTTCCTTAAGTAAGCTGATATTTTTTTTCTACAATTGTGTAGATCGTGATGGCAATCCATCATTAGAACAGGAAATGATTGTAAGGCGCTATAGCTGTAAACAAAGGTCTATTCAACACATAATATATTGAGTGAATAGCGAAAAAGAAAGAGGGGAAGGATGACAAGAGGTGAAAAAGACCGTTTAGACAATGTAAGAAACATTGGAATTATGGCGCACATTGATGCGGGTAAAACAACTGTAACAGAGCGTATTCTATACTATTCTGGAAAAGAACATAAAATCGGTGAGGTTCACGAAGGGGCTGCGACTATGGACTGGATGGTTCAAGAGCAAGAACGTGGAATCACTATTACTTCTGCTTGTACAACCATTTACTGGGGTCAAAACAAGATTAACATTATCGACACCCCCGGACACGTTGACTTTACTATCGAAGTGGAGCGATCATTAAGAGTTCTTGATGGGGCTGTTGCTGTATTTAGTGCTGTAGATGGCGTTCAACCTCAATCTGAAACTGTATGGAGACAAGCTACCCGTTATAACGTTCCTCGTATTGCATTCATCAATAAAATGGATAGAGTCGGAGCAGATTTTGAAATGTGTGTTGACACAATGAAAGACAAATTAGGGGCAAATGCAATGCCTATCCACATTCCTATTGGTTCAGAAGGTGAATTCAAAGGAATGGTTGATATTGTCAACATGAAAGGTTACCTATTTACAGACGGTCTTGGTGAAGATTACCAAACTATTGAGATTCCCGCTGATCTTTTAGAAAAAGCCAAAGAGCTAAGATCTGCCCTTCTTGAAGAACTTGCTACTTTAGATGATTCAAATGAAACTTTTATGACAAAAGTTTTAGAGGATCCAGATTCATTAACCATAGAAGAGATCAACGCCTCGATTAGAAAAAGTGTCTGTGCTAATAAACTCTTCCCTGTGTTATGTGGAACCGCATTTAAAAATAAAGGGATTCAACAGCTCCTTGATAAAGTGGTTGCATGGCTCCCTTCTCCAATAGATAGAGGAGCGATAAAAGCTTTTGATGAAGAGGGCGAAAAAGAGTTTACTGTTCAACCCAAAGATGATGAAAAGCTTGCAATGCTTGCCTTTAAAGTGATGACCGATCCTTACGTCGGCCGCTTAACCTTTGTTAGAATCTATTCAGGGACCTTAAAGAAAGGGACAGCCCTTTACAACTCCACAAAAGGGAAAAAAGAAAGGGTTTCAAGACTCCTTGAAATGCATGCTAACAACCGATTTGATCGAGATGAGTTCTACACAGGGGATATTTTTGCTGTCATTGGACTTAAAAACTCTACAACAGGGGATACCCTTTGTATAGAAGACAATGTTTTAATCTTAGAAAAAATGAATTTCCCAGAACCTGTGATTTCTATGGCTATTGAACCAAAATCAAAACCTGATAGAGAGAAATTGTCTATTGCTTTAACTGCCCTTTCAGAAGAAGACCCTACATTTAAGGTAACTACAGATGAAGAAACAGGTCAGACAATTATTGCAGGGATGGGGGAACTTCACCTTGATGTTCTTAGAGATCGTATGATCCGCGAATTTAAAGTAGAAGCAAATGTAGGGGCTCCAGAAGTTTCTTATAGAGAAGCCATCACTGATAGTACAAAACACGAGAATAAGTATGTTAAACAATCTGGAGGTCGTGGTCAGTACGCTCACGTTGTTATCGAAATTGAGCCTAATGAAGTGGGTAAAGGAAACGAAATTGTGAGCAAAATTGTTGGAGGATCTATTCCTAAAGAGTATATTCCTGCATGTGTTAAAGGGATTCAAGAGGCATTAAATACTGGAGTTTTAGCAGGTTATCCTGTTGTTGATACAAAAGTAAGTATTGTCTTTGGTTCTTACCATGAGGTAGACTCCAGTGAAATGGCCTTTAAAATTTGTGCTTCAATGGCTCTTAAAGAGGCTGCAAGAAAGTGCAACCCTTATATTTTAGAGCCTATCATGAAAGTGTGCACTCGATCCCCAGAAAGCTCTTTAGGAGATCTCATTGGGGATTTAAACAGACGTCGTGGAAAAATTTTAAATCAAACTCAAACCGGTACTTCTGCTGAAATCGAGGCTGAAGTTCCCCTATCGCAGATGTTTGGATATTCTACAGATATTAGATCGATCACATCAGGTAGAGGTGAGTTTACAATGGAGCCTAGTCACTTTGAAAAAGTTCCAAAAGTAATACAAGAAAAAATAGTTACAAAGAAGTAAGGAGCAACTAAAATATGGCACAGCCTAAAAAACAAAGAATACGAATTCGCCTTAAAGGCTATGATCATAAAATTGTCGACAGTGCAGCGGTAGAGATTGCTGAAATTGCTAGAAGATCTGGAGCTGTGGTTATTGGTCCTATTCCTTTACCCACAAAGATTGAAAAGCAAACCGTTCTTAGATCGCCTCACATTGATAAAAAATCTCGTGATCAGTTTGAAATGCGTACCCACAAAAGGATGATTGATATTCAAAGTCCTACTGCAGACACTGTAGAAAGACTTCGTAAACATTCTTTAGCTAGCGGTGTAGATATCGCTATTACATCAGCGGTATAATCGCCTTTTGCTCCGGTAGCTGCTATCGGAGCACATTTCCCTAAATATCTATCCTTAAATACCTTTTTATTTTATCATTTTTCCTATGATAAAATTTTTTCTTTTCCCCCTTCTTCTATTTTCTATCCCAAAGGCTCTTCACATTACTTACCATGCAGGTTGTGCTGGAGAGATCTCTTCCATTTGTCGCCACTTTAATATCGATCTTGATACTTGGCTCATCCCTACACTTCCCCCCTCTTTTCTCACAGGAAAAAAAACTATTGATCCCTATATTATTTCTCATGATAAAGCTAAAAAAATTTTTAAGCTTCATAAGGACACATTCAATCAGTATGATCTGATCATCACCTCTGATATTGCCCCCCTTTCAAGAATTTTTTTGCAAAATCAATGGGAAAAGCCTTTGCTTATTTGGGTATGCAACCGATTTGATATCAATTGTCATCGATCAGGAAAGAAAATTTTTCCAGATGAACCCTATTACGCATTGTTTTCATCCACCTTAAATATGCCCAATGTCGAGGTTGTTGGCTACATCCCTTATGAAAAGTACTATGCTGAAACTCATCGAAAGGTCTTTGCTATACAAAAAACAATCACACCCATTGGAATCAATGACTTTCACGGGGACATTTACAAACAGGTGCCAAAAACAGTGAATAAACCAGAGACTCTCTTTATCAGGGAGTACATCAACGAAACCAAAGTAGGTTTATCGAAAATTTTAGATAACCTAAAAATCAAAAACTATTGCGGCCCCTACAATGGCGCCTCTGATATTAAAGATTTTAAGGCTATGGTTCATATCCCTTCTGTAATGGGAAATTGCTTTTTATATGAAAATTTGGCTCAAGGGGTCATCCATTTCATCCCTTCCAAAAAATTCTATGCAGAACAATACAAAAAAAGCTTCTCTTTTATAGATTGGAGTCAGTTTGTCTTTGTCTCAAATAATCTCTCTATTGAAGAAATAATCGATCATTGTGAGTGGTATAGAGAGGATCTAGCTCCATTTTTTGTTTTTTTTGATTCCTATGAACAAATCCCCCACCTTTTAAAAACAACAGACTTTACATCAAAAAAAAGGGCTCTTGCTCTTTGGTATAGGGACTACAAAAAAAACATGTTAGAAAAATGGGAAGAGGTCTTTTCAAACCTTCTTCCTCACTCATTTTAGTAAACAATCACTCTCTTCGATCGTACTGGTGAACACTTACAAAGTCATAATTTCTAAACTTCTCTAATGAAAAGGTCTCTGCATCATCCTTTAAACGGACCACTCTATGTACATATTTTTCCCTAAAATAGTTCATACAATAGTGGTAATAAATCAAGTATTCAGAAGCTCCCACGTAAAGATAGGCTGATTTATTACTGTTTGTAATGACTTGATTACAAAATACCTTCCAAAAAGGTTCTTGAAAAGCATCTTCCACCGTTTTAAATAAATCAATAATGACCTCCCTGTTAAAAACCATATGGTGAACTACAGGTAAAATGGTTCGATCCACATCTTCTAAAAGGGGAAGTAATTTTCTTAGATGTATAAAGTAGGTAAAATGGGTTTTACCTCGTGACCCAATATCCATGTAAATCGCTCCATTTTTTGCAAAAAAGGACATCTTTTTATTAGGGACAGTGTCAGCATCAAAAATCAAAATATTTTCTAAAAGATCATCAATCACAAAATGGGCATAAAACTTTAACAGCTGTTGGTAGTACCATCCCCTACGTACATTTTTTCCTATCCCCCCTTGTCCCCCTAACTCATTTCCCACATCGTCAATTGTAAATGGAAAATCCTTTTCCTCTACCCATTCAGCACTTTCTGTAAATTTCTCTTTAGAGATCACAATCACCCTTCGAACATCGGAAATATTTTCTCTAATTTTTTCTATCACAAGCTCTAAGGTAGGCGCATCCTTTTTATGAACAGGGAGGATCACGTCTATAGAGTGACAAAACAAAGAACAAGAAAATAAAAATAATAGTATATACTTCATAATGAAACCTTTGTAAAATACAAACTATACCAAAGTCTCATATTTTCAGTACATCTGATTTGAATCCACACTTTGAGTTCGATCGACAACTTTTGCAGATTTGTCTACAACTTTCCCCTCTTTTATAGTAAAACAGTAGGTTGTAGATTTCATCACTTCCCCATTCATTGTTAATCTTTCAATATAGGTATATATTTCAGTCCCGTCAGTATGGGCTTCAATAGAGACAGGTTCCCCAAATTTTTGGATCAATTCTTCCCTTGTCTCTCCAGTTTCTACCTGAAGGTAGCTATCCATTGTGACAATATAACTTGAGTAAGTAGCACAACCGGCACACAATAGAATCAAAAAAAAGAAAATAGGGTTATGAAGAGATATTTTCATAGCTAACCAAGCGGCAGACAATTTTTGTTCTCATTTCTTCTTTCGAAGCGTATTCTCCAAAAAATCTGTAGTCGTTTTCTCCCTTTGTTTCAATTGATTCATGTCCATGAAACATTTGATCGGCACTTGCTATTTCCCACCCTATAAACCCCTGTTTAATAAATCCAGTCCCTTCTACATATCCCCAATTTTCTGAGGCAATAAGGATATGAAAGGTATTTTCTCCATGAAATGTCAGGGTATAGTAATTGATAATAGGCTCATCCCCCTGATCCATCTCAATAGTTGTGGTAAATTCAAGAATTGGGCTTCTTTCATCACACTCCTTCATCGAAATTTTCATAAGGATAGGAAAATCTGTCCCCTCATCCTCTATATAAATTTTTCCTTCCCCAATAAAACCCTCTTTTTTAAAAAGATCTCTATTTTTCAAAATAACCACCTGAGTAAAGATTGCCCATTTCAACTTTTGTTACCTGAAAAGGGGAATAAATTATACTAAAAAGTAAACCTTCTTGCGTAGATGCTCTGCAAAAGACCCAAAGCGATACATGTAGCCACAACTGAAGAGCCTCCATAGGTGACAAGGATCAAAGGGACCCCTGTAATCGGCAAAAAACCGCACATCATCCCAATATTGACAATAACGTGCATAGCAATATAAATAGCTATGCCAGAGGCTAAAAGTCTTCCAAAATAATCTTTAGCAACTTTAGCAACTTGAAAACTAAAGTAGATGAGGCTGAAAAAAAGGGTGAGCAATAAAACCCCTCCTACAAAGCCATACTCCTCTATAAAAGCTGGAAAGACTGAATCTGTATAGCCATAAGGGAGAAATTTATTTCCTGTATACTCACTTTTTAAAAATCCACTTCCAAAGTAATGCCCTAACCCAATAGCTGTTTGCCCTGCTTTTTGATGAAAGGTCTCTGGGTTGAGTCGTTCATACTGATAGTCTTTCATTACCTTTGTAAAGATAGGACGCATTTGATCGTGGGATAAAAAACCCATAAAAATGGCAAGGACAAAAGAAAGGACTATGACACCAAAAGTAGATAGTATTTTTAGAATTTTTTCATCAACCCCCCCAATATAAAACATTGCAAGGGCTATTGGACAAAGGACAAGGGCGGTGCCTAAATCGGGTTGTTTTAATATCAATATAAAAGGGATAAAGACAATCAGCGATCCTTGTAAAAATACTGAAAGACGCTTTACCCGCTCCATGTTTCTTTCCAAGTACCAACTTAAAGTGATCACAACTACAAGTTTTGCCATTTCCGAAGGTTGTAAGTCAAAAGGGAGAAATGGCAATCTATACCACCTTCGAACATTGTGAATGGGGGGAGCAAAAAATAATCCAAATAATAAAAGGAGGGTCCCAAAGTAAAAAAACCACGTATATTCCCGCAATTTTCGATAATCAAAGCACGCAAGGAAAAAAAAAATAAACAACCCTAAAACAAACGCCCGAAGTTGATTTTTTGCTAAAGTTGTAAAAACCATCCCCTCGCTTTGATCGCTTTGAGTGGTGGCTAAAATGACTAAAATACTTACCCCCATCAAAAAAAAGACCACAAAGAGCAATCGAAGATCGATACGACGTAAATATTTTGGTTCCCACATATATCCCTATGATATACCATAATTATGATATGAAAAGAATACATTTTAAACAAATTTCTTCGACACACCTTTTTGCAAAAGATCAATTAGAGCATCTAAAGAAGTTTGATATCACAATAATCACTGCCGATTTTCAAACAGGGGGAATAGGGAGGAGAAAATCGCCTTGGATCGCCCCTAAAAATAGCTCTTTACTTGCCTCTTTTGTCTATAAAGCCCCCCCTTCAGAAGAGATTCCTTATCTTTCTCAAAAAGCCTCAAAGGCCCTTGAAAAAGCACTCCAATTTTTAGATCTTCCCATCACTTTTAAATACCCTAACGATTTAATGGTACGAGGAAAAAAACTCTCTGGAATCATTTCTGAAGTCTATGGATCCAGTGCAATTACCTCTCTTGGGCTTAACCTCCTTCAATCAGAAAATCAAATGGATCTTATCGATCAACCTGCAACATCTTTATTTTTAGAAACCGGGAAGATCGTTTCACAAGAAGAGGTGTTAAAAGGGTTTTATGAACATTTTTTTTTGTAATTAAATCGTTTTTTGTGCTACACTCTTGAAAAATTTATTTTTAAGGTGCCTATTGTCTGAAATAACCACATTTTGGGAGAAAGTTGAAAAGACTCCCTCGTCATTTAAACCTCAAGAGGCTATTGTTCATCTCGGAGTGGTCGTAAGCCCCAATGCAACAGAATTTCAACGCACCATGTTTTTAAATTGCACTAAAGCAGAAAAGTTTGCTCAAGAGTTTTTTGCTACCCCCCCTCAAACCATTCTTGATTTGGGAGCAGGTCTTGGTACAAATAGCCTTACAATGGCTGCAAATGGGAGCCATGTAACAGCTATTGATTCTTCAAAAGAGCTTCTCACCAAGTTTTCACAATCTAGCAAAGGGGTGTGTCCAAAAGAAAACCTTCGATTGCGCAAAGGGGATATAGCTACCATGCCATCATACGAAGGGCCCTTTGACCTTGTCTTAGCTGTCGATATTCTCCCTTATCTTTCCCCAACAAGTTTACAGTCTACATTGAAAAAAATCCATGAATGTTTAAGTCCTGACGGGATTTTTGTTGGAACATTATTTACACTGATTTCAAAGGAGGAACCTTTTCATATTTTTATGGGAAAAATTGGAGCTCACTTTTATAAAGGGTATGAAAAATTTGTAAGAGATATACTTACATATTCTGGCTTTAAAATCATTGCCCTAGAAGAAAAAGAGTATGGTCAGTTTAGATTTAAGGCGACTAAAACCTAGCTCCCTAAAAAGGGTAACACCTCTAATCTTTGATGTACTTTAGCCTGTAAAATTTGTGTGATTGCCGATAAGGTTGTCGATCCCGCTGCATGGCACGATGTGCAATTTCCCTCATATTCAATAAAGACAACCCCATTTTTAGTCACATCTTTGATTTTTACATCCCCATCATCTAATTGTACATAAGGGCGGATATCTTTTTCTAAAACCCTTTCTAAATGGCTAATTTGTATCGATTTTTCAAGCTCAAAAAAATTACCTATCCCCTCTCCCTCAACAGAAAAATGGCTCAACCCCTCGGGAGTTGAATATTGAAGAGGGACTTTTTCATCCACAATCTCCATATAAGCATCCATCACTTGATTGGCAAAACGGGATAAGTATTGGATATAGTCCCTAATATCCTCATCGCTATAGCGATCGGCAATGTCATACACTTTTAGTGCTTCAAAAAGATCATCAACCCGAATATGAGCACATAGGGCAATTTTTTTTCCTACTACAGTTGCAGCCAAAGCCTCTAGCAATGCGATCATGAAGGAAGGGCCACTTACTTGATAGCTCATTGTTGTAAATAGCTGCTCAAAAACATCATACTGAAGATCAATTGTAAAACTGATTCCAAGGGCTTGATGAAAAAATCTTTTCCCCTCACACACTTTACCGTGAGGGTGGCTTACTATCCATTGATGCATCTTATCGCTATATAGATCCCAAAACAGAGGGCTATATTTTTCTTTACTCATTGGAAAACCCCTTGATCTCTAAGGCCGTCTGAAGAATTGTATCCCATTGGTTAAAAAGATTTGTTTTTGACATCTGTAAATCAAATTTTAAAGAAAGGGGAGAGTTTTCTCCCGCTAAAAGGTCAACATAGACCCCTTTTTCTCTAAGTATATAGGCAAGAGTTTCACTAAAAACTCCCTCAAAAGAAAAACCCCACCGGTCATAAAGAAAATTTCCCCCTTCATTGTAAAAATGACACTTTAAAGGGCCCCTTTTTACTTTTTCAATGACCTCATTTTTTATCAATGCGTATTCCATAGGATTTGAGTCCATCATTTCAAGCTGCTCTTGAGCCCATCTTTCAAGGTCAAAAAATTCATCTAGATCAAAGGCTTCTCCCCACATATCCCCTTTCATCTGAGGAAGATCTCCGGCAACACAGGTCATATTTTTATGCGAAAAGGCAAATAGGTCGATCCCACTTTCTTGGAATCTAAAAAAATTTTTACCTACAGTTTCAGTTCCATCAACAAATAAAAAAAGATCCCCTTCCTTGCAAAGGGTGGCTATCTGAAACATTGGATGAACTTTCCCTGAAAAAGGCTCGGAAAAGGACATCATTAGTCCAAGGGTCCTTTTTGAAATGGCCTTACTTAGCTCATCTATTTCCACCTCTTTCGAGGTTAGACCAAGGGAAGAAGCCCTTTTTAAAACCTTTAGAAGGGAACGTTTTTCCCTCTTTGGAACCAAAATTTCATTTCTCCCAGTTCTTTGAGCCCTAGGCATCAAGACTTCGTAGACAACTTTTAAGTAGAGCTCCTCCATTGAGGGGATAAATGCAAGGTTGACTGTCTTTTTTGCCCCAAGGAGCTCAATAATGGCTTCCTTCCCTTTATGAATTTTTTTACACAGTCCTTTTTTTTCAGCGTGACAAAGGGTCATAGCGCCCCTTCCTTGAAGTTACCCCCCTCATATTGAAAAACAAGGGGCTCTCCAGTTTTAATTTCACATGTCACTATCTCTTCATCAGTTAAGTGCATCACCTCTTTAACAATGCCCCTTATTGAATTACCATGAGCGACAACAAGGACTGTTTTCCCCATTTTTATTTGAGGTAAAATTTCCTTTTTAAAATAGGGAAGGGTCCTTTCAACAGTCATTTTCAAACTCTCCCCATGTGGAGGGGGGGTTTGAAAACTCCTACGTACCTCTATAAACTTTTTTTCTCCAAGGGCTAATTTTATCTCATCTTTATTCTTTCCTTGAAAATCTCCATAGTACCTTTCATTTAATGCCTCACTACACTGAGCCATAAGAACCCTTTTTTCATCGATTCCATGACCACACCACTTTCTTTCAGGATGGTTCAAAATTAAAGTTCTTTCATCTTGATTTTCAAGCATCAGAAGCTGTAAAGTCATGATTGCCCTAGAAAGGGTTGAGGTAAAAATTGCTTCAAATCGTAGATGAGAAAGGGCTTTTCCAGCACTAAAGGCTTCATCGATCCCCTCCTTAGAAAGGGACACATCAACCCATCCAGTAAAAATATTTTTTTTATTCCAGACTGACTTTCCATGTCTTAAAAGGATGAGTTTGCCCATAGGTGGAGTTTTACTTTTTGTAAATTTGACCTTATGATATCATAATCGCTAAAAATAGGGGAAACTATCTTCTTATGGAAAAAATGCGTCTTAATAAAATTCTTGCAACAGCTGGAGTTGCAAGCCGTAGAAATGCCGATACCCTTATTGAAGAGGGAAGAGTCACAGTCAATGGCTCCATATGTACACAACTTGGGATTGTCCTTGATCCAAAAAAAGATTTTATTTCTGTAGATGGTAAACCCATTTCTAAAAAACCTGCCAAACAAATCACCTATCTACTAAATAAACCCGCTGGGTATATTTGTAGTTCTAAAGGCTATGATGAAAATGATAAATTAGCCCTTAACCTTATTCGGGATAGAAAAGCCCGCCTTTTTACTGTGGGTCGTTTAGATAAAAACACTGAAGGGTTACTTTTAATCACCTCCGAAGGGGATTTTGCACACTCTGTGATCCACCCATCCTCAAATATTGAAAGGGAGTACAGGGTTACAACAAAAGAAGAAGTGCTTCAATCTGATATTGAAAAAATTCGAAAAGGGACCCATATTGAAGGGAAAAAGGTGATCCCTGTCTCTGTCTATAAAGAAAAAAGAAAGGTGATTTCAATCACTGTGATGGAAGGGAAAAAGCATGAAGTAAGGATACTTGTAGCTAGAACAGGGTTAAACATTTCTGCCTTAAAAAGGGTGCGGTTGGGGAATTTAGAACTTGGATCGCTTCCAAGAGGGGCTTATAAAATTCTTTCTAATGCAGAAAAACAGGCTATATTTGAAAAAAAGTCTAGCTATAAAAAGCCCTACCGCTCTACAATTTAGTCGATGTACATACTTTCAAAGCTCATTCCAAAAACCCCTTTTTCTCATTTACAACTCCACATGGAAAAAACCTCTGCATGCTTAGTCAGGCTTAAAGAGCTTTGTGAACTAAGGAAAGATGCAGAAATGGAGACTATCGAAGTTCTTTCTAAAAAGATTTCTGAACTTGAGTATGAAGCCGATCTTATAAAAAATGATATTCGGGCCTCCTTCCCAAAAAGTTATTTTTTCTCTATAGATCGAATCAATTTTTTAGAAATTTTGACCATTCAAGATCACATAGCTGATATTGCTGAAGATATTGCCGATATTCTCATCTTAAAAAAGCTCCCTTCGATTGAATGTATTGAAAATAGCCTTACAGAGTTTATTGATACCAATTTAGATGCCACATGGATTTTAAAGGAAATGGTCTTTAACCTTGACATGTTAATAGAAGCCTCCTTTGGGGGTCCAATTGCCCTAAAAATGAAAAACCAAATCCATACCATTGCTGCAAAAGAGCAGCAAGCCGATCAGCTAAAAAAATCCTTAAAGAAAAAATTATTTGCCTCAAGTGACTCTTTGAAGTGTACAGATTTTATCCTGTGGTTAAATTTTATAGAGGAAATAGGAAATATTTCCCATTTAGCAGAAAAAGAAGCCTTAAGAATTGGGATGCTATTAAACGCAAAGTAATTTTATGGACACATTTTTTATCTCCCTTGCCCTCATAATTGGTTTTTATATGCTATGGAACATTGGTGCAAACGATGTAGCCAATGCTGTAGGGACATCTGTTGGGTCTGGGGCCATCAATCTTAGACAAGCCATTCTTATTGCTGCTTTTTTAGAATTTGGCGGGGCCTTTATCCTTGGGTCTAATGTTTCAGAGACCATTCAAAAGGGAATTATTGACCCAAAGATGTTTGTGAATACCCCAAATATTTTTATCATGGGGATGCTTGCATCCCTACTTGGGACTGCCCTCTGGTTGCAATTTGCCACCTTTTTTAGATGGCCAGTGTCAACCACTCATGCCATTGTCGGGTCTGTGATGGGTTTTGGTGTTTTGGTCGGGGGCTTTCAATCAGTGCAGTGGGGGGAAGTTGGAAAAATTGCCCTCTCATGGATCATTTCCCCTACTTTAGCGGGGGTGGTTGCATTTTTTTTCTTTTCTTACATCCAAAGAAGGGTCCTTCATTCTTTTAACCCCCTTCTTTCTACTCAAAAACGTGCTCCCCTTTTTGCTTTTATCGTCTTAATGACCTTTTGTCTTTCCACATTTTGGGGGGGAATCAAAAGTATGAATTTTAGCATCCCTTTGTATTTAACCGCTCTTTTATCGATTGTGCTAAGTGGTCTAGGAGCCCTTATTATCGGCCATATTTGTAGATCAGGAACAAAAAATGCTAAAATGAGCTATATCCTTGCTGCAAAGCATGATCGCCGTTTATATTCGTTATTAAAAGTGCAAAAACATTTAATAAAAGCAAAACTTGCCACTTCAGAAGAGGGGACTAAGGATGAAATTGCCACTTTACTTGTACAAGCCGATCATTTGATCAAAGAGGCCAATAGCAAAGCTCAATTTGAGACAGAGCTTGCAGCTGATTATAAAGGGGCTGAATCCATTTTTGCAATCTTACAAATCTTAACAGCCTGTTTTGTCGCTTTTGCCCATGGCTCTAACGATGTGGCAAATGCTGTGGGTCCAGTTTCAGGAATTATAAACGTGATCAAAGATCCAGCTGCTTTGATACACTCCTCAACCATTTCAACCCCTTTACTTCTTTTTGGAGGCGCTGGAATTGTTATTGGCCTTGCCACTTATGGATTTAAAGTGATAGAGACAATTGGAAACAAAATCACACAACTTACCCCCACAAGGGGCTTTGCTGCAGAATTTGCTGCTGCTTCAACAATTTTAGTGGCAAGCAAGTTGGGAATGCCTATTTCAACCACTCATGCAATTGTTGGGGCAGTTTTAGGGGTAGGGCTTGCAAAAGGGTTATCTGCATTAAATCTTCAGCTCCTTCGAAATATCTTCCTTTCTTGGATTATCACCCTCCCTTTTTCTGCCCTTTTTACAATAATTATCTATTTTATTTTTTCTTTGTTTCTATCCATTTGACATCTACACCTTTTGATGTTAGATCTATTTTTATGGGTAAAAAACGTTTTCTCCTCCTTTTTTTAGGGTGTATAGCCTGCTCTTCTTTAACGCCAAAAAAAAATATCTCTATTGGAATTGACCCTACATTTACAATGAGTGAAGTGGGCAATAAGCAAGCCCAAGTCTTAGCCTTTACAAATGAATTGCTTGAAGAGCTGTTTAAAAACTCCCCCTTTTCTATCCAATATGTACAACTATCCTATGACAATATGACCGACACTATCAATGCGTGTGAAGTGGACTTTATTGTCTCATCCCTTTCTAAAACTGTCGAAAACATCGATACCTTTAACTTTTCAGAGAGGTTTCTCTCTCTTGGGGAAGTCTTTGTCACAAGAGCTGGAGCTTCATCCACTGACTACAGAAATTTTACCGGAAAATTAATTGCCATTGAAAATAATCCCCCCCTCCTTTCTCTTTTTTCAAACTATCCACTGATTTTACTTACCTATTACAATTCTATCCCAAAGGTATTAGAAGATATTGTCCTTATGAACATTGATGGGGCAATGATCCCTTCTATTTCATTATCTTCTCATTTTTCTCCTGACTATAAAAGACTTTTAAAAATAGATCCTCAAGAGCTCACCTCTCAAGGGCTTTACCTCATTGCCCTAAACAATCAATGCAATGCTGTTAAAGAAATTTTTAATAAAAGACTTGGTGAGTTTATTAAGAAGGGCTCATACCAAAAGCTTTTAGAAAAATGGGATCTTGTTCTTTAGACTTCTTTAAAAACGTGCTTTGATTGAAAAAATGAATTATTTTTGAGTACATTTTTTCTCATTGTATGAATACTTTTATTGCCTGCTTTGCTATTAAGCGCCCCTTAACTCTCAACCCCAATCAAAGGGTTTAAATATTACAGCGGTCAGCATCCTCAAAATCGGCATGAATTTTTTCTAATTCATCTTTATCAATAAGGCAAGGCTCAATTTTCCAAATCTTATTTGCATAATTTTTTACCGATTCATCAGATGAAAAGCTTCCCATACAGGCCATATTAAATAGCGCCATTTTTGCCCATTTTTCTTTATCAAGAAAAAGCCTTTCAGCTTTTCTTTGAGCCCGCAAATAATCGGGAAGGTCTGCTAAAACAAGGTACCGATCCCTATCTTGATTGACAAGTAAACTATTATAAATTGCAAGCAGTACCGCCCCTTCTGCATCATTATCGACCAAAGAACCATCTTTTAAAGCGGCCATTGCTTCAGCAATTTCTGGATGATCGTCTAAAACTTTTTGTGGATTGTAGTTATTTTCTTGCTTAAGTCTATTTACTTGATCCGCACTTAGGCCAAATAGAAAGGGCCAATTTGCATCTCCTACAGCCTTTCTCATTTCGACATTAGCTCCATCATCTGTCCCCATAGTAAGGGCCCCGTTTAGACTTAATTTCATATTGCTTGTTCCAGAGGCCTCCATCGATGCGGTTGAAATTTGCTCTGAAATATCTGCTGCAGGGATAATCACCTCTGCTTTTGCAACGTTATAATTTTCGACATAAACCACCCTTAAATGTTGTGAAACAACAGGGTCATCATGAATTTTTCTTGAAAGGATATAAATAAAACGGATAATATTTTTAGCCATCTCATACCCAGGGGCCGCTTTTCCTCCAATAATTACCTTTCTTTTTACAATCGCTTCATTCGGATCTTTCTTAATCCTTCTGTAAAGGATTAAAATATGGAGGGCATTCATAAGTTGTCTTTTATATTCATGAATCCTTTTAATTTGAACATCAAAAAGGGCATCAGTATCAAAAAACAGCTCTTTTTGAATCTCCTCTTCACTCATCCCCTTATCTCGTTTAAATTTTAGGAGATTTTCTAGACATCTTCGCTTATTACCCTTCTTAATCTCTAAAAAGCCCTTCCATACACTTTCTTTCTCAATGTGGCCTTTTAGCTTTTCAATCTCTTTAAGATCTTTAATCCATCCATCTCCAATAAGCTTAATAAGAAACTCTGAAAGAGCGGGATTGCATTTATAAAGCCACCTTCTTTGGGTAACCCCATTTGTCACATTGATAAATTTATTCGGAGTTGTCATTGAAAAATCTGCAAAGAGCTTTGTTTTGATAATCTCTGTGTGAAGGGCAGCAACCCCATTAACGGTATGAGAACCGACAATAGCAAGGTTTGCCATTTTGATCCTCCCATTTTCAATAATAGACATCCAAGAAACCTTTGCCTCATCCCCCGGATAGATCTCTCTCATTTGATTGCAAAACATGAAATTGATCCTTTCTATCATCTGATATTGTGCGGGCAAAATTTCCTTAATTCGGTAAGCATCCCACTCTTCTAAAGACTCTCGAAGGACAGTGTGGTTGGTGTAACTACAGACCTCCTGAACAATCTCAAAAGCCTTTTCAAATCTATATTCATAGTCCTTTGTCAAAATTCTAGTTAACTCTGCAATGACAAATGCTGGATGCGTATCGTTAATTTGAATGCGCACTTTATCATGAAATGCCTCCATATTGCCATAGACATCTAAGTGCTGCTTAATGATATTTTGTAACGAGGCTGAAACAAGCAAGAATTCTTGTTTAATCCTCATGATAAATCCAAGCATGTTTTTATCATTTGGATAAAGAACATCGGTAAGGGAGGTGTTAATCACTGCATCAGCAATATTTCCATCGTTAAAACTTGTGATGGCAAAATTTTTTGGAGACTCTTTTGTTGTCCATAAGCGCAAGGTTAACGCGCTATATTCTGCACCCCCCCCATATCCAACAATAGGGATATCAAAAGGGATAGCTCGAACCTCATTTGAATTGACAACCCCGTGGATCACTTCATCATGTTTATTTTTCTTTTCTATCAAAGATCCATAGTAAGGGACTGTAACTGCATAGTTATCCCTTCGCAATTCCCAAGGATATTCATTTAAAAGCCAGCCATCACTTCTTTCAATTTGAACCCCCGCCCACAATGCTTGTTCAAAAATTCCATATTGATATCTTAACCCA
>Ga0172367_10003558_pt1 | contig 20068 bp, 13 predicted proteins | sample Lak10m_FD_114542 | JGI IMG/M metagenome (GOLD analysis project Ga0172367, IMG submission 114542) | Freshwater microbial communities from Kabuno Bay, South-Kivu, Congo - kab_022012_10m | ecosystem: Environmental > Aquatic > Freshwater > Lake | place: Democratic Republic of the Congo: South-Kivu...
CGTAAAATAGATACCTTCTCTTCCGGGGTGTAATTGTAACGTTGCTTTCGCATGGACTTTCCTCCGTTTATGATGGTTTATCACAAACGAACCAAAAGTCCTATTCACGCTGAACCAAAACACTTGAAAGATATTGTCAAGGATCGGGTGAGGATAAATCTACGATTCGAATTCCTTCAGCCGCTCGCCTAAGGACTTTAAAGCAGGCAATTACATTTTCCAAAGTAGAGTTAGCAAGCCTCGGGATTTCATCAGCTGACCTTATACCATTTATATTCCAGCCTAGCCGCCGTGAGGCTCTAAGAGAGCAAGAATTTGGCGATAATGATCTTATCCGTTATCCCCTTATCTTTGATGAAGAGAATTGGGTTGTACTCCTGCCAACAGCGATCAGTGTTGCTATTCGACAGCATGTTTTGATGTGGATGTGTTCCAAGGGCTACCAGGACAGCTTTGACAAGCAACTTGTCATGGAGTATCGCGACTTTTTCCGCGAAGCGCCGATTTTCGGAGCGGCAGTTCCCCAAAGCATCCCACTTCCTTCGAAGAAAGCTGAGAACAAGACTTTACTGGATGTCAGCAGAGAAGTGGACAAAGGAAGATACGTACATTTCCTAGCGGTTGTTGACAGCATTTCAAGCTATCTATCCTACGGATTTTCAGCTCCGGATCATGATCCGACTGAAATCAGCAACATTCTGGAATCTCGTATAAAAACCACTCAAGTTCATTTTCGTAAAATCCCTGGATTCAAGAAAGGTCTGACCTTATTAATCGGTTGTGGTTACGGAAGACCAACCGTCTTTTACCCTCCTGAAAAATCTGATGATTGGATGATTGAGTTTGTCTCTGCTCCGGATTTTCAATCTCTATCGTGGATACCCGGAGCATCATCATTAAGTCTCTGGAAACTAATAGAGCATGAAACCTTCTTGAATAACCATAACGTTTCTGTAGCAAATGCAAACGGGTTATTGAATCTTTACGGATGGTGGGTTAGTTCAGATCAGTTCATCATTCATCCAGAAATCCATTTTCCTGATGACCAGACTCATACTCACATTGCCATCCCAACAGATTGTATAGCTGATATTCGTCTCAAGGTTCGCCGAGGATGGGATTTACATGCACTGCCTTTACCAGATGGGCAATTCGTAAGGGTGCAACGCACTACAGGAAAAAGCTATTTCCTTGATGATAAAGACAAACCGCAGTACGCAGCTATTGATGCAGCTTGTTCGGGGCAATTATTGGCCGCATGGGTAGGTGATAAGAACATCTGGTGGTTGACAGCTGAACACGATAAGACAAGCCTTTCAAGAGATTTAATCTTTCAGGCGTGGGATGCGGTCAGCAATTGGTTGGAGCTGACCGTTCCGGTGCTTGAACAATACACACCTCATTCGGAGAGTGGCATCCTCTCAATCACTCTTGATTTTAATGATGCACATCAGCAACAAGAAAAGCCTATTGCGGAAAGTGTACTGAAGTCCTCTATCTCTGTTTCGAGCAATAAGGAAAAGAATAGTATTAGGATTTCTTTCCAAGATCCTTTTTTTGCCGGGTTTAGAAATCCAAAGAATATTGCAGAACGGACAATTCTCCGCAAACTCGTTGAAGGATATTTCAGTCTCATCTCTGAAACACCCGAAGAACAGTTCGTTGAAGAAATTATTGACGAAATTGTGCCCGATGATAATGCTCGGTACCTCCATTTTTTCGAAGCAATCCACTTTCGTGATCATATCCATTTTTATGATAGAGCAAAGAAGCTGTTCATCGATGATGCTGAGGTGGCTAGGTCGAAATTGGGACTCGGTTGGTTGGTTCAGGATAGAAATAACGGGAACAGATTCACTTCCGCTCCAGAAACCGTAGCGTTTTTGAATTCAGTTGTAGGTGCAATTTGGAAGCGGATGCGACCATGCCTTCACAATTTAGATCGGAAGGACTTTATAACACGTGCCCTATGGTATCTTGAGGGAGTTGAGGCTGATAAAAAACGTTGGCAACGGACGATCCGTGCCGTTCTTGCCCTAAGAAGCAATAAAGAATCAGCTAAAATGGTGGCGATGCAGCGAATAGCACGATGTAATGCCTCAGAGCTGGCTCTGCGTTTACTGGTAGAAATGGCAATTTCAGAATGCCCACTAACCGGAGGGAATGAAGTGGGCAAACTTGATCTGACACCTCTCATGTCAGATATTTTGATGATTTTTCATTTTGGCGGATGTTCTGATGCGATAAACAAGGGTGTGATGGATCCAGAGGTCAAAATCGCACCATGTGGTGATGTGCTAACTCATACTGGTTTTCAAGAAGAAGTAGCGAACCCGATGGGGGAACATTTTGAATCAGTTCGCCTCGATCATGAAGCAGACCAATATGAGAAAAACTATGAAGAATTTAGGCCGGTACCTACGGTTATCGGGAGTTTTGATGCAGATTTCCTGGCAGCATTTGAGGATGAATTTGGATTTTCAGTTGATACCCTTCGGTTGGTAAGAGAGACCTTTGAGGATCTTGCGATTGAAAAGGAATCATGCGTCTTTGTTTCATCAAAGTCTGAACTTCTCGACCATTGCAGAAAAACCGAGCTCACAACTGCTGAAAATACTGAAAAAGTGCTGAATGCCTTTTGTCTTTGGCCGCGAACCAAATGGGATGATGCTCCAAAAGGCTTTAAAAGAGCTGATTTGTATCCGTGGCGATTTGGCCGTCAGCTGTCATTAGTCAGACGACCACTTATTCAACTGGACAACACGTCCAATCCTCAATTCGTCATCTCTCCAGGACTATTCGGTATCAGTATTGCCCTTACCATCAGTCGATATTTCGAAGCTGAAATAGACGCGACTCAATGTAAATCAACATCAATGAAGCGCTGGATTGACGAAGAGACGAATCGTAGCGGGCTCGCATTCGAAAAAGAGGTTTTTGAAAAAACGCGCAGTATGGGATATGCAGCGCGACATGGGGCTAAGGTCACGGCCCTCGTGAATGATGGTTTTGATCAAGACTACGGAGATGTGGACGTTTTAGCATGGAAGCCTAATGGCAACACTCTTCTGGTGATTGAATGTAAAGATCTGAGGTTTGCAAAAACAGCAAATGAAATTGCAGAGCAATTAAATCGTTTCAGCGGGCAAGTTTTGCCGAATGGAGATCGAGATAACCTCCTGAAACATGTCGATAGATGTAATGTTCTGAGAACCAGGATAAATGACGTCGTCAAAACTATCGGATTGAGCAATCAAAATATTAGCCTGCAGAATGTAGTATGCTTTAGCAAGCCGGTTCCGATGCAGTATGTGGCGAGTCGCTTTCCTGACGTAGCTTTTGTGACCATTGACAATGTAGCAGACATACTGCACTAAGACATCAGGTGTCCATGAGTCAACCCATAAATAACTCAGAAGAATTTGTATATCAGGTTTGTCACCGCTCATTTATGTCTTTATGGAGTTATGCAAACCCAATTGGTAAAGACAAAAGCAAAGAGCTGTGCGACATCCTTGTCGTCTGCGATCCCGATATTATCATTTTCAGTGTTAAGGAAATTGGCGTATCAGACAGCGGTGATATTTCCACAGATTGGGATCGATGGCGTAGGCGGGCCATAGAAGGTTCAGTGAAACAGATATATGGAGCTGAGCGTTGGGTCGCAAACGCAAACAATGTCATCCGGAGTGATGGCAGTGACGGGTTACCTTTCCCAGATCGTTCTAGCAGAAGAATCCATCGTGTTGCCGTGGCTCTGGGTAGCCAAGGTAAGATTCCTATACAATTTGGCGAATTCGGAAAAGGGTTTATCCACGTTTTTGATGAAATATCATTTCAAACGATACTGAGTGAGCTTGATACAATAACCGACTTCATAAGTTACCTGATATCTAAAGAAGAATTGTATAAATCTGGGAAAGAAACTGTGCTCCATGGAGGAGAGGAGGACATGCTTGCTCTTTATCTCCATCATGGCAGGAAATTTCCAGGTGAATTTGACCAATATGTTATTGACGACAATCTTTGGTTGGGGTTTATCAGCAAACCAGAGTATAAAGCAAAAAAAGAGGCAGATGCTGATAGTTACATCTGGGATCGAATGATGAGTATGCTATCAGATGATATTTTGCGTGGACATATTGAATTTGGTCCTAACCTCAACGAGTCGGAACTTGCCTTGCGAGTAATGGCGCGTGAAGATCGTTTTAATCGCCGGATGTTGGGTAAATCATTCGACGAGTTCTATGAACTTGCCAGGCAGAAGCAGGTCCGATCCAGAATGGTTCTCGGTAGGTCCGATGTAACATACGTTTTTCTCGTAATGCCTCACGGAGAAGATCGTAAGTATCGCGTCGCTGAGTTGGGAGGCCGGTGTTTTGTTGCCCGCGGAATTCACAGGGATCGTCATACCGTGATAGGTCTTGCCACTGAGAGATATGAGCAAGGAAAAGGATTTTCCTTTGACATCATGTATCAATACAAACCGACCTGGACTGATGAAGACCAATTGCAAATGGAATTTGCACAAAAAGAATTTGGCTATTTTGTAACACCACAAATGAAGTCAGTGCGTGAGGATGAATTCCCGACCTGCTGAAATATAATTGAGCTGAAGGGTGACATGACGCCTCGTGAAGTTGTCGCCCAGGCGTTGGATTATGCCTCTTGGGTTCAGGAACTCAAGGCAGATTGCATCCATCTATAGCCGATTTTCTAGTGGTGGATCATTAGATGATATTTTCCGGCAACGCTTCGGTCTCCCTCTGGATGAGGAGCAACTCAACGGCTCCCATCAGATCGTCATTGTTGCATCGTCACTGGACTTGAGCACCGAACGCATTGTCAATTACCTGAACAGGATGGATATTGCGATCAACGTTATCTTCTTTCAGGTTTTCCAAGACGGTCCCAGTCAATATTTGAGCCGTGCCTGGCTGATTGATCCTGTAGAGACTGAAAGCAAGGCGACTGCAGGATCAGCTGGTGAACGTGGTGAATGGAACGGAGGATATTACGTTTCCTTCGGACATTGTGCCGATCGAGACTGGAAGGAAGCGGTGAAATTTGCCTTCATCAGCGGCGGTGGCGGCAGGTGGTACAGTCAGACACTATTTATGCTTTCACCGGGAGACCGCGTTTGGGTTAATATTCCTCAACAGGGTTATGTCGGTGTAGGAAAGGTAACCGGTGGCGCAGTTCGGGCCAGTGAGTTCAAGATCATAGTTGACGGAGTCGAACGTCCCATCTTGGATGTCGCGCAGTCCAATTATCACCGGCAATTCAACGACGACGAAGAAAAGTCTGAATATTTCGTGCCGGTCGAATGGATTTGCACAAAACCGATAAATGAGGCCGTCTCAGAGATTGGCTTTTTCGGCAATCAAAATACTGTCGCCCGTCCCAAAACTCACAAGTGGAATCACACCATTGAACAGCTGAAGCAGCGGTTTGGAGTAGAATAAAGATTAAGGAGCAAGCTAATTGACTACTAATAGAAGCCCGGAATATTTGATTAGTCTGGTTAATGAACTCTGCAAACTTCCCAGGGAAACCGAATGGGTGGAGTTTAAGGCAAACAGAGCTGAATCGGAGGAAGTTGGCGAATATCTTTCTGCGTTATCAAACTCTGCAGTGCTGGCAGGTAAGGCTTTTGCCTACATGGTGTGGGGAATCGATGACGCAACCCATGAAATAGTTGGCACCGAGTTCTCGCCTTTCACCGCAAAGGTCGGTAATGAAGAACTGGAAAACTGGTTGTTACGGCTACTTTCACCCAAGATCCATTTCAGATTTTTCGAATTTGAGGCTGATGGTCTCAAACTTGTGCTTCTGGAAATTGGTCGGGCGTTCCGGCATCCAGTGCAATTTCAGAATCAGGAATTCATCCGAGTTGGTTCCTACAAAAAGAAGCTGAAGGACTTTTCAGAAAAAGAACGTGAACTCTGGCGCATCTTCGACCAGATTCCATTTGAAAATCTGGTAGCGGCTGAAGAAGTTGCCAGTGATGAGGTTTTGAAACTTCTTGATTATCCGTCCTACTTCGACCTCTTGAAACTTCCGCTGCCCGAGTCCCGTGAGGGCATCCTCAAGGCTCTCGAAGCAGATGACTTGCTTTGCCGGACTGAGACTGGTCGCTGGAATATTATGAATCTCGGGGCGATGCTGTTTGCGAAAAAACTGGGAGAGTTCCGTTCTCTCCGTCGCAAGGCAGTTCGTGTAATTGCCTACAGAGACAATAGCCGAGTAGAAACCATCCGTGAACAGGAGGGAACGAAAGGCTATGCCAGTGGTTTCGAAGGACTGATCGGGTATATCAATTCACTGCTGCCCTCCAATGAAGTGATTGAACAGGCCTTTCGCCGTACTGTGCCCATGTATCCTGAACTGGCTGTTCGCGAGTTGGTTGCCAATGCCCTTATTCATCAGGATTTCTTTGCTACTGGAAGCAGCCCGATGATCGAAATCTTTGAGAATCGGATGGAAATCAGCAATCCCGGCATTCCTCTTGTTCAGACAGATCGTTTTCTCGATACCCCGCCCCGCTCCAGAAACGAGGCTCTGGCGTCATTTTTGCGGCGGATCGGTGTTTGTGAAGAGCGTGGCAGCGGTGTTGACAAAGTGGTTTTCCAGACGGAGTATTATCAGTTACCAGCACCGATATTTGAAGTTGCTGGCGAGACTACCCGAACGGTGCTGTTTGCCCATCGGCCACTGGCAAGGATGGATAAGTCTGACAGGGTAAGAGCCTGTTATCTTCATGCCTGCTTGCGATATGTAAATCGGGATTTCATGACCAATACTTCGCTAAGGGCACGCTTTGGTATTGACACTGAAAACAAGTCGATGGCATCGCGCTACATCAAAGAAGCAATAGAAGTCGGAGTTATTAAGGCACACGACGAAGAAGCAGCGCCAAAAATGAGAAAATATGTCCCGTTTTGGGCTTGAAAGCATTTGATTGCTGGGTAGTTGACGGGTAGTTGACTGACGATGGTAATTATAGAACAGCCATATTGGTAACTATCTGTAATTAAAGAAATTATTTAGTTGATTGGTGGTTGTTTGTAGTTGACTTGACAATCCTTTTCCAAAATTATAGCGTATGGTACGCTTATATAGATACTATCTTCGCGCTTATTCAAATTGAGAAGTAAACATCCACGAAAATCGGCCTCAATAGGTAGGCAAAATATCTTATTGAGGTATTTTTAGAGGTATATTAAATTATGATGTCAATTTTATCTTTATATTTAAGTATGTTATAAAATCAGTTCGATATCGTCCCTGACTACTGCTCATCAGAGGCTAATCATTTCAAATGGTTAGCCTCTTTTTTTATGCGTTCCGGCCAAGTGGTACACAAATTGGTACACTTTGCTTTATTGCAGCCTGCCTTGGATGGATTGTGGCAATTTAGCTGAAAACCGACCTGTAAATAATTTCTCGGTTTCCTTGCACTTGAAAGTTTTGCCGGTTGACATATATCAGCGTAAATAGTATCGATGTGCATGACGACCTCCCAGTTCAGCACTAAATATATAGCCGTCTCTGGGCTTTTCACGTCATTATTCTTATTAATTCCACGTTTGCGATAGTTAAGTGACTGGCTGAAAATGAAATAATGAACTCACAACGGCTGGCGACAGGGGTCTCCGCTCTGCTCGGCGTAGTACCGTTCCTTTACCCCCAATACTGACCTTTCGCCCGGAGAATATCGATGCCAGCGACCAAACGTCCGCCAGCAAAATATCAGCCAAAAGGGGTTACGATCCTTCACGAAGATAGGGACATCATCGTGGTGGAGAAACCGTGCGGCCTGCTTACGATAGGGACGAGCCGGGAAAAATCCAGAACGGTTCACAGCATTCTGAACGAATATGTTCGCAAAGGTGATCACCGTTCCCATAACCGGGTCTACATAGTCCATCGTCTCGATCGGGAAACATCCGGTATCCTGATCCTTGCCAAAAGCGAAGCTGCAAAGATCTATCTACAGGAACATTGGAAGGAAACCGACAAGCGCTATCTTACTGTGGTTCATGGCACCCTTGAAGAGAAAACAGGGATGATAAGCAGTTACCTGGCAGAGAACAGCGCTTTGAACGTTTATTCGACTGATGATCCAGCTCTGGGAAAGTTATCCCATACTGAATATACTGTCATAAAAGAGGCAAGAGGATTCAGCCTGCTGGCAATTCACTTGCTAACGGGGCGGAAGCACCAGATACGCGTACACCTGTCGGAAAAGGGGAACTCCGTGGTGGGAGACAGTAAATACGGCAAGAGTAATGAGACTTATGGCACTCTGGCGCTGCATGCCCGGTCGATTTCGTTCAAGCATCCCGTCAGCGGTAGACAGTTGACTTTTGAGACCCGTATTCCTGACTATTTCACCCGCTTGGTCGGTAGTATCGAAAATTGAAACCAGATATGTCAAAACCATACAATTGATGTTATCTGAAAAGAAAATACCTGGATGTTCAGGTCTGTGGAGTGCTATTTACATTTTTCCCGGAGGTGGAGAGTGATTTTTTTGAAACATGGTATTGCGGCAGCAATTTTTGTTTTAATGGCAACTTTTTCTGCATCGGCATCAGAACCTCCTAAAGATACTGAAAAGATTAAGCACGGGGATTCTCAAGCTACTGATGTTGCGACTCCTCAGGAACCCCCTTTGGTTAAGAGTAAAAAAACGTTGGCGCAAGGTGGTAAAAAACCGACTGCTGAACATGCCCGCGATGTTGTCCCGATCAATACGGAAGAAGCGGTAGAGCGTATAGTGAAGAGCCCCCGCCACTCCACAGCAAAGAAAAAATCCTCATTACGCAAGAAAAAAGTTTCCCATGCAGCAGCAGAAGAGCAATCAACAGCATCACCCCACAGCGCTATTCCCGTTGATGCTGAAGAGGCTATCAAACGTCTGCTGGAAGGGAACCGCCGATATATTGCAGGAACAAATTCATCGACTCATAGAACGGCAAAACGTCGCACTGAAGTTGCCAAAGGGCAGCATCCATTTGCAGTAATTGTCGGTTGTTCCGACTCGCGTGTTCCGCCCGAGATACTTTTTGATCAGGGTATGGGTGATCTTTTTGTTGTGCGAACTGCGGGTAATGTTATTGATGACATGGCTATCGGGAGTATCGAGTATGCGGTGGAGCATCTCGGTACGCAGCTGATTATGGTGCTTGGGCATGAGCGGTGCGGAGCTGTTGATGCGACTCTGAAGGGTGGAGCCGTCGGCGGAAAGCTGAAATCAGTTATTGATGCAATCAAGCCTGCTGTTGAAAAGGCAAAAGCCAAAGGGCAGACACCCCACGGGTGTGATCTACTCTGTTCATCTGTCAAAGGGAATGCACGCATGGTCGCAGAGGCGTTAAGAAAATCGAGTCCGGTTCTTACGGAAGCGATAGAAAACGGCATGTTGCGGGTGGTCGGCGCTTATTATGAGCTGGAGAGCGGGGTTGTGTCACTAACCTATAAGCCGGTCTTATAATTTCCTCTCCAAATAAGAAAACAGGGGGCAGACATCTGCTCCCTGTTTTCTTATTTCTGTTTGTTATTTCAGTTCCCACACCGTCAGTTCAGAAACAGTATGCTGAAACTTTCTTCGCGACTCGCGTATCACAAAAGGGAGTTCACGAGGTTCTCCCAGTAATTTGAAATGTGGCGATAAAGTTTCTTTCAGACCATCGAGACTCCAGACCGGTTCTCCGGATTTACGATAGCCACCAAGCCACTCTTCTTTTTTCGTATACTCTTCTGACCAGCTGTAGGGGGAGGCGATTACCAGCAGACCGCCCGGATTAATCCGTTCGTGGATAGTTGTAAGAAAACGGCGAGGCGAATAAAGCCGGTCTATGAGGTTGCTTGCCAATACAAGGTCGTAACCGGTAAATTTTGCAGGAATGTTACAGGCATCCGCCTGGTAAAAGCGTACTTTTTCGCGCACACTCTCCAGTCCCAGTTCAGATAGCCCTATCTCGTGATACGATACGATTTCCCCTTCTTCCGGGGATGCATAGCGCAGATACCCGTCGTCACGCATACGGGTCGCCAGACGGAAAAAACGGGTTGAAAAGTCGAGTCCGGTAACCTGCTGAAAACCGATCCGGGCAAGCTCAAACGAAGCACGTCCCACAGCACACCCCAGATCAAGGGCATTCCCTTTTGTTCTCCCATTCATCATTTCCAGGCAGATGTTTGACAGTGCGACAGCAAAATTAGGGACTCCGAACTGTTCGGCTCCGTAATGGGCATGGCAGTACTCTGCAGCCAGCAGATCGCTCTCATACTGATCATCATGAATCTCCACCGATTCATCGCTTTCCACATAGCGAAAACCGGCATGCTGGAAAAAATGTCTGCGAAAAGCGTAACGCGCATCCCGCGTTGCCTCGTTGCCAGTGGAAATCCAGGAGCCACCTTTGATCAGGTTGTGACGGGTGTCAAAGGTCGGTGTGGAAAAATCATCGTACCAAGGGTGGATATCAAAACCATGGAACGGATAGATGGGGGTTTCTGTCCATTGCCACACATTGCCGAGTACGTCAAAGAAATCGCCGGTTTTGAACCGGTCAATCGGGCAGGACGAAGACCACTGTTCAAGATTGATATTACCCGGCGCCTTTTCCCAGTATGGTTGGTCCGGAATCTGGGATAGGTCACGCAAACGGTTCCATTGGTCTTCGGTCGGCATACGGATTGAGCTGCCGGTGACGGTGCTTTTCCAGTTGCAAAACGCCTTTGCCTCAAGATAGTTGACTTCAACAGGCCAGTTCCAAGGTAGCGGTATTTCTGATGCCATTGTGCGAAGTTTCCAACTACCCCTATCGTTGATCCAGAAAAGCGGATGTTCAGCCTGCTTGAATTCCCGCCAACTCCACCCTTCTTCATTCCACCAGCGTTTTTCATGGTAGCCGTCTGCTTCCACAAAATCTAGAAATTCACGGTTTGAAACCAGATAGCGGGAAGCTTTGAACGGAGCAACCGTTGCCTCATGCAGACCGTATTCGTTATCCCATCCATAAATCGGCGAATCCTTTGATTTACCGAGAGAGACCGTCCCCCCCGGAACATTCAGCAACTCGTTTAATGGCGGTTCGCCAGATTCGGGGCATATATCCCAGAACGGAAGCTGTAAGGTCTGATCAAGCGGTAGCTGACGTATGAGTACCGATGAGGTTTCAAGGTGGATGCGTTCGTGTTCAATCCCCATCATAATCGCCCACCAGGGGGAATCCCAAGAGATTGGCAAGGTCAACGGCATAGTGCGGATAAGGCGGTCAAGCATATCACGTACCTGACCCCGATACTCCTTGACCAGATGAAGGGACGGCCAGTCATAGTGATGTTCATCCAGATCATCCCATGACATCTCATCAACACCGACCGCAAACATCGACTCAAAGAGAGGATTGATCCGTTGCACAATAATCCGTGCAATTGTCAGTTTGTTTATAAAGAAGGTGGCTGTGTGACCAAAGTAAAATATGAGGGGATGGCGCAGGCGGTCGGCTCGGAGATAGAATGTTTCATCATAACGCAAGGTTTCGTATAGTTTTTCGTCCAGTTCCCAGGTGGTGTGAAAATAGTCAATTATCTCATGACGCTTTGCTTCAGGGTCGCTGCCATTCAGGATAATCGTGCGACTGTTTTTAACAGGCATGGCAAACTCCTTTTCGGAGAAAATGAGCCTAAAAACGGCGATTCAATAACACGGAGAAACGGAGATCACGGAGGAATCAAAGAATTAAAACAAAAACTATATGTATCCCTTTTTTGCGAACAACAAAAGCTGTTTAGAACTTTTAACTTCTTAATCTTTTTATTCAAAAAGGCTTCCTGTAAAACAGGAAGCCTTTTTTGTACCTCTGCCAGAGAATAGTTTCTCTATTTTTTACAGCTGCAATTATCCTCAAAACTCAAAGAAGAGAGTTTCTGATAGTAGGAGAATCTTGCTTTAACCCATTCACCCGCCTTTTTCATAAGAGCATCAGCCTGTGCAGGGTTTGCTTTCTTAAGCATACGATAGCGGTTTTCTCCAGCGGTGTATTCTTCAAAGCTGATTGATGGAGCTTTGCTGTCAAGCTGGAGAGGGTTTTTGCATTCGGCAACGAGCGCTGGATTGTAGCGATAAAGCGGCCAGTAGCCTGAATTTACAGCTTTTTTCTGTTCATCAACAGCTGTAGTCATATTGATGCCGTGTGCAATGCAGTGAGCGTAGGCGATGATGATTGATGGACCATTGTACGCTTCTGCTTCGAGCATTGCCTTGATGCACTGTGCAGGATTAGCAAGGGATACCTGTGCAACATAAACAGATCCGTAAGACATTGCGATCATGCCGAGATCTTTTTTGGAGAGCGGTTTACCGCCTGCCGCAAAGAGGGCAACTGCGCCGAGAGGTGTAGATTTTGAAGCCTGACCACCTGTGTTGGAGTAGACTTCTGTATCAAGAACGAACAGGTTGATGTTCTTTCCTGAAGCGATGACATGGTCAAGACCGCCAAAGCCGATATCGTAGGCCCAGCCGTCGCCACCGATACACCATACCGATTTTTTGACCAGATAATCTGCAATCGGAGCAAGGAGTTTTGCAGTTCCGTTTTTGCTCCCTTTGATTGCAGCTTTCAGTTTATCAACCCTTGCACGCTGCGCTTCGATTCCTGCCTGCGTTGACTGGTCAGCGGAAGCAATCTCTTTGAAGAGCTTTGCATTTGCTGCAAATGCTTTATCATCAGCAAGAGTTGCAAGATATTCAAGCGCTGATTTTGAGAACTGGTCTACAGTTACACGCATACCGAGACCAAATTCTGCATTATCTTCAAACAGGGAGTTTGACCATGCAGGTCCACGACCATCAGCACGCTGTGCCCATGGTGTGGTTGGGAGATTGCCCCCATAGATTGATGAACAGCCGGTCGCATTTGCAACAATCATTCTGTCACCGAAAAGCTGTGAAATGAGCTTGAGATAAGGTGTTTCACCACAACCTGCGCAAGCGCCGGAGAATTCAAAGAGCGGACGTACAAGCTGTGTATTGTTGAGTGTTTCCAGCTTGAGCTCAGATGCATTAACATCCTTAAGGTTGAGGAAGAAGTCGAAGTTTTCTGCTTCTGACGCGCGAAGTGGCGGCTGGAATGCCATATCCAGAGCTTTGTGATTTGCATTTGTCTTGTCTTTTGCAGGGCAGTTGTAAGCGCAAGCGCCACAGCCGGTGCAATCTTCAGGAGCGATTTGAACGGTAAGTTTTTTCCCTTCCTGCCCCTTTATTTTGCAATCTGCAGACTTGAAGGTTTTTGGAGCCGTTTTAAGATCTTTAGCATCGTAAGATTTCAGACGAACCGCTGCGTGTGGGCATACAAATGAACAGATGCCGCACTGAATGCACAGTTTTTCATCCCAGACAGGAATTTCTGTAGCGATGTTACGTTTTTCGTACTGGCTGGTGGCTGTTTGATATGTGCCATCCGCAGGCATTTTAGAAACAGGGAGATTATCCCCAAGACCAGCAACCATAACGCCGGTAACATCTTTAACAAATTTTGGAGCCTTGGCGGAGACTGCAGCAGCCATCTTGATTTTGCTTGTCGCTTTGGCAGGAACTTTTACTTCGTAGAAGTTGTTGAGACCCGCTTCAACAGCTTTGTAGTTCATTTCAAGAACTTTTTCACCAGCTTTGCCGTAAGATTTCTTGATAGCCCCTTTGATTGATGCGACAGCATCTTTGATAGGGATAATGTTTGAAATTTTGAAGAACGCTGTCTGCATGATGACATTGATGCGTGGTCCAAGACCTATTTCGTTGCCGAGACGAACGCCATCGATAACGAAAAATTTAAGCTTTTTGCTTATAATCTGCTGCTGAACCTCTTTCGGCATTGTATCCCAAACTTCATCAGCGCCAAATGGAGCGTTAAGAAGGAATGTTGCGCCGGTTTTAGCTTTTGCGAGCATATCGTATTTCTCAAGGAACGAGAAGTTATGGCAGGCGATAAAATCAGCTTCCTGAACAAGATATGGTGCGCGAATCGGCTTTTTGCCAAAACGGAGATGGGATGTTGTGATTGAGCCCGCTTTTTTGGAGTCATACACAAAGTATGCTTGAGCGTTGTTGTTTGTCTCTTCGCCGATGATTTTGATGGAGTTTTTGTTTGCGCCGACAGTACCGTCAGAACCGAGACCAAAGAACATCGCTTCGTAGGTTCCTGGCATTGGATTTTTGAAGGAGTAATCGACCGGCAGGCTGCAACCGGTTACATCCTCTTCGATACCGACAACGAAGTTTTTCTTTGGAGATTTCAGTTTAAGATTATCGAGAACAGCTTTTGCCATTGCAGGATTGAACTCTTTTGAGCCGAGACCATATCTGCCGCCAACGATTACAGGGTAGCCATTGAATTTGAATTTCCCTTCAGCCATCCCTTCACCGATAGCTGTGCGCACATCAAGATAAAGCGGTTCGCCAAGTGAGCCAGGCTCTTTTGTGCGGTCGAGAACAGCAATCTTCTTGACAGTTTTTGGAAGCGCTTTAAGGAATGCATCTTTCGGGAATGGGCGATATAGACGAATTTTTACAACACCGATTTTTTCACCCTGTTTTGCAAGATTTTCAACGGTATCCTGAACAACATCAGCGCCGGAACCCATAACAACCACTACGCGGTCAGCATCTTTTGCGCCGACATAATCGACCAATTTGTATTTACGACCGGTCATTTTGCCAAATTTATCCATCTCTTCCTGAACAATCTTTTCACAGACAGGGTAGTAAGGGTTTACAGTTTCACGCCCCTGGAAATAAACGTCAGGATTCTGCGCTGTACCACGCATAAAAGGTTTGTCAGGGTTCAAGCCGCGAGCCTTGTGCTCTGCAACCAGCTTGTCATCAATCATTGAACGGATTTCGTCAAAAGAGAGCTCTACAACCTTCTGAATTTCGTGTGAAGTGCGGAAACCATCAAAGAAGTGCAGGAAAGGGAGTCTTGCGCGAAGTGTTGAAGACTGGGCGATAAGTGCGAAGTCCATTGCTTCCTGAACATTGTTTGAGCAGAGGAACGCCCAACCTGTTGAACGGCACGCCATAACGTCAGAATGGTCGCCGAATATTGAGAGAGCCTGTGCTGCAATTGCGCGGGCGGTGACATGGAAAACGGTTGATGTCAGCTCCCCTGCAATTTTGAACATATTCGGAATCATCAAAAGTAGACCTTGGGAAGCTGTGAAAGTCGTCGTCAAAGCTCCTGCCTGCAGCGCACCATGAACAGCACCTGCAGCGCCACCTTCAGACTGCATCTCTACAACAGTCGGAACGTTCCCCCAGATATTCTTTTCCCCTGCTGCGCTCTTTGCATCAGAGATTTCACCCATTACTGACGAAGGTGTAATCGGGTAAATAGCGATAACTTCGTTTGTTGCGTGTGCTACATGCGCGGCGGCGGTATTGCCGTCAATTGTTACCATCTTCTTGCTCATCTGCTGCCTCCTCTGTGATGTATGCTGAAGTACTACTGAAATTATACCTCGTTACGTCCCTGTAAAGCCCACTGCACAGTTGCCGCATCAACATATTCAATATCACTGCCTAAAGGGATTCCATGCGCCAGGCGGGTGATTTTAAGATCGAGCGGTTTAAGTATTTTTTGTAGATATAATGCTGTTGCTTCACCTTCGACGGTAAAATTGGTGGCGATTAAAACTTCACGTACCGCGTTGTTTTTAACACGCTCCACAAGCTCCGCAATTCTCAAGTTTTCAGGACCTATGCCGTTTAGGGGAGAAAGCGAACCTTCAAGCACATGATACATCCCCTGATACGCATTGCTTCGTTCCAGAGCCATAAGATCCTGTGAGTTTTCAACCACACAGATCATTGATGAGTCTCTGGATCCGGAGCAGATCAAGCAAGGGTCTGATTCCGTAATTGCAAAGCAGACCGAACACGGGTGAACCTTGTCACGAACATCGCACAGTGTTTCTGCAAGTGCAGTCATGTTGTTTGGTGTTTTAAGCAGATGGAATGCAAGGCGGAGGGCAGTGCGTTCTCCAATCCCCGGCAACCTCTTCAACTCACCCACCAAACGCATAAGCGAGGATGATTTTGTTAGCATATTTTTGCAGGCAAATAAAACATTTTTTTAGTATTATAGCGAGGTTAAAAAATATGCCCCCCGTGAAAGGCAGGGGAAATAAATACCCTGAAACCATTGAGGAGCATATAAATCAAGGAGCTATACCTTATGTGATATCGGTTATTAAGATGCCGTATACACCCTTATCTATTAGCCGAACTAAAACTTTTAGTCAAACTTAAAATATATTGACGCACACTACAGGGCAAAATAACTACAAATGGCTGTAAAAACTAGAAAAGTCCTGGGATATTCATTCCACCGGTTATTTTTGACATTTCCTGGGAAAGCTCTGCATGAACATTCTTCATAGCCTCGTTAATCGCTGTAATTATCAGGTCTTGTAGCATTTCAACATCCTCTGGATCGACTGCCTCTTTTTTTATCGATAGTGAAAGTATTTCATTTTTACCATTTACTTTTACCGTCACAGCGCCACCGCCGGATGTAGCTTCAGCAGTTTTCAGCTTTGCATCTTCCTGCAATTTTGCCATTTTCTGCTGAATCATCTGCGCCTGTTTCATAATACTTGCCAAACCTTTAGACATATCGTTCTCCTCTGTCAGTATTTTTTTGTTTTTATACGAGTTTTATACTTCTCTTATATCAGTGACAGAGCCACCAAAAATACGCAAAGCCTCATTTATTACAGGATGTTCGTGTACATCACGTTTTAATTGTTCCAGCCGTTCATGCTGCTCACACTTTTTTTTTTCAACCAGGGAGAGATTGACTGTTCCGTTTTCTGGTGAAATTGAACTGATTTTTACAACTGCTTCCGAGCCTGTGAAGTTTTTGAGCAGTGATGCAGCTTCCTTGACAGCGTCAACATCCTGTGCAGCCATTAGATAGTAGCTACCTTGTGGAAATCCGATTTCCACTCGTCCTGATTCCAGTTTGAGCGGGCTTCCATGTTCAAGAATAGCTGCAGCTGCAGGATTATGATCGACGGCAAAAGCAATAAAAGCTTCCCAATCAGCATTTGAGGCTAGAGGGTGATTACATACAGTAGCTGTTTGCGATGCATTCTTTGCAGACGAATCTACAGAATAGATCGGTTTAACTGGATTAGAAGCAGCAGGCTGTGCTGTAACAGAAACAACAGGGCTCTGCTTTGAAGCGTGCAGAGGAGCTTTTATCTGCTGTACTCCCGAAGCTTTCCCAGGCTCCCATGGTAGAGAGGGGGTGTGTACAGCGCTGGTTTCCATTATCTTCAAACGATCCATAAGCTCGTTCACCGGAATAACCGGAACCAGCATTGTAGCCTTCAGCAGAGCCATTTCCAGAACCAGGCGCTGGAATGAAGAATACGCCATTTCACCGTCAGCTTTTATCAGCAAAGTGAGACGCCGTTGTATATCTTGAGGAGAATGGGGAGCAGCTTGCTGTTTCAACTCCAACAGTTCACCATCCGCCAGGTCAAGAATTTCCTCCGGCTTTTCGACAGAACGAACCACCAGAAGATTTCGCAGATGGTCAATCAGCTCTCCCCCGAACTGTCGAAGGTTATACCCAACTCCGTCAACCAGCTTGACACCCTCCAGAACAGCTTGAGAGTTGCCAGAAAAAATGGCGTTGGAAAGATTCATAAGTAATCGGCGATCAACCGCTCCAATCATGGCGGCAACATCTTCGTCCCGAATGGTTGAACCGCAGAATGCCAGAACCTGATCAAAAGCTGTCAGAGAATCACGCATACTGCCATCACCCTTGCGGGCAATCAGGGCAAGCGCCGCGTCGCTGACAGTGACCGTTTCTTTTCCGGCTATTTCCCGCAGGCGTCCCACAATTCCCGGAATAGCAACACGTTTGAAGTCAAAACGCTGGCAGCGTGAAAGGATCGTAACCGGCAATTTGTGCGGTTCGGTGGTTGCAAAAATGAATTTTACATGGGCAGGAGGTTCTTCCAGTGTTTTCAGAAGAGCATTGAAAGCATTGTTGGAGAGCATATGTACTTCATCAATGATGAAGATTTTGAAACGACTGTGGGATGGGAGATAGCGCACATTGTCCCGCAACTCGCGAATATCATCAACTCCGGTATTGGAAGCGCCGTCTATTTCAAAAACATCAGTGGAATTTCCGTCGGTAATTTCAAGGCATTGGGGACAAACATTGCACGGTTCGACGGAAATTCCGCATTCGCAGTTGAGCGCTCTGGCAAGAATACGCGCCGTACTGGTTTTGCCAACCCCACGCGCCCCTGTAAACAGAAATGCATGGGCAATACGACCAGTATCGATGGCATTTTGGAGAGTGCGGCTGACGTGTTCCTGCCCGGTCAGCTCTGAAAAAGTTTGAGGGCGGTATTTACGAGCCAGAACCTGATATTGTGAGCCGATGGACAAAGGGAAAACCTCGCGGGGCAAAATTTACAGGCGCAGATGATAGCCGGGTTTACTCGCGGCACACGGCAGGAGTCGCTGCCGTTGCTTCCTTCCGGACCTGGCGGGGTTCACGACGTGCCGTTGCGCAAGGCCCGACTATCACCTGCGCCTGCAAATAGAGTGATTAAATAGCACAGAGTGCCGGAGACAGGCAATAAAAAATAGTAGAGTTGCTGTATGCGTACTGTCACATACTTGCAGAGAGCTAAAAAACAACGTAGAGTATCAAGCATTTTGACAACTCTGTGAGGTAATTTTGGCACTCATTTCCATTTCCGACATAACCCTCGCCTTTGGCGGACCACCCATTTTCAACAAGATTTCTCTGCAGATCGAACCAGGAAACCGGCTCTGTCTCATGGGGCGCAATGGCACTGGTAAATCGACTCTTTTACGATTGATCGCAGGAGAAATCTTCCCAGAGGAGGGGGAGATCCAGCGGCAGCAGGGGGTTAAGGTGGCGACAGTATCGCAGGAAGTGCCGCTCGGTTTGTCCGGCAGCGTCTACGATGTTGTAGCGTCGGGGATGGGTGATGCTGCGGAGCTGTTAGCACGCTACCACAATGTCGCTCACGAGCTGGCGTTGGTCGGCAGTGAAAAACTTTTGGCTGAATTGGAAGAGCTGCAGCATAAGCTTGAGGAGACCGGCGGCTGGTCGTTGCATCAGGAAGTAGAGCGAATACTTAATCGTCTCTCCCTGGATGCTGAAGTCGAGTTTGCCTCACTTTCCGGCGGCACAAAACGACGGGCGCTTCTGGCAAAGGCACTGATCTCGTCACCGGACATCCTGATTCTTGACGAGCCGACCAACCATCTGGACATCGACACCATCGTATGGCTGGAGGAATTCCTGTTCCGTCAGGTAAAGACGCTGCTGTTCGTGACCCACGACCGCGCATTTGCCCGCCGCATCGCCAACCGGGTCGCCGAGCTGGATCGGGGGCATCTCTACAGTTTCAACTGCGGTTACGATCAGTTCGTGGAGCGGCGCGAAGCGCTCCTGGAAGCGGAAATCACCCGTCGGGCTGAATTTGACAAGAAGCTCGCCCGGGAGGAGGTGTGGATCCGCCAGGGGATAAAAGCCCGCCGAACCAGGAACGAAGGGCGTGTGCGGGCGTTGAAGAAACTGCGTGAAGAGTATCGCCAACGCCGTGAACGGATAGGAACCGCCAAAGTTCAATTGCAGGAAGCAGATCGTTCCGGCGCCATGGTTGCCGAGGTGGAAGGGGTCACATTCGGTTACAACGGCACACCGATCATCAAAGATTTTTCCACCACGGTTATGCGTGGCGACAAGGTCGGGATCATCGGTCCAAACGGTTCGGGTAAAACCACCTTGCTCCGATTGTTACTTGGAGAGCTGGAACCCCAAACCGGAACAATCAAGCTTGGAACCCGCCGCGAAGTGCTTTATTTTGGTCAGATGCGTGAACAGCTCGATCTGGAGAAGAGCGTGCAAGATAATGTGGGGGAAGGAAACGACACCGTTACAGTCGCCGGTAAGCCCCGCCATGTCATAGGTTATCTGCAGGACTTTCTCTTTTC
>Ga0172367_10003560_pt1 | contig 20055 bp, 16 predicted proteins | sample Lak10m_FD_114542 | JGI IMG/M metagenome (GOLD analysis project Ga0172367, IMG submission 114542) | Freshwater microbial communities from Kabuno Bay, South-Kivu, Congo - kab_022012_10m | ecosystem: Environmental > Aquatic > Freshwater > Lake | place: Democratic Republic of the Congo: South-Kivu...
AGCAATTGCTGTCACGCATGCAGTGGGTGTATGGCAACAGCGGGCTTTTGGGTATGGCCGAGTTTCTGAAACAGGTGGGGCGTATTCGGGCCAACGAAGTAGAGCTTCGGGACGATCAAAACAGCCTGATCTATCGCTCACCACCCAGTGTTTACAAAGCGGGTCGATCAGCACCGCCTTGGTACACCCATGTCGTTTCGCCACCGATGGTAGCCAAGGAGATCAGCTTGCCGAGCGGCAAACTGGTATTGCTGCCCGATGCCTCACGCGCTGTTCTGGATGGTTGGGATGATCTGTTGTCGATGCTCTGGATGGTGTTGGCTGGGTTTGCCGTTGGTAATGCCTTGGTCTATGCATTGATGGGCCGCGCGTTACGGCCACTACATGGCGTAGTTCAGGGTTTGCGTGCGATGGCAGACGGCAACTACAACACGCGCCTGACGGGGTTGACTGGGCACGAAGGTCAGCAAATCTCATACGCCTTCAATCACATGGCCCAGTCGGTTCAAGACAGCATGGAAGCCAAGCGCCAAGCCCAGGCTGCCACCCTGGCGTTGACACAAAGCCGCGAGTTGACTCAAACAATTCAAAATCGCATAGAGCAAGAGCGCGCTTCCATCGCGCGCGAGTTACATGATGAATTGGGTCAGCAGGTAACAGCCATCAAAAGCGTCGGATTGGCGATTGCCCAGCGCGCCAGCACCACTGACCCCGCCATTGAATCGTCGGCGCGCCTGGTCATGGCATGTGCAGATCAGATTTATGAAGGCATGCACGGGCTGATTTCCAGACTCCGACCGTTGGCACTTGATCAATTTGGGCTGGCAGATGCGTTGCGCGACTTGTTGGGTGAATGCCAGTTGCAGCACCCGGAAGTAAAAATCAAGTTCAACCTGCCAGATTCACTGCAAGTGTTGGACGACGAATTGTCGACGGCCGTTTATCGGATCGTTCAAGAAGCCGTCACCAACGCCTTGCGTCACGCAAAATCCCAACTTATCAACGTGCAGATCGCGATTTCAGCAGATGTTTTGCAACTCAAAGTTGCCGACGACGGGAGGGGTCATGTGGTCGACTTTCAACCCCACGGTCATTTCGGTTTATCGGGTATGCGTGAGCGGGCGCAAGCGCTAGGTGGTCATGTTGAAATCACCCAATTGCATCCAACCGGCGTCCAAATTCAAGCGCGTTTTCCGCTTTATGAAAGAAAGATCAATGCATAAGTTGAGAGTCATGCTAGTTGACGATCATGCGGTGGTACGCATGGGTTTCAAGCTGTTGCTGCAAGCCTGTGACGACATTTCCGTCGTTGCCGAAGCAAACAGTGGTGAAGCCGCCTGTCAAAGCTTAGACGACTATGCACCCGACGTGGTGGTGATGGACCTGGCCATGCCAGGCATGGGCGGCATGGAAGCCATCAAACGCCTGTGTGCAAAAAACACCCGGGTACGTATTCTGGCTTTATCGGCGCATGAGGATGTCAGTCACCCCATGCGCGCACTTCAAGCGGGTGCCATGGGCTACTTATGCAAACGCAGTGCCCCAGAGATGTTGGTCGATGCCATTCGTGCGTTGGCCAAAGGGCAACGCTATGTGGATTCGCAAATCGCCCATCGCATGGCAGTTCAGTCCATCAGCGGTAGTCAAAGCCCGGTAGAGCGACTTTCGGCGCGCGAATTTGAAGTTTTTGTGCAACTCGCCAATGGTCAATCGGTGTCACAAATATCCGATGCCCTCAGCTTGTCCGCATCTACAGTCGGCACGCACCTTTACAACATCAAACAAAAGCTAGGCTTGAACAACCAGGCCGAAATGACCTTGCTGGCGCTGCGCCATGGTCTGATACAGGTCAACGACTAGGCCATCGCGTCATGCGCCTTTTTTCAAGCGGCGGTAAATCGTATTTCGACTGACGTTAAGTTGTCTGGATGCCAACGTGACATTGCCAGCGCAACTTTTGAGTACACGCATAATGGCTGACATCTCCACCAGCTCAAGGTTGTTGGCTTGAGCAGAACCAACAGGTTCTGTCGGCATCGTGGTAGCTAAGACTTTTGGTCGCGTCGGTGAAGGCAGATTCGCCAACTCTTCGCAAAAATCGTCCGGCAGGTGTGCCTTGTTTATTTCATTGTCAGATCCGACCAACACCACGGCGGTTTTGAGCACATTGTTGAGTTGTCGCAAATTTCCCGGCCAGGAATAACGCAAAAAAGCCTCTAACAAAGACGGTTCAATGGTCAGATGTCGATGGGGTGACAACTTGCGCAGCACGTTCTGACACATCGCAACCAAGTCTTCGCGCTCACGCAGCGGCGGCAATTTGACGGCAATACCGTTGATGCGGTAGTACAAATCGTCGCGAAAAATCTTCTGCGTCATCATCTCATGCAAGTTTCGGTGTGTTGCACAGATCAAATTGACATCAAAGTCGTAGGCGCGATGGCCGCCCAGTGGAACCACTTTGCGTTCCTGCAATACGCGCAGCAAACGGGCTTGCATCGGTAGCGGCATGTCGCCGATTTCATCCAAGAAAAGAGTACCGCCGTTCGCGTGCAATAGCTTGCCGATACACCCTTTGCGTTTGGCGCCGGTAAACGCGCCTTCCTCGTATCCAAACAGTTCTGACTCAATGAGCTGTTCTGGAATCGAAGCACAATTGATCGCTACAAAAGCCTGCTTGCGGCGCTCGCTGTATTGGTGAATGGCGTTGGCCAACAATTCCTTACCGGTACCGGTTTCACCCAGGATCAGAATCGCGATGTCTTTGTCAATGACGTGCTTGAGGCGCTGTGTTACAGAGTGAACCTTTGAGTCGCCTGAATCAAATTCGTCAATCTTACAAACTGTTTCCAAGTTTCTGGATGGCAGTGAATCCTTCAGAGACAAAGCTGCTGATGTCAAGGACACGCCCGCACGGCGATTTGGATTACATGGCATAGTCATTGCATTGGTAAAAATCAGGGGCACACTTCCGCTGACGCGAACGAAGACACTTTGACCTGACGCCACTGTCAATTGGAGCGGAACCGGAGCGCAGCGGTGTAACTTCTCCAGCAGATCGCCCAGTCCCATGCCCAAAAGCCATTGCACCCCCTGCGTCCGTAACGCTGATGCATTGGCGCCGAGAATATGTCGACCGGCACGATTGGACCCCAGTATCTGACCATTCTCTCCCAGGGCAATGATGCCTTCACCCTGCGTTCCGATCCATTCGGATTTCGGGTGAAAGTGCAGCAGCATATGATTTCGGAACTTGTCCAGGAACCAATTGTTTTCAATCGTATGTGCGATTATCTCCACGAAGGCCAGAGTTTGTGGACGAAAAACGCGCTTGTCACACGAAACGTCCAGGATGCCCAATACGTCGCCTGAATGATCAAGAATCGGCGTCGCGGCACAGCTCAAAAAATGGTTCGATTGAAAGTAATGTTCATCGGCTTGCACACAGATGCTTGCCTCCAAAATCAAAGCTGTGCCTATGGCGTTTGTTCCCTTGGAGGACTCGGACCAACTGATGCCCGGACGCAATGCAACGCGATCTGCGTTTTCCACAAAAGGGCCATGACAATGGGTTCGCAGAATGGTCCCCGTCTCATCAGTCAGAACAATCATGCCGCCAAAATCGGCCACAAAATTTTCAATCGTCTGCAGGACCGCATCGGTTTGAACTAACAACCGAGAATGGCGTTCCAGTGCGATGCTGCTGTCTGCCAGGGACCGCACAGAATAGTCGCAAGATTCAACAGTCTTCAGTCCAAGATAACGACACCGCGCATGCGATTCAAGAATCAGTGGATTGGTCGAATACAACGAAGACTCGGTACCCCGATTGGACCTGCTGGCAGGAAAGATCCTTCCCTTGACTACGGTACTTTGGTTAGTCGTCTCCAAGAATTTGTCTCCTGTTCGGTTGGCGCCGACTTGTTTGGTCAATCTTTGACGGCAATTCCCATGCCTGCTAACAACATCTACCGTCGACGCTCGTCTGCCGCTCCTGACCATTGCCCCTGTGCCTGTGCACACGCCAAATAAGCTTCCATCAGCAGCGTCGGGTCTTTCTTGAGCCGGTCTTTCCAGTCCCCCAGCTTGACCTGACCTTCGACCAAGCCACGCATCACGCCTACATGCTCTGTCCAGCCGACACTGTTGCAGCCCACCAGCACATCGTCTTTGAACTGCAGACTCAGGTGACGGCCCGCTGCCCTATCAGTTAACTCGGCGTGTTCACCCTCCGGCACACCTTGCCAGGCACCAAAGCTGGCAGAAATCAAGCCCAGCGTGTCAAGCACGTTGATTTGCGTCACGCCTTTGAGCTCTGCGTGTGCCGCCCGGCCACGCGCCATCGCCACCATATTGGCGGCTGCAATGCGTGCCTGCTCGGCAGCGTTGGGCTGGATCGCGCTGACCATGGTTTGGCCCGACACCTTGTCAAAAGCTTCGGCGCAGTCACCGGCGGCAAACACACCCGGAACATTGGTTTGCAAATGCTCGTCGGTCAGCACACCCAACAGGCAGGTAATGCCCGAATCTTCCAGGAACCCAATGGCAGGGCGCACCCCTGCTGCGCTGATGACCAGGTCCGCCTGCATGGTTTTGCCATTGGAAAGTTTCACGCTCAAAGGCGTTCCCGGCTCGATCGACTCGACCCGGGTGCTGGTAAACACCTCGACGCCCTTGGCATCCACCCAGTCGCGGATCATGCCGCCGGCCGTGGGACCCATCATGCGCGGCACCATGCGGTCGCCCATTTCGACCACGCTGAGCTTCACGCCGCGTTCAGCCAACGCTTCCATGATGATGCAGCCAATGAAGCCAGCACCGAGTTGCAGCACGCGCGCGCCAGGTTGGGCCAGTTTCATGATGGCACGCGCATCGGCCAGGGTCCAGCAGGTGTGCACACCGGGCGACTTGATGCCAGGAATGGGTGGACTCACCGGATGTGAGCCGGTCGCCACCAGCAGCGTGTCAAATGCCAGACTTTCACCGCTTTCAAGCCCGAGAGTTCTGGTCGCAGCCCTTACCGATTTGACGCGGTTTTGAAGCACTTTTATCTTCAGATCCGAGAAATGTGCAGCCCTCTTGCGCAGGTAAGTGCCGGCCTCGTCGATGTTGCCCATCAACAGGTAGGGAATGGCCATACGCGAGTAGGCCGGCTCGGGCTCGTCACCAACGATCGTGATGTTGTCAAGGGGTGCCAGTTTGCGGATGGTCTCGGCGGCAATGACACCGGCCGGGCCGGCACCGAGGATGACGTGGTGGGTCATAAGGTTCTTTCAGTTAAAACGGCTCTTTGCAGAGCCGTTTTGGAGAGGGTTAAAAAAGCTTAAACCGGGTTTACAGGCTCAGGCGCTGTTTGGTCGCTGCGGTGGGACGGCCTTCAGTGTCCCAGCCGCGGGCTTCGTAATACTTGGGCAGCATGGTCGCGAGTTCGTTGAACCTGCCTTTCATGGGGCCAGTCTTGCAAGCGCCTTCGGTTGAAGTCAGGCGCGCGGGCAAACTGTCGTCTTTGGCAGTGAAACCAGCGCGGTTGTTGAACTCACGCTCCATGTTCCAGATGCGCTCACCGATCAGCGCCAACTCTTCCACCGTGTAGCTTTCATCACACGCGCCCTGCATTTGCGGCGCCAGGTCTTGCAGACCCCAGGCAAAGGTGGTGAAGATGCACAGACCAGACGAATCGAATGCCGCCGTTGCGTCCTGAAAGGCTTTCACGAGTTCGGGCTTGCCTTGCGACTCGGCCGGGTCGGTCTTGACCGGAATGCCCAGCACCTCAGAGGCAATGGTGTAGCCGCGCAAGTGGCAGCCACCGCGGTTGCTGGTGGCATACGCCAAGCCGATGCCCTGAATGGCGCGGCCGTCGTAAGCCGGGAACTCCTGCCCTTTGCTGCTCATGGACAGTTCCGGGTGGCCGTACTTGGCGCACAGGCGCTTGGAGCCTTGGCCAATTTCCTTGCCAAAGCCGCGGCCGTTGACGGTTTCTTCCGCCAAAAACGCCAGCGCCCTGGCCGAACCAAACGTGGCTTCGATGCCCACCTGTTCCTTGGTGAGCACACCCATGCCGTAGAGCTCCATCACCGCGCCTACGGTCGCACCGAAGCTGATCGGGTCAATGCCTTCTTCGTTGCACAGCATGTTCACGTATTGCAGCGCTTCCAAGTCGTTGACGCCGTTGGCAGCACCCAATGCCCAGGCCGCTTCGTATTCCAGACCGCCATTGGCCCCACGGTACTGCGGCTTGTTCTCGATGGTGAAGTGGCCTTCGTCCATCTTGCTGATGCGCCCGCAGGCAATGGTGCAGCCAAAGCACGCCTGGTTGGTCACCAGGTGCTTCTTACCGTCGGTCGCACGCGGTTTGGCCATGGCCTCGGCACCGATGTCCATGGCGCCCTCGAACTGGTTGTCACGGTGGTTGCGCGTGGGCAGGCCACCGACTTCGTTGATCACGCTCATCAACACCTGCGTGCCCATGGCTGGCAGGCCGGTGCCGGTCACGCCGTTGTCCGCAAGCACCTTCTTGGCGGCCTTGGTGGCAGCCATGAAGGCTTTCGGGTCGCGGATGTTGCCCACGCCTTTGGTGCCACGCACGGCAATGGCCTTGAGGTTCTTGCTGCCCATCACCGCACCCACGCCCGAGCGGCCTGCGGCACGGTGCAAATCATTCACCACGGCCGCAAACAGCACCTTGTTTTCACCGGCCTTGCCGATGGAAGACACGCGCACCAGCGGGTCTTGCAGGCCCTTCTTGATGAGTTCTTCAGTCTGCCAGACGCTCTTGCCCCACAGGTTGGCGGCGTCACGCAGTTCGGCGACGTCATCGTTGATGTACAGGTACACCGGCTTGGCCGATTTGCCTTCGAAAATGACCATGTCCCAGCCGGCCATCTTGAGTTCGGCGCCCCAGTAGCCGCCCGAGTTGGAGCAAGCCACGGCACCGGTGAGCGGGCCTTTGGTGATGACCGTGTAGCGCCCGCCGGTGCTGGCCATGGTGCCGGTCAGCGGCCCGGTGGCCCAGATGATCTTGTTGTCGGCGCTCAAAGGTTCGACTTTGGCATCGACTTCTTCGACCAGGTACTTGGTACCGAGGCCGCGTGAGCCGATGTAGGCCTTGGCCCACGCCATATTAAGAGGTTCTGACTTGACGGTACCCGCGGTCAAGTTAACGCGGAGGATTTTTCCAGCCCATGACATAGTGATGTCTCCTAAATGATCGGGATGATGATGTCGGTCAGGCGGCAGCGGCTTGGTTGCCAAGCTTGTCGGCCCACTGTTCCATCTTGCCCAGGCCGGTCCAGTTGGCGTCGATGAAGGTGATGGCACCGGTGGGACAGGCTTCGGCACACGCCGGTTCGCCGCCGCACAGGTCGCACTTTTGCACCTTGCCGGTTTCCTGAACGTAATTGATCGTGCCAAACGGACAGGCGATGGTGCACACCTTGCAGCCAACACACGTCGTCTCGTTCACCACCTTGGCGCCGGTGGCTTTGTCTACCGTGATCGCCTCCACCGGGCACGCGTGCAGACACCAGGCCTCGTCGCACTGGGTGCAGGTATAAGGCACTTTTTTGCCGGTGTGATGAAAGTTGAATACCTTGATGCGCGATTTGGCGGTGGCGAAGGTGCCATAGTTCTCGAAAGAACACGCCATTTCGCACTGCAGACAGCCAGTGCATTTGTCTGCGTTGATGTGCAACACCTTTTGCATGTGTGTGTCTCCTGTGGATGAAAAAAACCAAACCGAACAGCACTTATGCAATGCCGTTCATAAGAATTTGAATGCATGGGTATTGTTCAAGCTTTTACCGTCTTGGCACCCAGTACTAACCCTAACAAGAGCACGGTTTTGCCGCGAAATTCTCAAAATGAGACAAAAAAACCGCCGGGGTCAGCGGCGGTTTTTGTCAGGGAAAAAGCTCAATCAGAGTTTTTTGACATCATGGCAAGCTGCCCCGCACGCGTTGGTGTACGGGATCGGCATGGCCGCATTGGCCGCCACGCCCTTGACCCCCTTGTTGTCCTTGCGCGGCACGTCATACAGGTGCGAGGTGATGTCGTTCATCCAGTAGTTCTTGCCGTCGGCCGCAACCAGCCCCTTGCCCAAGCCAGCACCAGTCTGCATGGTCTTGGTGCCGTGGCAGCTGTTGCAGGTGACCTGGCTCACGTCGACCGTGCACTTGGCCTTTTCAGCCAGGTGCGCCTTCATGTCGGTCTTGTTGGCATGGCAGGTGGTGCACGACTGCGCCGACTTGGGGTCTTGCGTCAGCTGATGGGCAAACTTGGCGTCGCCGTGCGGGTCGTGGCAGTTGGAACACGACACCAGTTGCGTGCCGTTGCGGTACTTGCTGGACTTGATGAAGTCGGTGCCTTGCTGGTGATGCGACTTGGAATGCAAGCCGTCGGCCCAGTAGTCGCCCGGCGCAGCGTCTTCACGCGTGGTGAACTGCTTGAGGAAGTCGTTGCGTGAGGTGCCCGGCAGCATCATCTTGAACGCAGCGTTCACCGGCTGGTCGTTGTTCAGGTGGCCTTGCGGACGGCTGTGGCACTGCACGCAGATCATGGCCTCGCGCTCGGCGGCCAGCTTGTTCGGGCTGACAATGGTGGCGAACTGCTTGACCCCCTTGGTCGCGGCGTGCACCGAGCCCGGGCCGTGGCAGGTTTCGCAACCCATGTTCATCTCGTTGAGCTTGCCATCACCGTCCACATCCAGCTCGCCTTGTGGGTCGGTGGCCGCACCGGCCAAGTAGCTGCCGTCGGCGGTCTTGGTCAGGCTGTAGCCGTTGTAGTGGCATGAGGCGCACTCTTTTTCAAACGACTTGCCCTTGGCGGGGTTGACCAGCTTCTTGGTCTTTTCATCGAACAACCAGTCGGCGTGGTAGTCGCGCCAGGGCTTGCGGCCGCGGTAGGCAAAACTGTCGTCACCGAATTGATTGAACTGAACAAACGGGAACAGGTTGGGTCCGACGCGGTACAAAAAGCGTTGCTTGTAGACACCGCCGCCGTACGATGCCTCGACCGTATAGACACGCGGTGTGTCAGCCGGATCACGCAGGTTGGTGGTGCGGAATTTGAGCTTGCCGTCCGCGTCCTTGAAGAAGGTGGCGGTAAAGCTCGCGCTGGCCAAGTCGGCCGGCGCTTTGGTGCTGATGAAGTACTTGTCGAACTTGCGCGTGCCATCAAAGCCGTAGAACCAGAAGGTGGTACCGGCCATCAGCTTGTTCAGGCCCTTGTTGACTTCGGGGAAGCGCGAATAGTCTTGCAGCGCACTGGGTTTACCCACCACCTGGATGCCCAGGCGGTGCATGGTCTGCTTGAAGTGCTCCTTGTCGTCGTGGCATTTCAGGCAGGCCGACGTGCCTACGTAGGTGGCGTCCGCAGGGGTATTCCCAGAGAGTTTGACGGTGACGGGTTTCGCAGCGAGTTCAGCGGTGCTGAGCGCCTTGCGCGTCAGCGAGCCACCGGGCAGGTGCGTCGCGTCACCCGGCTCAGCGTACACAAAATAGTTGCCCGACGGCACGCTGGCAAAGTCAAATTCGCCTTGGGCGTTGGTCTTGGCGTGCAAATAGCGGTCGCGGTGCGCGTTGAGGTTGTCTTCCAGAGGCTCGTCGTTGGCCGAGTCTTTTTTGATCACCACCGGCGTTTTGGCCATCGCCGCTACGTCGGCCGCTGGTATCAGCCAAACGGTGGCATTGGCAATTTTCTGGAAGCGCTCGGCCGTGCCGTTTTCCACCACACCCTTCACCGGTGCACTGGCCGTGCTATTGAGATCGGTCTGCGTGCAGGCCGACATCAGGAACATTGCAGCCAGGGCCGTCAGGCTCCCGGTAATCATTTTTCGCATGACACACTCCTTCTATGATTGGGAAACACCTGATTCTCTAGGCAAGCTTCATGCCACTGAGGAAACATCGCGTCACTCTAGCTCATTGGTCACCAGACCGGCATTCATGCGACGCGCAGTTGTCATCACTGAACGACAACTGTCACATCTCAGTGACAAAACCCCAGCGCTTCATGCGCACGTAAAGATTCTGTCTCGGTATGCCGCTCAGGCGCGCCGCCTCGGACATGTTGCCATCGGACGCGGCCAGCAAGTCACGCAGATAGTCGCGCTCAAAACCGGTCCTGGCATCCTGGTAGGCCAGCGTTGGCACTTTGGCAGGGGTTGTCTGCGCTGCATTGCCCTGTCCTGAACCAACGCCCAGGTTCAGGTGAACGGCATCAACCACACCACCGGGCTGCATCGCCACGACACGCTCGATGCAGTGCTGCAACTCGCGCACATTGCCGGGCCACCGCTGCGCCTCGAGAGCCGCCAGTGCCGCCGGGGTAAAGGGGCCACATTGCTTGCCAAACCTGGTGTTGTAAAGCTCCAAAAAATGAACCGCAAGGCGAAACACGTCGCCCTCGCGCGCGCGCAGGGGCGGCAAATGCACAGCGACCACGTTGATGCGGTAAAACAAATCTTCACGAAAGCGCCCTGCGTTCACCTCGCCCGCCAAGCTGCGGTTGGTGGCGCAAATCAGGCGAAAGTCGGTGGTGCGCGGCTGGGTGCTGCCAATACGGCAAAAGCTGTGGTCCTGCAGCACGCGCAGCAGACTGCTTTGCAGCTTGGGGCTCATGTCGGCAATTTCGTCCAGAAACAGATTGCCACCGTGGGCCTTTTCAAAGTAGCCCGCGCTGGCCTGGGCGGCACCGGTGAAGGCGCCTTTCTCGTAACCGAACAACAGGCTCTCCAACAGCGACTCGGGCAGGCCGCCGCAATTGACCTCCAGAAACGCCTTGCCAGCACGCGCGCTGTGGGCGTGGATCAGCTTGGCCATCATGTCCTTGCCGGTGCCGCTTTCACCCTCCAGCAGCACCGTAGTGTCGAGTCCGGCCACCTGCTGAAGCTGGCCCAGCAGGCGCGTCATGGCGGCCGATTGCCCCACTACCACAGGGGTACCGGAGGTCACGGCCAGGCGGCTGCGCAGGCTGTCGATTTCGCGGTATGCCGCGTCGAGTTCAAGCGCCTTGCCGATCACGGCTTCCAGCGCTTCCAGGTCTTCAAAAGGCTTGGTCAGGTAGTCGAACAAGCCCTCGCGCACAGCCGCCACGGCATCACGCACATCGGCAAATCCGGTCATCAGGATAGCCACCATGCGGGGCCGCTGGGCACGGAACTCGCGCAACAAGTCCAGGCCCTTGAGGTCGGGCAGGCGCTGGTCCATCAGCACCAGGTTGAAGTCATGCTCGGCGAACAACTGGCGCGCCACCTCGCCATCCGGTGCCAGCACCACTTGCGCGCTGTTGCGCAGCAATTGTGCAATCAGCGTACGGGTGTAACGGTCGTCATCGGCGACCAGTATCTTGGGCAACATGGGTGAGCTTCGGTTTGGTTGGATCCGCGGAATGAGGGCCAATCGAGTCGGTCTGAGGCAACCAAATTGCAAATAGTGTGCCACCTTCAGGCAAGTTTTCGACACTGACAAAACCCTGGTGCAGCAAGGCCACATGCTGCACCACCGGCAGGCCCAGGCCCGTGCCTTCGCTCCGGGTAGTAAAAAACGGGGTAAACACCTTGTCCAGAATCTCGGGTGCAATGCCCCTGCCATGGTCGCGCACCGCCAGCGCCCAGCCCGGCGCGCCGGTGTCGGGATGCGGCTGCGCTTGCAGGCTGATCACAATCGGGCCATCATCCTCGGTGGCCTGCGCAGCATTGAGCAGCAAATTGAAAAGCGCATGGCGCAGCAATATCGGGTCGACTTCCAGCACCACCGCCTGTGCTGGAAGATCCAGTTCCACCTGAATGTGTCCTTGTACGGTCTGACGAAACATCAACACCGTCTCGTTGACCACCTGCGCCAGGTCGGTGGCGTGGCGCTCGAACCTGGACACCTTGGCAAAGCGCAACATCGACGTGATGAAGCCGCGGCAGTCTTCACCGGCGCGGCGGATTTCGGTCAACAGTTCGCGCGTGCGCGCCGGATCATCGGCCTCGCGTGCGGCCAACTGGGCCAGGTTGACCACACCCACCAGCGGGTTGTTGATCTGGTGGGCAATTTCGCCGACCATGGTGCCCAGCGCCGACATTTTTTCCAGCTGCACGATGCGTTGGTGCTCGTTGTCGAGTCTGAGCAACTGGTGTTCCAGGTCGTGTTGGCGTTGGTAGTCCCGGTCGACCCGGCCCAGGGCCACATAAAACAGCGCCAATACGCCCAGTCCGGCAGCCAGACTCAAGCCGATCACGGACAGCACCGATTTGAAGAAGGTCTGCTGCAAGCCTTCGATGTCGCGCATGACCACCAACTCGCCAATGGGCTGTCCCGCCACATCCAATAGCGGCAACATGGCCAAGTGCATGGCCTTGCCATCGGTTTGAATCACCTCGGTAGCACCCTGACGCAAACGGGTCAACACCTCGGCACTGATCGCTGGCGGAAATTGCGCTGTGGTCTGCGCCACCAGTACGCGATTGTCAAACTGCTCCCATTGACCCAAGCGCTGGAGCAGTTCCAGGCCATACTGCCATTGCCGATGCAAAATGAAGCGTTTGTCGACCAGCACAAACGAGTCCACGCCCAGACTGTCGTGCAGTTCATCCACCACATAGCCAATTTCCTCACCCATTTCCAGGTAGCCGATGACCCGTCCATCCACCTGCCACGGCATCACCAGCCGCAACGTCAATGTCCCCAACGGACCCAATTCCAGTCCGTGAACGGGTTGCCCCGTGTCACGGGCGCGCGTCGCCGTGAAGCGGGAAATCACGTCACCGTGATTGGCCGGGCTGTGCAGCCGCAGCACATTGACCAGATTGGCATCGTTGAGGTACAGATGGGTGATGCGGTGCTGGTCGCGCAAGGTGGCAAACAGCGACCCCAGCTCACGCTGCAGGTCATCGCGATCTTGCCGCTGCAAGGCATCCTGCACCACCCGGTTGGCCATCAGCGAGCGCAAGGTGGCTTGCATCAGATCGGCATCCTTGGCAATCTTTTGCGTCAGCAGGGTCCGCACCGCCACCACGCGATCCGTCAGAGCCTGATCACGTACCCGTCCTTCCAACAAATACGCGGCAGTGGCAAAGGCCAGCAAGATGGCCGCCAGAACCAGGGCAAAAGGCCACATGAAAGCCGCCTTGACGCGCCGTGGTTGTGAGTTGATGGACAGCTTTTTCAAAATGGATGGTTTGACGCGAATGAATGAACCGAGATTGTCCATCAGGCGCACCTGCGGTGCCGCTTGGGGATCAACGACACCTTTGCGGTCATTTTTGGTAAAACCGCCTCTCCTCTCAACTGCCCTCACTGCCATCCCGAGCCCTCATGGACGATCTCGGTTAAATTCGACGCCAGATCATGAAACCCGAGCCATCCACCCCAGCATCCGTCAACCCCGCGCAGCGGCTGGCACGCATTGCCCAGGCGCGCCAGGCCCTGATGTGCGACGGCGACCCGCTGGCGCCGGGCTGGGTGGCGCCGTGGATCGAGCGTTCGTGGCAACGCTGCCTCGGGCTGGGTTTGCAGCCGCAGGGCTCATTCGGCTTCGCGCAGGTCACGGCACCCCTGCTGCGCGCCACGCTGGAAGCCAACCATGGCCTGATTTCGGCGGCGCAGCCCATGCTGCAAAGCCTGGCGCGCGCCATTGTCAACACACGCTACTTTGCCATCCTGACCAATGCCGACGGCGTGGTGGTGGACGCCTGTGGCGCCATCGACCGCAGCGACCCGCGGGCGTACCTGATCAGCCGCGTGGGCACCGACCTGTCAGAGCGCAGCATTGGTACCACCGCCATTGGCACCGCGCTGTCCGAGCAGCATCCGGTCTGGCTGCACCGCGGCGAGCATTTTTTTGAAGCCACCTCGGTCTACAGCTGCGCCGGCGCGCCACTGTTCGGCCCCGACGGCGCCTGCCTGGGCATGCTCGATGTGACCGGCATCGACGCGCAGGAGCGCCCCGAACTCAAGCATCTGGTCATGCAGTCGGCCAACAAGATCGAAAACGCGCTGCTCACTGCTCAGGTGCATGCCCTGCTGCTGCGCCTGAACTGGCCTGGCAACACGCTGGGCGGCGATGGCGATGGCCTGTTGTGCCTGGACAGCGACGGCTGGATCACCGGTGCCAACCCGGTGGCGCGCCAAATGGTACCCGGCCTGGCCGGCCCGGGGCAGGCCCGGGTGCATGTCAGCCAGGTGCTGGGCATGCCGTTCGAGCCCCTGTTCGATGCCGCCCGGCATCCGGACAGGCCCATCGAGCTGCCGCTGTGGAGCGGGTTGCGCCTGCAAGCGCTGGTGATCAACCGCAACGATGAAGCCCATGCGTTGCAGGGAGGCGCTAGCGCAGTGCCAGCGCTGGCGCTGCGCGCGGTCGAAGCTGTCATGATCCGCAAGGCTGTCGACGAGGCGCGTGGCAATGTCGGCCGGGCGGCGCGCGCCCTGGGCATCAGCCGCGCCACGCTGTACCGCAAGCTGGGGCAAAAGCCCGTGCAATGAATGCCATATCGTGTCGTCTGTTTGCCCGACAAGAACCTGGAAGCATCCTATGAAACGCTCTGCCAAACAACTGCTGCTAGGCGCCGCAACAGTCGCCTTCAGCACCCTCAGCCTGGCCGACCAGGCCCGAATTGCCGTGGCCGCCAACTTTGCCGAGCCCATCAATGCCATCGCTGCGGTCTTTGGAAAAACCACCGGCCACACCCTGAGCGTCACGCTGGGCGCCACCGGAAAGCTGTACGCCCAGATCAAGAACGGTGCGCCGTTCGACGTCATTCTGGCCGCCAATACCACGGCCCCAGCTGCGCTGGAGAAAGACGGGCTGGCCCAAGCGGGCAGCAGTTTTACCTTCGCCAACGGCAAACTGGTGCTGTGGTCCGCGGACGGATCAAAAGTGGATGCCAACGGTGAGGTACTCAAAGGCAAGGGGTTTCGCAAATTGGCCTACGCCAATCCCAAGACCGCGCCCTATGGTGAAGCGGCGGTACAGACCCTGGACAGCCTCGGCTTGACCCGCGCCTTGACACCAAAATTGGTGCAAGGCGAAAGCATCGGCCAGGCGTTCAACTTTGTCCACACCGGCAACGCCGAGCTTGGCTTTGTGGCGATGTCCCAAGTGCTGGAAGGCGGCAAACTCAAAAGCGGCTCGATGTGGGTCGTGCCGCAAACCCTGTACAGTCCAATCCGGCAAAACGCCGTGCTGCTGAACCACGGCGCCAACAACCCGGCGGCGCTGGCGCTGGTCAAACTGCTGCAAAGCGCCAGCATCAAAGAGCTGATTCGCTCCTATGGCTACGATATTTGAATGCTGACCGAAGCCGACCTGCAAGCCATCGGCCTGACGCTGCAAGTGGCGGCGCTCACCACAGTGATTTTGTTGCTGGTAGGCACGCCGCTGGCATGGTGGCTGGCGCGCACCCGCTCATGGCTCAAGACACCACTGGGCGCGCTGGTGTCTTTGCCGATTGTATTGCCACCTTCGGTGCTGGGGTTCTACCTGCTGGTGGCCATGGGCCCGAACGGAACGGTCGGTCAATGGACGCAGGCGCTGGGGCTGGGCCTGCTGCCATTCACGTTTGCCGGACTGGTGGTGGCATCGAGCTTTTACTCGCTGCCCTTCATGGTGCAGCCGATTCAGAACGCCTTTGAAGCCATGGGCAATCGTCCCTTGGAGGTGGCAGCCAGCCTGCGCGCCACACCGCTGGATGCGTTCTTCAGCGTGGTGGTGCCACTGTGCAAGCCTGGTTTTTTTACCGGAGCAGTCATGTGTTTTGCGCACACCGTGGGCGAATTCGGCGTGGTGCTGATGGTCGGCGGCAACATCCCCGGCGTCACCCGCGTGGTGTCGGTGCAGATTTACGATCGTGTGGAAGCCATGGAATATTCAGACGCGCACCGGCTCGCGGCGGTGATGCTGGGCTTCAGTTTCTGTGTGCTACTGGCACTGCACCTGTACAACAGCAGGCGGCGCAAGGGGATAAGTCCATGAGCACGGCGCCTGAGCTGCAGTTCAAGGCCCTGCTCGAGCGTGATGGTTTTGCGCTGGACCTTGACCTGGCGCTGCCCGGCCATGGTGTCAGCGCACTGTTTGGCGCTTCCGGCTCGGGCAAAACCACTGCCTTGCGCGTGCTTGCCGGACTCGAACCCAAGGCACAGGGGCGCATCTGCGTGCAAGGCGAGGTGTGGCAGGACAGCGCGCACGGCATATTCAAACCGGTGCATCAACGCGCACTGGGTTATGTGTTTCAGGAAGCCAGCCTGTTCGAACACCTGAACGTTCAAGGCAATTTGCAGTATGGCTTTCAACGCACACCCGCCTGCGAGCGCAAGCAAAGCTGGGACGCCGCGCTCGACATGCTGGGCATTGGCCATCTTCTGAAGCGCTGGCCGCACGAGCTCTCAGGCGGTGAGCGCCAGCGCGTGGCCATTGCCAGGGCGCTGGCCACCAGCCCGCGCCTGCTGCTGCTGGACGAACCGTTGGCCGCGCTCGATGCCCCGCGCAAGGCTGAAATCCTGCCCTATCTTGAACGACTGCAAACCGGGCTGCGCCTGCCGGTGATCTACGTCACCCACGCGATCGATGAAGTGGCCCGTCTGGCCGACCACATGGTGCTGATGGATGCGGGCCGGGCCACTGCATTCGGCCGGACGGCAGAGCTGCTGACACGGCTGGATTTGCCACTCGCACACGGTGACACGGCCGGCGCGGTGCTGCACTGCAAGGTAGTTTCGCACGATGAACGGGACCACCTCACGCTCACCCATTTTGCCGGCGGCGAGCTGACCGTGCCGCGCCAAAAAGCGGACCCGGGCCACAGCCTGCGTGTGCGCGTGGCGGCACGCGACGTCAGCCTGACACTGCAGCGACAAACCGGCACCAGCATTTTGAACATCCTGGCCTGCACCGTCGCGGCCGTGTCACCCGACAGCCAAGGCCAGGTGATGGTCGCGCTGCGCGCCGGCGATACCTCCCTGCTCGCCCGAATCACCATGCGCTCCAGCCATGCGTTGGGGCTGGAGCCGGGCAAAGTGGTGTATGCGCAAATCAAGGGCGTTGCAGTCTTGGGCTGAGAACAGCTGCAAAGTCAGTTGCCGGCCGTGAATGCCCATCAGTGCGACAGGCTCCTGTGCTCTTGTGTTCAGGTGGCCTCAGGATTCATCCGGATCCAGCCACTTGCGAACACTCGGCGGCTGGTAACTGGCGAATCGGTCCAGCAGCGCCTGGGGCTGCTGTTCCACAATCAACAGCGCGCGGTGCGGCGGTTTGAGAAACTCCTGCGCAGCCGCATGATCCAGAAAAGTGGTCAGCGCATCGTAGTAGCCCGCCACGTTGAGCAAGCCGCAGGGTTTGGCATGGATGCCAAGCTGCGCCCAGGTCCAGATTTCAAAAATTTCCTCAAACGTGCCGATGCCACCCGGCATGGCGATGAAGCCGTCCGAGAGCTCGGCCATCATGGTTTTGCGCTCGTGCATCGATTGCGTCACGTGGAGTTCGGTCAGGTGCCGGTGCACGACTTCCTTGCGCGCCAGGGCTTGCGGGATCACGCCCACGGCGCGGCCACCGAGCTGAAGCACGGTGTCGGCGACCAGCCCCATGAGCCCGATGCTGGCACCGCCATACACCAGCCCCAGGTCGCGCGCCACCAGCGCCTGGCCCAGCGCGCGTGCGGCATCGGCATAACTCTCGAGCCGGCCCGGGCTGGAGCCGCAATAAACGCAAACCGCCTTCATGCCACGCGCTTGAGCACCTCGGCCACACAGCGCTCGATACCCGTCCACACATCGCTCAAACGCGCGTCGTCGAACATGTAGGCGGGCGTGGTGACCAACTTGTGCGCCTCGTCGATCACGATCTGCGTGGCGTTGGGCGTGTTCTGGTTGGTTTGGCCGAGCTGACCCAGCGCCGCAGCGCAACCGGCGTCGTTACCCAGGGTGAGCGTGGCGCTGTCGCGCGCCTGGTGCAACGCCAGCGCCACCAGCGCCGGGGCAATGCAGATGGCACCCACCGGCTTTTTGGCATCAAAAAAGCCGCGCACGAACGCCGCCACGTCTGGCCGCACGTCGGCATCTGCGCCCTTGAAGGCAAACGAGCAATGGTTCTTGGCCACGCCGTAACCACCCGGCATCACCAGCGCGTCATAGTCAGCCACTTTGGCCTTGGCCAGGTCGAGGCATTGGCCCAGGCGGGCAATGCGGCTGGATTCCTCCAGGATGTTGCGCGTGGCGCCCGCTACCGGCTCGCCGGTGACGTGGTTGACCACATGGAACTGCGGCGCGTTGGGCGCAATGCATTGGTACGCCGCGCCATGCTGGTCGAGCGCCAGCAGCGCCAGCACCGACTCGCGCACTTCGGCGCCGTCGAGATGGCCGCAACCAGCCAGCAGCACGGCGACTTTGGGGGATTTTTGAGGCTTGGTCATGAAGGTCTCCGAGAGTAAAGTGAAATTATCACGTGTCCGGTTGGCACGGTTGCGGTTCAAAGTGATGTGAATTTCGTGTCAGGTCAGCGCTGATCGTCGGCGATCCAGTTTTCCAGTAAGGTGTAGGTCACGGCCAGCACGACCGGCCCGACGAAAAGTCCGATCAGCCCGAATCCGATCATCCCGCCGATGACGCCGGCAAAAATGAGGAGCAGCGGCAAATCGGCGCCTTTTTTGATCAGCATGGGGCGCAAAAAATTGTCCATGGTGCCGACGACCAGGCTCCACACCAGAAGAAACGAGCCCCAGCCCGTGTCTCCCATCCAGAACAACCAGCCAACGACTGGCAACAGCACAAGCAAAGGGCCGAGCTGGGCGATGCACAACATCAGCATCACCGCCGAGAGCAATGAAGCGAACGGGACACCAGCGATGGCCAGCCCGATGCCTCCGAGAACTGTCTGCACGATCGCGGTGATGCCGACACCCAGTGCCACGCTGCGGATCGCCTTTCCGGCAAGGACGATCGAATTCTCGCCGCGCTCACCGGCCATGCGGTGTCCGAAACGCCGCACGCTCGACGCAGCCGCTTCGCCGCCGGAATACAGAACGGCGGAAAGCCCGACAATCAGCAGAAACTGCACCATCATGACGCCGAGCCCGCCGACTTCGCCCAGCAGCCACTTCGCGGATTCGGCAGCGTGAGGAACAACTTTCGAGAGCAAGCCCTGCGCCCCGGCATTCGCCATATCTCCCCACAACGCGGAGAGTTTTCCGCCCACCAGCGGCACCCCGGCCAGCCACTCAGGCGCTGGCGGCAAACCTGAGGTTGCGAGCTTGCGGATGAGATTGACAATATCCTCGGCATGATCGTCAATCGTGACAATGGCCAGACCCAGCGGCAAAACGAGCAGAAGCAACATCCCGATCGTCATGACCGCCACGGCCGGACCGCGCCGACCGCCAAAACGGCGCTCGAGTGATTCCAATACCGGCCAGGTAGCCACCACGACCATGACCGCCCAAACCGTCGCAGCAAGAAACGGTCGCAGGACCCAAATCGAAGCGACGATCAGCAAGAGAATGCTGAGTACGGCCAAGGTCGTACGCGTCAGGTCGCGTTGAATTTCAGTCATCCGGGACTCCGTGGAAAAAGGTGAGCAGCATCTTAATGCAAGGGCAAACCGCGTCGATCGCGTCGTGTGCCTGTCTGGCCGCTCTCAATACTCGAAGCAGTCGTTGGCTGCGAACACGACCCCACCCAGGTCAGAAACGCTTTGAAAACCCTGCGGGTCTGCGGCACATTGCAATCAAACTGATGTGCGTCGACCCAAGATGCCCGATGCCGGACGTGGGCAATGTCAGTGATACTTCTCCGCGTTGGCGATCAAGCTGCCCTTGGCAGGCATTTCGCTGCGTCTGCATTTCACCGGAACGATGATGACACTGAGCTCGCCCATGCGCATCTCAGTGAGCACCATTTCCTGCGCGGGTTCATCGGAAGTCTCGTCCACCTTGACACCCAGGCGGTTCACCCTCAACCTGATCTCGTATATGGACTCCCCCACAAGTACAAGAGGCTGACCGATTGTTTGGCTGTTTGGGAAGCGCCTGCTTCTCGTTATCCGGCATCTGAGGTGGGATCATGAATGTCCCGTGCCGACATGGAA
>Ga0172367_10003561_pt1 | contig 20053 bp, 19 predicted proteins | sample Lak10m_FD_114542 | JGI IMG/M metagenome (GOLD analysis project Ga0172367, IMG submission 114542) | Freshwater microbial communities from Kabuno Bay, South-Kivu, Congo - kab_022012_10m | ecosystem: Environmental > Aquatic > Freshwater > Lake | place: Democratic Republic of the Congo: South-Kivu...
CTACGGACCTCTTACGTATATTCATCCAGAAAATGATATACATCTTCGGACCTGGAATTGGTATTGTACTATTAATAGCGATTTCAAAATTAATCAATCATTTAAGATCGACACTAGTAAATTCGATACCTACGAACCTCTTTGGGATTTTGTAGGCCTAGAGGATGCACGTATCTTTGAATGGGACAATAGAACTTACCTTTCCGGTGTAAGAAGAGATACTACTACAAATGGACAGGGTAGGATGGAATTATGTGAAATAAAAGTTTATAATTCCGGGGTAAAAGAAATCAGCAGAAAGAGAATAGAACCGCCAAACGATCCTAATTCTTATTGCGAGAAAAATTGGATGCCTATTATCGATATGCCTTTCCACTACGTTAAGTGGGGCAATCCAACTGAAGTAGTAAAAATCGATCCCGATACAGGTACCTCAAAAACAGTAAGTCTAAGTAAGCAAGTTGAATTACCTAGAGATTTGAGAGGTGGTACCCAAGTACTACCTTTCAGAGACGGTTATTTTGCTATAACCCACGAAGTAGATCTATTCAATAGTGAAGAAGGAAGAAAGGATGCAGTATACCATCACAGGTTTATAATATGGGATAAAGACTTCAATATTATTAAATATACTCCTGAATTTCACTTCTTAGACGCCGACGTAGAATTTAGCATAGGAATGGCCGAGTATAAGAATGATTATTTGATTTCTTTTGGATTTCAAGATAATGCAGCATTCTTGTTAAGAGCACCAAAAACCTTTATTGAAAGTTTTATCGATGGACAATAAGACTTATATTCATCCTACAGCACTTATTGCCGATAACGTGGTTATAGAGGAGGGTGTTTATATTGGCCCTTACTGCGTTATTGGATTTCCTGCTGAATGGAGAGATAAAGAAGATTTAGAAAATAAAGGTGTACTTATTAAAAAAGGTTCTAGACTAACAGGACTAGTTACTATAGATGCAGGTGTAGATAGAACGACTACAGTAGGTGAAAATTGCTATCTCATGAAACATTCACACGTTGGGCATGATGCAATATTGCATGATGATGTTACTTTATCCTGTGGTGCAAAAGTAGGCGGACATACCGTAATAGGTAAGAAAACAAATATTGGACTCAATGCAGTAATACATCAAAAACTGAACATACCCGAAGGATGTATGATTGGTGCTAGTGCATTTGTAGGTAAGAGATCTGCATTAAAGGCCAATCATAAGTACGCAGGCGTACCTGTAAAAGAATTAGGACCAAATATTAGAAAATGATATCTACAGCGCTACAATATAATACCAACGATTATAGATTTCTAAAAGCAAACCTTACACAAGCTAGTAAGTTTAGCGATGAAATAATTGTAACAATCTGTGATCATTTTTATAGCGGTGAACCTGAAGATGCTGAACTGCTTGAAAAGTCTAAAAAAATTATATTCGGGTTCGATAAATGTAAACTTAAGATAATCGAATGGGAAGGCTTCTCTCAATCACCAGTTTATTATCATAACCTAAGTAGAAAAACTGCACTAGATCTTGCAAAGAACGAATGGGTATTATTTATAGATTCTGATGAAATAGTAGATGATAACTTTGGTGATTGGTTTGAGTTAAACAAACATAAAAACCACTGTTTTAATTTTACCTGTCATTGGTACTTTAGAGAACCTATTTACCAAGCTACTAAAACAGAATCTGCCGGTGTATTGATAAGAAAAAGCGATTGTATAAATTGGGACCTGAATCATAAGCTTGAACTAAAACAATTTTATCAGCGCCTGTGGGAAGAAAATAGACTAGCTCACGGAGACTGGCCTGGAAGCCCTATTCTAGGACCAGACGGTAAGGTTGTAATGCACCACTACTCTTGGGTCAGAGATAAAGAACAGATGTTAAAAAAAGTGAAGAACTGGGGACATAAAGATGATAATGCCGATACTGCTTGGTATTTTAAAAATAAAAAAACCTGGGCTGAACTAGTAGAAGAAGAGTTTACTAGAGATTTTAACGGAACTGATTTTGTTCACGGGTATGAATATACGATAGTAGAGAATAAATTTAATCTATAAATGGGTAAAACATATATTATAAATTATTTAGCAAAAAAAATTAATGCTAAAAAATATCTAGAAATAGGTATCGATCAAAGAGCGACTTTTGATAACATAGATATTCCTTTCAAAGTTGGTGTAGATCCATACGTTGATAGTCCTGGAACAGTACAACAAACCTCTGATGATTTTTTCATGGCCAATAATGAGAAGTTCGATCTTATTTTTATAGATGGCTTACACCACGTAGACCAAGTTTATAGAGATATTATCAACTCATTAGGTTGTCTGAATCCTGACGGTATAATTGTTTGTCACGATATGTTACCAACTAGCGAAGACATGCAAATAACTCCTTTCCGCGGAGGTATGTGGACTGGAGATTGTTGGAAAGCATTTGTAAATCTGCGTCAAACTAGAGAAGACCTAGAAATGTTTACCATTGACGTAGATATGGGATTAGGTGTAATTAGACGCGGTAAGCAAGATAAAGTAAGAGTAGATAGAGAAGTTAATTACGAAAACTTTACCTACCACAAGTACGACTGGATGAATATCTATCCGTTACCTGCATTCTACGAATTTATGGATGAAAGCAATATACTGGATGCAATGCTAGCTCATTTCATTCAAGCTACTGAAAGTCCAGAAGTTAATTTCTACATGGGTTCTCACTATCATAAAATCGGTCAAACAGCCTCAGCCGTATCATTTTATTTAAGAGCTGCCGAAAGAACCCACGACGATCAGATGCGGTATGAATCACTACTAAGAGCAGGTATGTGCTTTAATAGTCAGGGATGCCGTAATAATTCTGTAGAAGGAATGTTTCAGCATGCTGTTGCTTTGATGCCACATCGCCCAGAAGGGTATTATTTTTTAAGTAAGTTTTATGAAGAAGGAAAGAAATGGTTTAGCGGGTATATGACTGCATGTATAGGAGAAAAGATGACGACAAGGACTCCTACTAAATTGCGAACTGTTCTATCTTATCCTGGATATTATGGATTGATCTTTGAGAGAGCTATAACTAGCTGGTGGACAGGTTTATGCAACGAATCAAGGAGGTTATTTCATTATCTATCAGTCTATGAACCTCTTGATAGGGATCATAAAAAAGCAACTATCAATAATTTGAAGTTAATGAACGGATGGAAAGAAGACGGTGATTTTATTTCCTTCCTTAAAACTAAAGATCAAGAACTTGAAGTATCAGCAAGAGATTTAAGTCTCTATACCCATAGTAATATTAATCAGTTAAAATATCCATTTAAACACGTTAATTTAGTAGATAGAAACTATTCTGAAGCATTTCAAGATATGTTTATACTATATCTCAACAAAGGTAAGAGAAAAGGTACTTACCTAGAGATAGGTGCAGGATTTCCATTCTTCGGTAATAATACCTATCTATTAGAATCTAAATATGATTGGAGCGGTGTATCGATTGATATAGAAACTGAATCAGCAGAAAGGTATTTTAGAGATAGAATCAATACCGCTGTATGTAGAGATGCTACCCGAGTTGATTATGTTAATTTACTCGAAGAATGCAAAATGCCGTATATAATAGATTACCTGCAGTTAGACTGCGACCCGCCTGCTATTACGTATGAGATACTACAGAGAATACCTTTTGATAAGTATAGCTTTGGTATAATAACTTACGAGCATGATTATTATAATGACGAATCAAAATCGTATAAACAAAAATCTAGGGAATATTTATTATCGAAAGGCTATGAATTAGTACTTACAAATATTGCACCTCGTGAAGGATGCGATTATGAAGATTGGTACGTTCACCCTCAACTTATTGATAGAGCGTTAATCGACAAAATTAAAAATACAGATAATAGCGTAAAGATTGCTAGGGATATTTTTCTATGAAACAATTAAATAATTTTTGGAAATCTACTCCTTATCCTACGCTGGAAATTACAACCTCTATTCCACCTAAAGGATGTGCAGTTGATTGCGTATTTTGTCCCCAGAGATTATTAGTTGATAGATACAAAGGAAATAAAAGCCTTAGTCTAGACGATTATAAAAAAATTATAAATAAATTACCCACTCAGTTAAGAATTACTTTTGCAGGATTTACTGAACCGTGGTTGCATAGAGAATGTACCGATATGCTTATCTATGCGTATGAAGCCGGGCATGATATAGCTGTTTTTACTACCGGTATCGGAATGAAAATATCAGATATCGAGAGAATTAAACATATTCCTTTTTCAGGCGGTCCTAATGGCGGTTTCGTCTTTCACCTTCCTGATGATGAACTCTATGCAAAGCATCCTATTACCGATAAGTATATAGAATTAGTAGAGCATGTAGGAAAAGTCAATCATGAGATTCAGAACTTTTACCTTATGAGTATGGGTACGGTTCATAAAAAAGTACGGCATGTATTCGATAATATCAGACCCAGCGATATGTGGTCAAGAGCTGGTAATCTTGTACATGAATCTATTCTAAAACCTGAACTCTTAAATATAAAAGATAAGTTCAAAACTATTTATCATGGTAAAGAGGAGCTAACCTGTAACTGTCATGAAAAGCTGTATCATAACGTCTTACTACCCAACGGAGACGTTTCGCTCTGTTGTATGGATTACGGACTCGATCAAATACTAGGAAACCTCTTAGAACAAGAATATGATGAGATTATGCCAGCTCCATTTTCCTGCTTCAAGCTTTGTCAGTTTTGCGAAAATGGCATTAAACCTGAAGTTCTGAAAAATGGAATCTAAAAAAATACGAATAGAGTACCACGTTGTAGATAAGTGTAATCTAAACTGTAAGTCGTGCTCTCACTTCTCCAACTGAGATTAAAAATTAAAATATGAAATACGTAGATCGTAATCCTGATTCAGAATGGGGAATAATTGAAGCCGATAATTTTACCGTATCCCAAGCCAAGGATAAGCGCTTTTTTGTAGTCGATCATTTCTACGACGATCCTTTTGGAGTAAGAGATTTTGCATTAAAGCAAACCTACTTCCCCGGAGAAGGTTCCGTAGGGATGCGTACTCGTAAGCAATTTTTCTTTGACGGGTTAAAGGAAAGGTTTGAGAGTATTATCGGTGTAAAGATAGCCGACCATACTGAAGCAGGTCTAGGATGGTACGACGAAGGTATCAACGGACGGTTTCAATACTGTTCAGGAGGAACACCTTCAGTATTCCATTGCGATACTCAAAAATGGGCAGCTGTAATTTACCTAACACCTGACGCGCCGCCACAGTCCGGAACCTGTTTCTACCGTCATAGAGAAACAAAGATACATCATAACACCCAAATGGACTGGGGGCCGCTAGGTGATGGATTTAAAGTATTTCCAGGACATACTTTCCTAGATGGTACACCTTATGAAATGGTAGATACAGTCGGAAATATCTTTAATAGACTAGTAATATTTGATGGTGGACTGATTCACTCTGGTGTTAACTATTTTGGACATAATATGGAAAATAGTAGATTATTTCATATATTCTTTTTTGATCAAGTCTGGGATTAATGAATATTAAAAAAGGTTTACGAGTCTGCCCTATAACTGGTGATAAAAATCCTATTGAATTTTTTAACTTAGGAGATCTACCGTTAGTAAATAATTTATGTTATAGCCGGCATGAATCTTTGACCTGTCCCCGCTATCCGTTAGCAGTTCAATATTTTCCTCAAAGCGAACTTTGTTCTCTAACACATACTGTTAATCCAGAAATCCTTTATACTAACTACACCTATAAATCAGGTGTATCTTATCCTTACATCGAACATTGTGAAGAGATGTTTAACTATCTGAACGTATATCTTCAACTTAAACAGGGAGATAAAGTTTTAGATATAGGAGGAAACGATGGTACGTTATTGAAGACGTTTCTTAAATTAAAACCCGGACTACATGTTTTGAATATAGACGCATCTAAAAATCTAACTGAAACAGCAGTTAAAAACGGGATAAACTCTATTAATACGTTTTGGAATTCAAAAACAGCTTTCGATCTCAACAAGCAGTTCAAACTTATAGTTACTACTAACTGTTTTCAGCATACTGAACCTATAGAGAGTTTTGTAGAAGGCATTTCAGCTAGCTTAGAGAAGTTTGGAATTTGGTGTCTTGAATTTCCTTATTGGAAAACTAGTATTGAAACTAATCAATTCGATCAAGTATACCATGAACACGTTTATTATTATAATGTAGGTCCGTTAACTAAATTATTTGATAAATATAATCTCAGAGTCATAAAAGCCGTTAAGTATCCTATTCACGGCGGTACTATGAGACTACTTATTACTCATAAAGGGGAGGTAGGAGAGGCTTTTCAAACATGTGATTATAGCGTTAAACCTATTCTAGAGAATGAGGAGTTTTCAATACAAGAGTATCTAAAATGGGGAAAAGAAGTTAAGCTACATATCGAGCAGTCTAGAGACTTTATTTTGAATTTAAAAAGAGAAAGAAAGAGTATAGCAGGTTTCGGGGCAGCTGCTAAAGGATGTATCTATCTTAATGCTATGCAACTAACCGATGAACATATAGACTATATAGTAGACGATACTAATTTAAAGCAAGGTAGGTATATACCCGGTACTGGAATAAAGGTTGTAGATAGATCTGCTCTTAAAGTATCTCCTCCTGATTATATCCTAGTCTTAGCGCATAATTTTGCAGAATATATAATTAAGTCCTTGGCGTTGGAAGTTCAAGCAAAATTTATTATTTTATTACCAAGGATCAAAGTTATAGATTTAAATTAATGTTATGAAAATACCAGTTATAGGAGCTCCAGTTATGAAAAACCCTCGATGGGTTCAGCGACTATATAATAGTGTTGATTATCCAGTAGAGAATTTTGTAATTTTTAATAATAACGGTAAAGGCGAGATAACACAGCAGTTAGAAGACCTGCATAAGAATAAAAATTATTTTGTCGATAAACTAACGATCTGCCATCTACCGGCTAATCTAGGGATTCCTTGTGTATGGAATCTTATAGTAAAGTCGTATATTCAAGCCCCTTTCTGGATTATCACAAACGATGATATAGCTTTTACTGAAGGTTTTTTGAAAGAGATGGTACAAGCCTCTCAACAACAGGACGTAGGAATAGTTCACGGATACGGCGGAGACTTTGACGATGGTTCATGGGACTTATTTTTAATTAAAGACTGGGTAATACAGGAATATGGATTATTCGATGAGAACCTATCTCCTGCTTACTGTGAAGATGCTGATTATACTATGAGAGTTTGGGCAAAACCACTCAAACGTGTATATAGTTTGACTAGACCTTATTATCACGGTGATGGATTAGCACATGAATACTATAAACACGGAAGTCAAACAGTAAAATCAAGTTCAGAACTTCAAACTCGTCTTTCAGAGATAAATCAAATTAATTTCGAATATTTGAATGAAAAGTGGGGTAAAGGTTGGAGAATGACTGATCCATATAAGAATCCTTTCAACAACGAAGCATTTCCTATTTCAGCAACTACTTTTGATCTAGAGTTCGTTAGAAGCAAACAAATCAATATTTAAAATAAAAGCAATGTTTACAACCTACACCTTTCCTAAGAAAGAAAACGATCCGCAAAATTACTACTACTACCTAACTAAGTTTAGTGTAGAAGAGTTAGCTAAAATCGATCAAGATTTAAATTCTCTCAATTTTGAAGAAGCTACTGTACTTGGGGACGGCAACGAAACTAAGAAGATACGATCTTCACGTTTGAAATGGATTCCAAAAAACCCTCAATGGGAATGGCTTTATGAGCGTTTAATGGCATGCGTTATTGAAGCAAATGACGTTCTATGGAATTTTAATTTACACCATATAGTTGATAGCATTCAGTATACAGAATATTTAGCATCTGAAAGCGGACATTACGTATGGCATCAAGACATTGGACCCGGTTCGGCATCTTTGAGAAAAGTTTCTTTAGTTGTACAACTTGCCGGACCTGATGAATATGGAGGAGGCGATTTGCAGTATTGGTTAGGTGGAGACAACTACGTTACTGCTTCTAGAGATAAAGGTGCTGTATTTGTATTTCCTTCTTATATGATGCATAGAGTTACTAGAGTTACTAAAGGTTTACGTAGATCCCTAGTATTCTGGGTAGGTGGAGAACATTTTCAATAAACAGCTGATTACAAGGTAGATATAGATCCTATAAAACTAGTTACAGCAAGTTAATTCTGCTGTATATTTTGATATTTATATATTAGACCTGCTAAGTAATCTTACTATTTATAAAAAACCTCAAAATCATGAAGCTAGCAAACATTCTCAACAAATTAAAGAGCTTTTTCGTAAAGCCTGAGCCTGTAGTAGAAGCTCCTGTTGTGGAAGTAAAGCCTGAAAAAGCTAAAAAAGTAACAAAAAAAGTTGCAAATAAAAAATAATATGGAAAATCAAAAATTAACTCCAGAAGAGTTACAAGAGTTTCAAACTAACCGAACAGAAGCCAATCGCCTTGCTGCAATACTTGGCGAATTGCATTTTCAAAGAACTTTACTCGATCTCGAATTAGAGAACCTAAAAGAAGCTGTAAAAGCTAACGCTGTAAAACAACGTACCCAGCTAAACGAGTTTGGTCAGAAGTACGGAGACGGCACTATCAACCCAGAAACCGGCCAAATAGCTCGTGCTTAAGCTAATATAAGTTACTCCTTGGGAATAAATTAGGTTTTGCCTTTATGGACTGATATTTATTACTAGAAATAAATTATTAAAATGGCAGAAGCATTAATTTCACCAGGCGTATTCCTAAGAGAAAACGACCTTTCTCAGGTAACAGCAGGCCCAGTAACCGTAGGCGCAGCCCTAATCGGTCCTACTGTAATAGGAAAGCCTAATATCCCTACTCTCGTTACTTCATATTCTCAGTATAAAGCTAAATTCGGAACTACTTTCGTTTCCAATAGCAATACTTACGAATATATGACCTCTCAAGCTGCTTTCAATTATTTCCAGCAGGGAGGTACTTCTTTATTAGTAACTAGAGTTGCTAGCGGATCCTACACTGCAGCAAGCTCATCTCTTATCCCATGCGGAATAGCCAGTACATCTCCTTTTGTTCTTGAGACCCTTTCAGTAGGTACTATAATGAACAATAGCCAAGGAGCATCTACTGCTACTAACGGTATTTTACCTTCCGGATCTGCAAGTAACGTTAGATGGCAAATTACTCAAGCTGATTCTGCTTCTGGTCTATTTACTTTATTAATCAGGAGAGGTGATGATTATACTGCCAACCAAACAGTACTTGAGACTTGGACTAACCTTTCATTAGATCCTAACCAAAATAACTTTATCGCTTTCGTAATTGGAGATCAAACTCAAAACGTAGCAACTGATAGTGACGGTCAAAAATATTTAGAGATCACTGGAAGCTATCCAAACGCTTCAATGTATGTAAGAGTAAAGACTGTTAATCTACCTACGCCAAACTACTTAAATCCTCAAGGTGTCGCTTATACACAATACACTGCATCTATTCCTACAAACGGAAGTGGATCTGAGAATGGTTCATTTGGCGGTGCTACAGGACCCCTTTTCGGATGCTTTGGTCTTGCTCCTTTGAATCTTTTTGAGCAGGTTCCAACAATAACCTCTACCGGAGCTACTCCGTCTACTAACATTCAAGGTGTATTCCCTGACAACTATACAACTGCAATCAGTTTACTATCTAACCAAGACCAGTACGTTTACGATTCAATTTACGCTCCAGGGGTAACAAATCAAAACGCTACTACAATAATCAGTAGTCTACTATCTACAGTTCAAAACCGCGGTGATGCTATTGCAGTAGTAGATATGGTTGGATATAATCAAGCTATCAACTCTGTAACAATAGCAGCCCAGTCTTACGATAATAGCTATGGCGCCACTTATTGGCCATGGGTACAGGTTCGTTCTAACGAAACTGGAAGGTTAAACTTCGTACCTGCTTCAGTAATTATTCCTGGAGTATACGAATATAATGATAAGGTATCTGCTGAATGGTTTGCTCCTGCAGGATTAAATCGTGGAGGTCTTCCAACTGTAATTCAGCCTGAAAGACGTCTTACTGTAGGTCAGCGCAATACTCTATATAGCGGAAGAGTCAATCCTATAGCAGTATTCCCAGGACAAGGTACCGTAGTATATGGTCAGAAGACCTTACAGGCTCGTGCCTCTGCGCTCGATAGAGTAAATGTTCGCCGTCTATTAATAGCCTTAAAAGGGTTTATCGGTCAGATCGCACAAACTTTGGTATTCGAACAAAATACTGCCGTTACACGTAATCGCTTCTTATCTCAAGTTAATCCATATCTTGATTACGTACAACAACGTCAAGGTCTTTTTGCCTTCCGTGTAGTAATGGACGAGACAAATAATACACCTGATGTAATTGATCGTAATCTTCTTGTAGGTGCAATTTTCTTACAACCTACTAGAACTGCTGAATTCATCCAACTTGACTTTAATATTCTACCAACTGGTGTAACGTTTGGTGCATAAAAATAAAAAACAACTTTAGATGAAAAATAGTACAAAAGTTAGATTGCATTTATCAAAGCAACTGTTTGAATCCCTTGCCAAGCAAGTACTTGCTGAAGCTAAAAAAGGAGATATGTCTGGAGGAGCTTATACAGAGGCTGTAAAAATGCCAAAAGGTTCTAAAGCACCTAAAGCTCCTAAGGCCGACAAGCCTGTAAAAGAGATGGAGACTATGACAGCAGAAACTCCTGAGAACAAAGAAAAGAAACAGGTTAAAGAATTTGCTGAACCAATTCAACAGCTCTTCTCTAACCCCGAAACCTTCCAGTCTTTCCTACAGAGCGTTGCAATGTTAGGCGCCGGTGGTGCAGCCATTAGCGGTCTTATTAAGGTAGGAGTTAAGAAAATGGCCTCTAAGCTTAAAAAGGATCCAAAGTTTGCCGGCAAGTCTGATCAAGAGATTGAAAAAATAATAGGCTCTGAACTTACAGGTAAGGTTCAAAAATCAGCAGGCGGTTCTGGTGAAGGCGGACTCCTTGGAAAATAAGTTTTGTATTAACTGATATTTATATAAAACATAGACTAAAATGCCAGTACTAGATCCAAATGAAATAATGTTTACCGCCTATGAACCTACCGTTCAGAACCGGTTTATCATGTATATTGACGGCATTCCTTCTTTCATGATTAAGAGTGCAACAGCACCTAACGTGAACTTGAACGAAGTAAAGCTTGACCATATCAACGTATACCGTAAGATTAAAGGTAAGGCTGAGTGGCAGGATATGACCTTAAATCTTTATAATCCAATATCCCCTTCCGGACAGCAGGCCTGTATGGAATGGGTTCGTTTATCACACGAGTCTGTAACAGGACGTGATGGATATTCTGACTTCTACAAAAAAGATTTGAATCTATCAATCTTAGGTCCTGTAGGAGATGTAGTTTCTGAATGGATTATCAAGGGAGCATTCATTAAGACTGCAAACTTCGGTAGCTACGATTGGTCTAACCAAGACGCTATAACCATTGAACTAGGTATTGGAATGGATTACTGTATCTTGAACTACTAGAACTACTTCATTTTCAATAAGTTAAGAGAGCCGCCTAAAAGCGGCTTTTTTTATAGTATTACGGAAATCTTAATGTTTATAACTTATTGATTTTCAATAGGTTATTTTAGTATAAAAAGTTGTTTCCAAAGCGGAGAATACGTATATTTAGGTATAAAATAAAAGTTATGAGCTGGTTAACACTCCTTATTACATCTTTAACAGTAATTTGCCTAGGTTATCTTATAGCTAAATTCTGGGTAGAGATTTTATTATTTTTTGTTGTATTGCGTGCTATACTTGCTGTAACTATCGTATCTGGTGCATCTACTATTTTTTGGGTAGTATTTATAGAAGGTGAAACTGACGGATGGCAGCAAATTTGGATATTCTTTTTTACCCTATATTCTGTTATACTTGGAATTATATTAGTTATAATTTTTGATATCTATGATGCAGGTATAAAATTAGTACGTGATATCTTTAGGATTAAGTAAGGAAAGTTATATTTGATATATTTATCAATATATAACTAAATTAAGATTATGCCTGAAAAGTTTTCAATCCCTACTGAAACTATCGAACTACCTTCTAAAGGTAAAGTGTACGAAACAACAAATCCTCTTTCTTCCGGTAATGTAGACATGAAGTATATGACCGCTCGTGAAGAGGATATTCTCACTAACGTTAACTTATTAAAGCAAGGTACAGCTATCGAACGTATGCTTCAATCTCTCATTAAATCCCCAATAAAATTTGAGGATCTTTTATTAGGTGATAGAAATGCTTTATTAATAGCTGCACGTATTCTCGCTTATGGCTCCCAGTATAGCTTTGAATATTTCGATAATGAGTCTGAAGTAAAAGAAACTATAACTGTAGATTTGCAAACTCTCAAAAATAAGCCTGTAAACTATAGCTTATTTAAGAATAAAAACGAATTTTCGTTTAAATTGCCTCATTCTAAGAATACAGTAACTTTCAAGCTCTTTACTGTAGAAGATGAAAAAGCTATTGATGCAGAGTTAAAGAGTCTCAAAAAAGCTAATCTCAATGCCGGGGAAATAACCACACGTTTAAAGAGGCAGATTCTTTCGGTAAACGGTGATTATGAAGCTAAAACAATAAGAGACTTTGTAGATAATGCTTTAATTGCAAAAGATTCAAATCCCTTAAGAGCATATATTACATCTCTAACTCCAGATATCGACTTGACAGTCAATTTTAAACTACTATCCGGAAAAGAGGTCGAGGAGAGCCTGCCGCTTACGGCGGAATTTTTTTTTCCCGGGAGTTGAATATCGGCAAGTATATAAAAGAGAGGTTTTCGAGCTTACTTACCACGGTGGCGGAGGTTTTTCGTGGTCTGAAGTCATGGATATGCCAGTCAATGAAAGACGTCTTAATATCCGGTTTATTAATGAGCATTTAGAAAAACTTCAGGAAATACGAAATGAACGGCAAACCGTTACTGCCGATAAACCTTTGATTTCTAGACCTGATATCAAAGCTAAGACTGATCCAGATACATACGTTTCTAAGGTAAAAAAGAAGTAAATAGATATTTATTTCTATAGAAAGACATGGCTACCTCTAAGAATCCAAATAAAAAAGCAACTCCTGGTTATATTCCTGAAGACGAGAAACAGGAGTTGATGGATCAAGTTGGTTTGATCGATAAACAAGCCCTTAGTTTCAGAAATCTTTTAAGTCTAAGACTACAGGCAAATAGAGCTGGAAGAGAGGAGAAAAAACTGTTTGGAGAGATAGTTAAGTTAGGTCAAGAACAAATCGGTAATGCTCGAAAATATAGGGATCAGTCCGCAGTAGTTAAAAATTTAGAAAAAGAAATAGCCAATACTAAAGATACAGCTAGCAAAAAGCATCTCGCATATTTAAAAAAAGAACTTGCTGAAGAAAAACAAAGAGAGAAAGAGCTAAGAAGGACAGCCGGTGGAGCACTTATGGCTATGAAGATAGAATCTAAAGCAAAAAAAGATGCTTTAAATGCTGAAAGGCAGTTAATAAAGGATATAAATAAAGAACGGGGAATAGGCGGTAAACTAGCAGATCTTTTTAGAACTAAAGAAGGTAGGCAGAAACAGATTGATATTGCTCGTGCGAGAGCAGGGGGCGGTGTAAATATCCCGCCCGGTGGCGGCGGTGGTGGAACTACTACAGGGGCTGCTGGAGGTGGAGGAGGTGACGGAAAGGGTAAGGGAGGTATAATTGCAGGAGTTCTAGGAGCGGCAGGTATTGCCGGACTTGTAGCAGGTATTTCAAAAGGTATAGCTGCGCTAACGAATCCTTTCAAAGCAATTGGCGGGTTAATTAAGAGTAATATAACTGCACCTCTTTCTCAAGCCTCTAATCTAGTATCTGGAGGAATAGGAGGGGGTATGGGAGTGGGAGGTGGCGGTATATCAGGAGCCGGCGCAACAAGTCTTTTAGGCGGTTTTCAAGATATAATCAGCAAAATCCCCCTTGTAGGTGGTCTTCTCGGAGGCCTTGTTGGTATTTTTAAAGGGATAGTAGATCTCGTTCTAGGATTAGATCAAGGGTTAACTAACTTTGCTCGTAATGTTGGAATGTCCAAGGATAGAGCCAAAGGAGTTAAGGAGGAATTTAGAGCCATTGCTAAGGCTAGCGATAATATAGTAGTTAACGAGACTAGATTAATGGAGTCTCAAGTTGAATTAACTAAAGCGTTAGGCGTAAGAAATCAGTTCTCATCTGATATACTTGAGAATAATATTAAGTTAAAAGAGATCGCCGGGTTAGAACTAGAAACAAGAAAGTCTCTAGCACAAACTAGTATAATTACAGGCAGGAATGCTGAAAAGCTTACTAAAAGTATTTTAGCTCAGTCTAAAGCATTTGAATTCGAGACTGGTGTTGCATTTGAATTTAGAGATGTATTGAATCAAGCTAGCAAACAGGCAGGTGTACTAGGGTTAATTTTTACAAAGAATGATAAACAATTAACAAATATGCTCATGCGCACCAAAGCCATGGGCTATGAACTTAAACAGCTAGATGGACTTGCTAATAGCTTTCTTGATTTTGAAGGCAGCATCTCTAAAGAGATGGAAGCCCAGGTTTTAACTGGCAAAGAATTAAATTTAACTAGAGCTAGAGAGGCTGCGCTTAATAATGATCTTGTAACTCTTGCAAAAGAGATCAATACACAAGTAGGTAGTGCAGATGAGTATTTGAAGATGAATAGGATTCAGCAAGAGGCGATAGCTGAATCAGTAGGTATGACTAGAGATAGTTTAGCAGATGTACTAAAACAGCAAGAATATTATAGAAGACTTGGTGCAAGTAATTTAAAGCAAGCTGCCGAAGAACTTCGTATACTAAAACAAAAAGGTTTAACACAGGCAGAGATAAGTAAGAAGATTGGGGAAGATGCCTATAATTATATTACTCAAACTTCTACTGCCGAACGTCTCACTGAGACAATGAATAGAATTAAAACAATATTTATTGAGTTTATTGAAAAGTCCGGTATCTTAGATTTTATAACTAATCCCCAAAAGATACAAGGCTTTGTTACAGGGCTAATAAATAGACTGGCAGGTGCAGTAGAATTAATCGGAAGTATTGTAGCAGCTACGTTGGATCTCGTTGCTAAGGTAGCTGGGTTCTTTGGAGGTGATTCTGCTAAGTTTAGAGGTCTTGCAAGTTCCGTAAGATCAGGTACTGCAGGAATGGCTAGCAGCCTTAGAGGCGCATCTGAATCTATAGGGGGCATGAACTTCGGTGAAGCTGCTCCTTCTATTGGAAATACTGTAGAACAAGGTGCAAGACAGCAAAGTGTTACCGCACCAGGTACTAATAAGATGACCGGTAAAGAAACTTCTAGCGTAAGTACAGGCGGCGTAGGAAACGTATACTTAGACGGACAAAAGGTAGGAGCGATCATATTCAATAAAAGTACTCAAATTCCAGGATTAGATAAAGCTTAAACTATGAGTCTAATTAATCAAATCGAAAAATCTAAATTAAGTAAACAAGGTAAAACAAACCCTTCAGGTATTTTCGAGGGTACGCCTGCTAATGTAGCAGCAGTAATAAGAGGTTCCTCTGTACCTCTCGCCTCTTCAGTAATACCTGTAATACAAAACCCTATTGACGTAACTTATAATTCTTTGCCACAACCGACCTATCTTAATTATTTAAAAACTGTCAATAAGCAATAAATGCCTCTAATTAATCTTAAGACAGATTTAACCAGCCTGAAATTCGGCGGTGATAGACCAGGAGGTGGTGATAGCGGACAGCCATATGTGCAGTTTCCTATCGATAATGCAGATGCACCTCCTAGAATAAGAGGCTTTTATGAGATAAACAGAACAGCTCTTGATTTTCCGGTACGTGGCGGTGCAATAACCCAGCTATTAACAGCAGGATCAGGTATCATTTCATCGACTATTGATAGAGAGAGAATACAAAAATTTTTCAAAGATGCCCCGCGCGGTACTGCTTTTATAGAAAAACAGCTAGGTTTACAGTTAACTAATCCTAGAATACAGGTACCTAATGCATTAACTTTTGCAGGTCCTAGTTTAGGTAATACTTTTTTACCTGTCACTAACGTTTATAATCCGTTAAACACTCTAGCTCAAGTACAATTTCAAGGTACTGGTGCTCACTTTAATAGACATGGTACTGGACCTACAATTTACGAAAGACCTCAACAAACTTACGCTTATATTGTAGGTGCACCGCAAAATAATACGCAAGCAACTAACCGTCTTTCAATACTAAGAGCCTTAAAGCTCATAGGTACTACTGATTTTATCGTTAACCCTAATGTAGTAGGGGGTACTGGTATTGATCCTACTTTAGTAGATAGATTAGGAATCTCTCCAGTACAGAACCAACTTTTTAATTACTTAGGAGGACCGGGTTCCGTATACGGTATAGGTTTTACTAGAATATCAAGATACACTGATACTAATATAACTAAGACTAGTGAAACCATCCCTGATCCTAAATTTGCAGTACAAGGACAATTAGGAGTAGCTTATTCGACTATTGCTCTTACTTATCAACAGATAGCAAATCAAGGAACTAATACCCGTACACCTATCGATCAGCCTATACGAGATTTTAGAGACATACTACCTGCTGGAACCCCTAGATCTAATTACTTCGCTTTTAATATCGCTAATCCGTTTACCGGTACAGGAGGTTTAGGAATCGGTAATCCAGGTGCTGCTAGAGTCAGAGCTAGGTATATTGATACTACTAACAACGGAGAAGATTCGTTAAACATGCTTAACCTACTAGCTAAAGGAGCTGAGAATCCAAACCAGTTCTTCTACGATCCTTCAAACAAAGATCCGTGGGAAGTAGCAGGTAATGAATCGAAGGATATTATAAAGTTTGCGTTCGAATGTATAGATAATGATAATTTAAGCTTTACTACTGCGTTAATTTTTAGAGCATTCATAGAAGGTCAAATCAGCGATACTAATACTGGCGAGTATAATAGCTTTAAGTATTTAGGAAGAGGTGAAACTTTCAGAACCTATCAAGGATTTGATAGAACTATAGGATTCGGTTTTAAAATGTTTGCCCAGAGTAGACAAGAAATGCTTCCGATGTATACAAAGTTAAATCAGCTCATATCTCAAGTTTATCCAGATTATTCTCCTGAGTATAATTTAATGCGTGGTAATGTAGTTAGACTAACTATTGGAGACTATCTTTATAGAGTGCCAGGCTTCTTAGAAAACGTAAACGTAACTATCGACAACTCAAATACACCGTGGGAAATAGTTTTAAATCAATATAAAGAACAAGAGTTTGAAGAGGATGATGTAAGACAGTTACCTCATATGGTAACTGTTCAGTGCAGTTTCAAACCAATTATGGATATACTTCCAAGAAGAGTCAATAAGAGTAATCCTTTTGTACCGCTTATTGCAAATAAAGACCACTTTATTGATCCTACCGCAAAAACACCTGCTGATAGAGCAAAAGATACTGCTAGAAATCCCAGCCCTATTGCACCTATAACTGGCGTACCTACTGCAAATGCTAATAGTAGAGGAGGAACGGCTGTAAGCGCTCCTGTACAGCAGCAACCAGCACCTAGTTTACAGCCTAGACCTGGAACAGGAGTATTACAGAATCCTTTATCTGGCTTTTTAGGATCACTTAATAATAACAATACACCACTTATTGGAGGATAATGCAATCAAGATATCAAAACATACCAATTACTAAGTTAGACGTAACAGGAAGTGCTTATTATCAGACCAACGTTTATCCAACTGTCCAGCCTACTGATACAGATTATTACGTAATTACTACTGTAAATGATAGATTAGATTTGATTGCATTCGACTTTTACCAAGACTCTAGTCTCTGGTGGGTAATTGCTTCTGCAAATGCTTTACCAGGAGATTCAATCTATCCACCGATTGGACTCCAATTGAGAATACCTACTAATATACAGACCATACTAAATAATTATAACTTAGTAAATAATGGCTATTAAGTTATCAAATGTTATTGGAGCACCTTTCAATGACGACGTTTTAAGACAGCTTGCAATTAGAGCACGTCGTAACAGTACCCTTAGTAGGTCTAACGAAGAGGTTTTATTTCTAGCAAATAAGACTGCATGGGCACGTCTCACCTCTTCAGTTGATATCACATTACTTAGTGAAAACGAAAGAAAAAATTTTTTCTCAAGACTTAATCTCGATCCAGGTGATTATCCAAATCCTGATTCGTTAGCCCAGAATTGGATCCTAGAAGCCGGTACTTCTATACAGAATGGTAATGGTATCTCCCTTAGAAAAGGTCTCGGCCTGAACGGTGCTTACGGGTTAGGCGGAACAGAGGAGTTAGGTTACAGGCCAATGCCCGGATTAGTTTCGGTACAAGTAGAAACGACTGGACGTTTAGGTTCTTTACGGCAGGCAACTATAAGTTTCAAAGTCTGGAATATGAACCAGCTAAATGTAATCGAAGCACTCTATTTTAGATTAGGGTATTCGATGCTATTAGAATGGGGACATTCACAGTACTTTAGTAATAAAGACTCCAATAACAGCGAAATTCCAACAGGAATATTCGTTTCTAATGATATCTACGGTATTGATAATCCTTTTAGCGAAGGTAGAACTAAAGAAACTGTTCAACAAGATATTGCCAGAAAATCAAAAAGAACTTCTGGAAACTATGATGGAATGTTGGGGATAGTTTCAAATTTTAACTGGGCTTTCAACCAGGAAGGAGGTTATGACTGTACTGTGAGGTTAATTGGTCTCGGCGCTATTATGGATTCAGTCAGGATCAACCAATCCTACACCCTTCCTGCAGGGTCTATAAAAAAATTTAAAGAGCAACAAAGTGCTTTAGCGCAAATAAGTCAGAGATTAACAGCAGTAGAAACGCAAACACCGACTGATACTGCAACTCAAAATAACTTAGAGTCGTTACCAGGTAACCCTAGCGCATTATTCGAAATAGTAAAAAAATATTTAGGTCCTAGCAACCTTACATTTGAACAGTTTATACAGAATTATAGAGCAATAGGGATCAGCAATTTCGATAATTCTAATACAGCTACCTCCTTTAATGCTCAATTTGTTGATTTTAAAACACCAGGACCTAATATAACACTTCAAACTTTAGAAGCTGCGAATTCAAAATTTGGTGGTTTATGGATCTTTAGAGGTAATGTTTATTATAACATAAATACTGTTACTAGTACATTAATTACATTCTTACTAAACGGTAGAGGTTCAATAAGTAATTTTTTAGATAACTTTCCACTACTTACACGAATAAATGAAAGAATCAGTCTTGCCGGTGAAGATCAAATTGCACCTGAAGTTCCTTTAGTTAAACTTTTTCAAGATGCTTCTAGAGAGTTAGTAATAGGTAATGCCGCTGGAAGCCAAGTTATTGCCCTATCTCTTGATGATAAATTAGCTATGTCTGAAGGCGGTGATAGAATAGATAATCAAGCACAATTATTTATAAAGTATTCTGTAAGACTAGGAACTACAAATATAGAGAAAGGGATTTTCTTTAATTTACGAGCAGAAGTAAATTTCCCGCAACCTAATTTTCCGGTTACAAGAAGACTAGCACTCGAAGCGTTAGCCAAGTGGGCTAAGACTGATGGAACTGCAACTGTTTCTGGCGTCGAAGCACCAAGTGGAGAACTTGTAACAATAAAAGGAAGTTTTGAAACACCTATTCTAGTTACCAGTACAGATCAGACAACAACAGTAGAAGTCAAACTGTTCTGGTACTTTGAAACTAACAATCCAGGTTTTATATTGTCATCAACTGAAGCCGGTCAAACACAACAACCTACTTCCCAACCAGCACAGCAACCTAATTCCGGTGATGCTGCAGGACAAGTTAATCAACCTGACACCCAGCAGGTAGACTCTGCTGAAGGATTTCAATCAGCTTTA
>Ga0172367_10003563_pt1 | contig 20049 bp, 18 predicted proteins | sample Lak10m_FD_114542 | JGI IMG/M metagenome (GOLD analysis project Ga0172367, IMG submission 114542) | Freshwater microbial communities from Kabuno Bay, South-Kivu, Congo - kab_022012_10m | ecosystem: Environmental > Aquatic > Freshwater > Lake | place: Democratic Republic of the Congo: South-Kivu...
ACGGTCGCGGCGGCGGCCGAGCGCATCGACCACCGTGGTCAGCGACAGGGTACCGTGCGCGAGATGGGGCGAGATGCGTGAGCAGACGTCGGCGGCCTGCAAGGGACTCGACATGCCTTTGCGGTAGGTCTCACCGTTGCACTCGAGAAAGGCGTCGAGGGCGGCATGGGCAGCAGCGGAACCACCGGATTGCTCAAGGCCGGCCGGATGCAGCGGCTCGCCGCCGGGTGCCACCGCGATCACCAATCGATCCTGCAGCGCCGGCATGGGTGGCAGGCGCTCGGGTACCCCATGCACGGGGCGCCGGATGCGCGCATCCCAACGCTTCGACCAGCCGTTGCGCGAGCGCAGGCGCCGGACCACGCCGTCCTGCGCGAACTCCTGCCATTCCACGTTGTGCTCCCGACACCAGGCTGCGACCCGGCGGTCGCGCTCGAAGGTCACCGTGTTGCCGGTCTCCTGATGCGACACCAGCCGGCCGAAGGGCCAGAGCACGTGGATCGCCGCCAGAGCAGCGACAGCATCGGTGTGGACCTGCAGCAGACCACCTCCCAGCCCACGCAGATCGGCATCCAGCGCTGCCAGGCTCTGCGCGATGAAGCGCCGATGCCGGGCCGAGCAGTCCCCGCTCTCCGAACCACCCTCGCCATGCACCGCAGGCTCCCAGACGAACAGCCCGAGCATGCCCGGCGAGTGGCTTGCTGTGCACAGTGCGGCGTGGTCGGCCACGCGCAGGTCGCGCTTGAACCAGAGCAGGGTATTGGCAGCGGGGTCGATCGGTGGCATGGTGCTTCGGACAGCACCGGCCGGGCACTGTTCAGCCGGGGTCTCGGGTCCCAGTCCCGGGTGTCGCCGTCCCACGCGGCGGGGGCATCGGGCGCGTGCCGCTGACGACGGCGTACTTGGCCTGCGCGCCCCGATGGCGATGAAAAAGGGGGCTGGCCCGACTTTTGCTTTCATCCTTGCGAGTGCGATTCGAGACATGAACGGACCCATGGACGCCCCGCAGGACCTTATCCAGCCAGTCCCCACCTCGAAGGCGGGCAACGCTGCGGCCCGACCCGCTGTCGATGGTGGCGGAGACGTCGATGCCGCCGCCTTCGCCGAGGCGATACGCGCCGCGACCGACGCTTCACGCCCTGCGACCGCCGAGTCCGGCACTGCGGAGGAGGCGGGACAGCCCTCCGCAAAGAGCACCGGCAGGGTCCCCGAGAAGGATGCCGATGCGTCGGATTCCTCCAACGTACACAAGGGCTTGGTGGATGCCATGCTGCCCTCTTCGGGCACGCTGGCGGACCCCGCGGCAGTGTCAAAGCCGTCGCCGACAGCCACCCCGTCGGTCGCCCTCGCCAATGCTGCCGCCGGTGCCGCGATGGCCTCTGCGGCGGGTCCGCAAGCCGCTGCCACGACGCCTGGCGAGCGCACCATCAAGACGCCCGCTGTCGACGGTCTGGTACAGACCACCGACGACCTCAAGGCGCGCGACACCGCGGCACCCCTTACCGCAGATGCGGCAAGTCTTGCCGTTGCCGATGCCTCGGCAGCGATGCTGGCACCCGTCACGGTCGCGGTCGCGGTGGAGCGCGCCATCGGCAGCGCCCTCGTCAGCCAGCCCTCTACTGGCAGCTTCCGTGCAGCGGATACACCGATGCCCGCGATGGTCGATACGGCTGTCATCGCCGGTCGCGGCTTTGTGGCAGCGGCGCTGCAGATACCTGCGGAGGCTTCGGCGGGGGACGCGGCCAGTCTGGGCGGCGATACTCAGGATGCGCAGGGCACAGCGCCGAACCCCGGCAGCGGCTCCGGATGGCTCGCCGTACGCCCCGATTCACTGGCACTCACGCTTGCCGACCGTGCCATCGCGCGCGATCCGGCGGCACTGGTGCCGCCACAGCTCGGTTCCACGCTACAACAGCTCGACCAACGACTGGCCGCCCTCTCCGGCACGCTGGTCGGTGACAGCCCAGCTGCCGCGGACACCGCAGGCAACAACGATGGCTTCGGTATCGGGCTGGTTTCGGCGGCAGCGGGCCAGACGGCCCAGGCCATGCCCCAGAACGGCAGCACCGACGAGCCGGTGCGGCTCAGCGTCAACGCTCCGATGGAGCAGTCGAGCCGTTGGGCCAGCGAACTCGGCGACCGTCTGGCCTGGGTCGCCAGCAGTCGCCTGAGCGCGGCCACCCTGCAGATGAACCCGGCACAACTCGGGCCGATCGAGGTCCGCATCGTGCTCAATGGCGACCAGGCGAACGTGAGCTTCGCTGCGGTGCAACCACAGACTCGCGATGCCATCCAGCAGGCACTGCCGACCCTCGCCAGCAGCTTCTCGGCGCAGGGCCTCAGTCTCGGCCAGACCTCGGTCGGCAGCGAGAACCCGCAGCAGGGTGGCAATGGCGGCGGCAACGGGGGTGGCAGCGCTCCCGGCGGCACGCTGCGGTCCGGGGCCGAGGGGATCGATGCGCTGGATGGCGCAAGTGGTGTGACGCGCGGCGGACAGGGCCTGGTCGATACCTTCGCCTAAGACCGGCCTTCGTCGATGTACCCGCCTCCCGGCCTCAGGCACCCCCGGCAGACAGCTCCCACGCGATGCGCGCCGCCAACATCAGCAGCAGGGACGCGAACAGCCGCCTGAGCGGCCTCTGGCGGACCCGGTGCGAGATCTGGGCGCCGAATGGCGCCAGCAGCACCGAGGCCAAGCCGACCACTACCACTGCCGGCCAGGCGATGAAGCCGGTGGAACCTGGCGGCAGCTCTGGTCGAGCCCAGCCGGCGAGCATGAAACCAGTGGCTCCGGACAAGGCGATCGGCAAGCCGATGGCAGCGGAGGTGGCGACCGCTGTGTGGATGGTCCGCTTGCACCAGAGCAGGAAGGGTGTCGAGAGCGTGCCACCGCCGATACCGACCAGACTGCTGAACACGCCGATCACGAAGCCGGCCCCGAGATAGCCGGCACGACCAGGCGACACACCGCCATCCGGCCGCAGTTCAAGAAGCATCTGCGTCGCCGCGCCGAGCAGGAACACCAGATAGATGACGCGCAGGGCATGCCCAGGCAGCTGGCCGGCGAGGGCTGCTCCAGCGAAAGCGCCGAGACAGACACCCGGTACCATGCGAACCACCACTTCCCATTCGACATAACCCGCACGGTGGTGGGCGCGGATCGAGGACAGTGCGGTGAACACGATCACGGCCAGGGAAGTGCCGATCGCGGTCTGCACCAGGACAGCGGGCCCGTAACCCGCATGCGGCAAGGCATAGACCAGTGCCGGCACGATGACCAGACCGCCGCCGATGCCGAGCAGCCCGGCGAGGAAGCCGGACAGCGTGCCGGTGAGGATGTAGAGGATGAGGTCCATGCGCGAGAGGGTCCCCGGCGCGCTGCAGCGCAGCTGCGCATCTTGAACCCAGAGGTTCAAGTCGACCCTCCTGGTGGACACTTCGGGGGATTCCGCGTAGGACCCGCACACCCGTGTCCAAGCCTGGCGGCCTGAGTGGAGCTTATCGGTTCAAAGAATCTGCAACTGAACCGCAGCCGCCGGGGAAGACGGTGCCGCAGCAAGCGCCTCATCGGCCCGTTCGACCAGGGCCCGCAGGCGCTTGCCGATGGCGGCAGGCATGTGGACCGACGTCGGGTCCGATCCCTTGAGCTGGGAGTGTGCGAGATCGAGCGCGACCATCATGGCGATGCGCTCGACGCCGACCACCTTGCCGGCATCACGCAACTCGCGCATACGGGCATCGACATAGGCGACCGCCTCACGCAGGCTGGGCTCCTCCACGGCCTCGCAGGCCAGGCGGAAGTCGCGCCCCATGATCGAGACGTCGATGCTCGGCAAGGCTCAGGCCTCTTCCGCCACGACTGCCTCGAGCAGCGCATCGAGACGTGACCGGGCCTGTTCGGCGCGAGCACGCAGGGTGCTGTTCTCAGCGTCGAGTCGCTCGCAGCGCTCACGCTGGCGTTGCAGCTCGGCGACCAGCGCGTCGACGCGCTGCTCAAGCTGACCGACCAGTTCGGCATCCACCGCCGTCATCCCGCCTTGAGCTGGATCGCAGCGCGCCAGGCCGGGCGCGCATGCACCGCCAGCGCGAACAGACCGAGGTACAGAAGCCCTGAGAACAGGTAGGGCAGGAAGTAGCCAGCGACCGCGAGCCAGAACGCGGAGAAGGGCAGGTCGAAGCGATCCGAGAATGCCCACCAACTCAGGTTGGAGAGCACGAAGGCAGCGGCAAAGAGCAGCACGCCGGCCACCATCAGCCGAGCGGGCGTGAGGGGATGCGGCGACCGCGCCAGGGACCCGCCGCCCAGCCAGAGCAGTCCATAGGTCGGCACCAACCCCCAGTAGGCCGGGGTCATGCAGTAGGCGCGCCAAGACTCGACCTCGACGGCGGCCAGGTCGACCGCGAAGGCCAGCGCGAACAAGGCGGCAAAAGGCAGCGCGCCACCGATGAGCATGCCCCCGATCAGGAACACCGCCAAGCTGGCATCCGGGATGGCGCCGAAGTGGTCGAAGCGGGTGATTGCCAAAGCTGCCGCCAGCGCGAGGCCGGTGCTCCAAGGGGACGCCTGCAAGGCGACTGGGTGCGAGGAGATTGCTTTCATGGGCTCGATCATAGCACTCGTCCAAACCCGTGCCGCCAGCCCTGCCCTAGAACTCGGCGCGGAGGCCGAAGCGCCACAGTCGCTGGTAGTCGGACGGGTAGCCGTAACCGCCGTCGACGGCGGGCGTGACGCCGAAAGGCGTGCGCACGTACACCGCGTTGCGCACCTCGAACAGGTTGTCGATGGCGAAGAAAGCCTGCCAGTGCGAGTCGAGCCGGCGGGTCAGGAGCAGGTTGGTGAGGCGGTAGGGACGCTGGCGCAAACCATCATTGTCGAAATCGCTGATCGCCCATGCCGTCGAGCGCCAGATCTGGCTCACGTTGAGGCGCGTCGCCGGGTCGATCGTCCAGTCGAGGCCGGCGGTGATGCCGTGGCGCGGCACGCCCGGTAGTTCACGGTGGCGCAGGGCGGGTTGACCGGTCGCGGGATCGGCAGCCTCGCGGTCGATCACTGCCCGCGTCCACGTCCAGGCGACCCGGCCGCGCAGGGCCTCGGTAACCTTCTGCAGCAGGTTCAGTTCGATGCCGTATTTGTGGCTGCGGTCGAGGTTGGTGTTGGTGAAGGTCACCGGGTCGGCGTAGATCTCGTCACGCAGACTGGCGTGGAACACGGACGCATCGACGCGAGTATCGGGCAGCACCAGACGCGCGCCGGCGGTGACGGTGTCCGAACGCGCTGGCCGGATGAAACCGTTGAACAGTGGCCGCGCCGGCGTCTGTGAGAAGTCGAAGGCGAAGAACCGGTCGACGTCCGGCGCCTGACCGCCGCGTGCGTAGCTGACGAAGAGGTTGAGTCGGGGATCCACGCGATGGTTGACGCCAAAGTTCCACAGCAGGAGCCGGTCGCTGCCCGCGAGCGACGCGCCGCCCCCGGCATACGCGTAGTCGATGCGCTCCGTGCGCACGCCGGCGGTCACCGTGTCGACCCCGGCGCGCAGGGTGCCCTCGGCCAGGAACGCCCGCGAGTCGCGGTCGACCGCCGACACACCGAAGGCCGATTCGAGGTCGCGCCGGCCACGCCGCCCCTCGTAGCCGCCGAGCAGCGTCACCCGTCCGGCCGACCAGCGCAGCAGTGCGCGGTCGGAGTCGTAGACGTAATCCGACTCTGACGCGCCGAATGCGCTGTCGTAGGCATAACGCTTCTCTTCGCGGCCGTGCTCGTACTCGAGCGAAAGGCCGCCACCGAGTTGGGCGAGGAAGCCGAGGTCGCCGCGCACGCTCTGCGAATCTTGACGGTTGTAGACACCGTTGGAGCCGGCGTTGGCGTTGGGGCGAGACAGCGTGAGTGCGCGCGGGATGGCCTCGCGGTAGAGGGCCAGGCTGTCGAAACCGGAGAAGCCAGCGCGGAGTTCGAGCCAGTCCGCCGGCCGCAGGCGCCCGCGAGCGTTGAGCGCATCGAGACGACTGTCGTCGCGCTGGCCGCGCCGGTCACGCTCGGCCTGACCGTCCCGCTGCTCATGGGTCGCGTCGACCGAGAGACTGAAGCGCTCGGCGCTACGGCCGAGAGACACGCTGCCGCCGAGTTGGCCGTGGTTGCCGCCGAACAGACGCGCCGACACGCCGCTGAACTCGCGGGTGACGATGTTGATGGTGCCGGCCGTGGCGCCATCGCCGCCGATCACCGACCCCGAACCGCGGATGATCTCGACGCGCTCGATGGTCTGCAGCGGCACGTTGCCGAGGAATTGCGGCAGCTGGTCGATGTCGTTGAGGCGCCGCCCGTCAAGGCTGATGACGACATTCTGGTAGCCCGACTCGAGCCCGAAACCCCGCATGTCGATCAGCCGCTGGTTGGGATTGCCGAACCCCGGCAGCACGGTAAGCGAGGTCTGGCTGGCAAGAAAGTCGAGAAAGTTCGCCGCGCCGGAGCGGTCAAGGTCGGCACGCGTGTAGACCTCGACCGCGAACGGCGCCTCCTCGACGTGGAACGGCTGGCGGGTGGCGGTGACCAGCACCGTCGAATCGGTCACCGGCTCGGCCGCTGTTGCAACCGCGGCAGAAAACGGGATGTGCAAAAAGACCGCGGCGGCGGCCACAGATCGACCGCGCGCGCGCAAGCGCCGGCCTTGGGTAAAACTGGGCATGGGAACGCACCTTCATTCAGCCGGCGCAAGAACCCCGTACGCCAAAGTCGGAACGGCGGCCCTGCGGCTCGCCTTGCCGGCACCGCACAGACGTGCGGACCAGGTCCCAGGCCGGTCTCCGGGCTCGCGACGTGGACCTGCGCCCGGAGGTCGCCGCCTTCCCGGTTGCCCAGTGGCGTCTGGCGACCCCGCTCGTCACCTACCGTTGCGGGGGCAGCGCGGGCCTTGCACCCGCTTCCCTGTTTCACCCGCCGCATGCTGGCACGGGCACCTCGAACGCACAGAATGTAGCATACAGGCCTAGAATCCAGCCATGCACGCTCCGCCCCTGCCCGAGTCCGCGCGGGCCGCCGACCTCGTCGACCATTACGGCCGCCGCATCCGCTATCTGCGGCTGTCGGTGACCGACCGCTGCGACTTCCGCTGCACCTACTGCATGGCAGAGGAGATGAGCTTCCTGCCGCGAGCCGACATCCTCTCTCTGGAGGAGTGTCTGCGTGTGATCCGCGCCTTTGTCAGCCTCGGTGTCGACAAGGTCCGCCTGACCGGTGGCGAGCCACTGGTCAGGCGCGACATCCTCTGGCTGATGGAACGTGTGGCAGCCCTGCCCGGCGTGCGTGAACTGGTACTCACCACCAACGGCAGCCAGCTCGACAGGATGGCGCGGCCGGTGCGCGCGGCCGGTGTCCGTCGCATCAATATCAGCATCGACTCGCTGCGACCAGAGCGCTTCCGCGCCATCACCCGCACCGGCAGCCTCGACAAAGTGCTGGCTGGCATCGATGCCGCCGTGGCTGCCGGCTTCGAACGCATCAAGCTCAACACCGTCATGCTGCGCGGCGTGAACGACGACGAGTTCGAGTCCCTGGTCGACTTCGCGCTCGAACGCGACATCGACATCAGCTTCATCGAGGAGATGCCGCTGGGCGACACCGACCACGCCCGTATCGACACCTTCATGACTCAGGACGAGGTCCTGCCGCGCCTGCAGGCGCGTTTCCAATTGATCGCCAGCAACGAGGACAGCGGCGGACCGGCCCGCTACTGGCGCATCGCTGGTCATGCCACGCGGATCGGCTTCATCAGCCCACACTCGCACAACTTCTGCGACAGCTGCAACCGGGTCAGGGTCACTGCCACCGGAGACCTCTACCCCTGCCTCGGCCAGGAGGACATGCTGCCGCTGCTGCCGGTCCTGCGCGGCCCGGCCGATGGCAGCGATGTCGCTCTGCTCGCCGCCATCCGCCGCAGCATGGGCATCAAGCCGCGCGGCCACGACTTCGACATCCGCAGACCGTCCCCCGCTGTGGTGCGCTTCATGTCGGTCACCGGCGGCTGATGGCCGTCGCAGGGACGGGCGTCACCGGTCTCATCCTCGCCGGTGGCGAGGGCCGGCGCATGGGCGGTGCCGACAAGGGCCTGCTGATGCTCCGCCAACGGCCGCTGGTGTGTCACGTCGCGGATCGCCTGCGGCCGCAGGTCGAGGCGCTGCTGCTGAGCGCCAACCGCAATGCCGAGACCTACCGCGGACTTGGCCTCGAAGCGCTGGGCGATCCGCTGCGCGATGGCGATCGCTCTGCAGGCCCCTTGGCGGGCGTGATCGCGGGTCTCGCGAACTGCCGCAGCGAGTGGCTGGCGACCGTAGCCTGCGACACCCCCGCGTTCCCGGAGGACCTCGTCGCGCGACTGTGGTCTGCCGCGCAGGCGGCCGGCGCCCCTGCGGCGCTGGCAGTCACTGGGGCCGGTCCGCACCCGGTGTTCATGCTGGTGCGACGCGAACTGCTGACGGACCTGCGGCACTTCGTCGCCTGCGGCGGGCGCCGGGTGCGCGACTGGCAAGACCGCATCGGTGCGGTCGCCGCGGTCTTCCCCGACGAGGCGGCGTTCGCCAACATCAACACCCCGCAAGACCTGCTGCGCCAAGCATGAAGACCATCGATATCCTGCGCATCCGCCCCGACGACTACGACCCCGACGACATGCCGGTGGAGCGAGCGCGGCAGTTCATCCTGGACCGACTGCAACCGGTCGCAGACAGCGCGCGGGTGCCGATCCTCGAGGCTCTCGACCGCGTACTGGCGGAGGACGTGCTGTCGCCGATGGACGTGCCGGGCCACGACAACTCGGCGATGGACGGCTATGCGCTGCGTCACGCCGACCTCTCCGCCAGCGGCGCCAGCACGCTCGCCGTGGTCGGTACCGCCTATGCCGGCAAACCATTCCCGGGAACTGTCGGCAAGGGTCAGTGCCTGCGCATCATGACCGGCGCGCCGCTGCCCGCCGGTGCCGACTGCGTGGTGATGCAGGAGAACGTGCTGGCGAGCGGTGACCGCGCCACCATCGGCCCTGGCCACCGGCAGGGACAGAACATCCGGCGCACCGGGGAGGATCTGCAGCGAGGCAGCGTGGCGCTCGCTGCCGGCCGCCTGCTGCGCCCGTCCGACCTCGGCCTGCTCGCCTCGTTGGGCATCGGCGAGGTGGCGGTACGGCGCAGACTGCGGGTTGCCATCCTCTCCACCGGCGACGAGCTGGTTCCGGTGGGTCAGACCCTGCGCCAGGGTCAGATCCACGACTCCAATCGCTACAGTCTGCACGGACTGCTGGCAAGGCTCGGCTGCCAGGTCCTGGATCTGGGGCTGGTGCGCGACGAGCCGGCTGCGCTCGAGGACAGCCTGCGACGGGCGGCAGAGTCGGCTGATGTGGTGATCACTTCGGGTGGCGTATCGGTCGGCGAGGCCGACTTCACGCGCGAGGTGCTGACCCGCCTCGGCACCGTACTGTTCTGGAAGATCGCCATGAAGCCCGGGCGGCCGCTCGCCTACGGCGAGATCGCAGGCGCGCAGTTCTTCGGCCTGCCCGGCAACCCGGTGAGCGTGATGGTGACCTTCTACCATTTCGTGCGCGACGCGCTGTTGCGGTTGCAAGGCCGCACGCCGGAGCCACTGCCCACCTTCGCCGTGCCTTGTGTGGCGGCGCTGAAGAAGGCTCCCGGCCGCACCGAGTTCCAGCGCGGCATCCTCAGCTTCGAGGGCGGTCAGTGGGTGGTGGCGCCGACCGGCGAGCAGGGGTCGGGGATCCTGAGTTCGATGAGCCGGGCCAACTGCTTCATCGTTCTGGAGCAGGACCGCGGCCGGGTCGAGGCCGGCGAGACGGTCCAGGTCCAGCCCTTCGAGGGCATCGTCTGAGTGGCGATGGCGCCCCTGCCCTGACGCGCCGACTCGAACCCTATTCCTGCTCCGACCTCGACATCGACGGCGGAACCTCGATGCCGAGCCGGGCGGCGACCTCGGGCACCGAGATCCTGAGCAACTCGCTCACGCCGCGCAGGTCGTCGGGGATGGCCGGGTCGTCCCAACCGCGCTGCGAATGGCGGGCGAGCGATGCCGCCAGGCGCACCGTGGCGTGGCTCGGGTGGCTGCTGGGCTGGTCGTCGTCCATCAGGTCGATGAGGTAGGACGGCGTCTGCCAGGCCCGATTGAGGGCGACCTTGAGTTCGTTGAAGGAGAAACCGAAGAACTCGTTCTGGATGTCGGCGGTGCGGCGCCGCGGGAACCGGCGGCAGTAGTCATCCATCTGCATCATGGTGTCCGGTGCGTAGATCCAGGCCAGCAACTCGGCGATGTCGTGCAGCAGGGCCGCGGTGCCGATCTCGAACACGTGCAGGTCGTTGCGGAACACCGCCCAGTCGCCAGCGAATCGCGCTGCGGCGCGTGAGCGCTTGGTCACGCGCAGGGCACCGAGCAGTGCCTCGTGGCGCTTGGCGAGCATGGTCTCGACCGTCACCACCTCGGAGAAGGTCTCGAGGAAGCGCACCACGCCGATCATCAGCAGCGCATGCTCGGTAGTCTCGATGTCGTGGGTCGCCGAACCGCCGCGACGCACCTCTGCCACGTGCACCAACAGGCGACAGGTCATCAGCGGGTCGTTCTGCACCGCATTCGCGACCTGCCGCACGCTGACCCGGTCGAGGTTGTGGCGCATCATCGCCAGTTCGTCGGCGGTATGGCGCAGCACCGGGATCTCGACCCGGCTCAGGCGAGTGACCCAGCGCTCCAGCTTGCGGGACTGAGTGGCCTCCATCGGGCGCATCCTTGCGATCTCAGGCCCCTATCATGGGCCGGTCACAGGTAATTGAACAGGCTCAGTCCCTGAACGCGGACGAAACTCTTCTGCGCGGCCTCCAGCGCCGTCTGCTGCTGGGTGAAGCGGCTGATGGCATCGGCCAGGTCGGCATCCTTGAGTTCGCCCTTGAGCACGGTGAACGAGAGCTTGGATACCTCGAGAGTGGACTGGATCGATTCGATCTCGTTGAGATAGGCGCCGGCCCTGGCGCGCTCGGTGACCATCTGCTCCTGGAACTTGGTCAGGCGGCCGAGGACGCTCTCGACCTGGGTGCCGACGGAGGTCGGGGCCGGCACCTTGGCGGCAGTCACCAGATCCTGCAGCGTCGCAAAAACGGAGTCGTTGACCGGGTTGCCATTCGGGTCGGTGACCGGACCGGGCAGCGGCGTCGCCGTGTCGAAGAACACCGCCGATCCCGCAGACGAGGTCGGCATCTCGCGCGTGCTCGAGACCTGGACGGCGCGCGGGCTGTCGTTTCCGTCGTAGTACCAGTATGTGCTGCCGGACACGTCGAACGACTTCACCGGCGCATCGGTCGGCGAGATCCCGGCGAACATCCGGCCACCATCGGGATTCTGCGAATTGGCCAGCGAGACCAGGGACTTCAGAAGCCCGTCGGCCTCGGTGGCGATGCTCAGGCGGGCGCTGGTGCTGAGCGCACCGTTGCCGAGTTGCACGGCGAGTTCCCGCGCGCGCTGGGTAAGGTTGCCCATGCTCGCGAGTGTCCCCTCCTCCAGTTCGAGGCGGTTCCGGGCGACCTCGCTGGCATCCCGGTACTGGGTGTTCTCCGACAGCAACTGGCCAACGCGCGTCAACTGCGCGAAGTCGCCCGGATTGTCGGCAGCGGTCTGCAGACGGGAGCCGGAGGCGAGCTCGCTCTGGGCGCGAACCACCCGGGAATAGGTCAGCTGGATGTTGTAGTTGGCGGTGTCGTAGATGGTGCTGGTGGCGACGCGCATGGATGTCGGCCCTCGGTCAGTTGATCTGCAGGATCGAATCGAACAGCCTTCCCGCGGTGGCGATCACCTTGGAGGAAGCCTGATAGGCCTGCTGGAAACGCAGCAGACTGGCTGCCTCTTCGTCCAGGTTGACGCCCGAGATCGCCTGTTGCTGGGACTTCAGTTGCAGCACCAGGGCGTTCTGCGCGGTGGATCCGGTGCTCGCCGAAGCGGCCTGTGTCCCGGCGGCTGAAGCGAGTTGCCCATAGCCCTCGGCGAAGGTGGCAGTGCCACCGACGGCCTTGGTATCGCTCTGCAGGTTGGCCAATGCCAGCGCATTGCTGCCGTTGCCCGAGGTGTTGCTGGTCCCGGTGACGCCCACGCTCAGCGTGAAGCGGTCGCCACTCGCCGGCGTGCCGCCCACCGTCACGCTCAAGCCCTCGAAGGTGAAGGGACCGGAACCGGTGACCGGGACCAGGACCTTGCCGTCACGTCTGGCGAACCAATCCGTGCCGTTGAAGAAGAAGTCGTAGGTCGCGCCCTTGACCTTGGACAGATCGGAGACGCTGGTGGCCGAGATGCTGGAGCTCGGGCTGCCGACCGGTGCAGAGGTGACGCTGGCGGTGACCACGGCGGACGCGGCGATCTTCTTCGGATCGCTCTGGATGGCAGGATTGAGTGCGATATCCGAGGCCTTGCCGGCCGTAGGCCGCAAGGTGAAGCGGTCGCCGGCCGATGCGGTCCCGGTGAGGGCGAGCTGGACCCCCTCGAAGCTGTAGTAGGTCGCAGGATCGCCGCCGCCTGGCGTGGTGATGGTCGGCGTGACGCTGCGTCCGTCGCTGTCGGTGATGCGCCAGGCGCTGCCATCAAAGTCGAGCCGGTAGTCCAGCCCGGTGAGCTGCGACGCGTCGGCGACCCTGGCACTGATGTCAATGGTCGAATTGGGGTTGTTGCGCAGGGACCCGATCGGGCTGCCGAGATCGGTCTGGTCGACGAAGAGGTTCTGCCCTCCGGCCAGGTTCTGGTCGGCACCGCGCCGGTTCTGGGCGTTGACAGCCGTGGTGAGGCTGACAGCGAGGCGGCCCAACTGGCCATCGGCATAGTCCAGCAGCTCGCTGCGGACCTGCAGCAGGGCCCCGATGCGGCCGCCGGAGACGTCGCCGTCCGGCGGGTAGGTGGTGGTGTTGCCGACGGTGAAGGCGATGACCTTGCGGGTCGGATCGTCGGGGTCGGCAACAGCAGCGATCGGGCTCGAGGCATTGCCATCCACCAGCGTGAAGCCGTTGGCGACCGTCACCGTGGCGCTGCCGTCGGAGGCATAGGCCACCGTGGTGTTGATGAGGCCGGAGATCTTGCTGACCAACGCGTCACGCTGGTCGAGCAGGTCGGCAGCCGGGGTCCTGCCGGGGCCGACCGCCGACTGCCGCACCAGGGCATTGACGTTGGCCAGTTGACTGCCCAGCGAATTGATCTCGCTCACTGCGGCACCGATGCCATCCTCGACACCACGGCGGATCGAATCGAGCCGCTCCTGCAAGGAGGCGAAGCGGTCGATCATCGAGTTGGCGTTGGAGACCACCAACTGTCTTGCCGCGGCAGAGGTGGGTGACGCGGCAAGGGCGCTGAACTTGCTGAACAGCCCTTGGATGCCCGGCAGCGCCGAACTGTCATCGCTGGAAAGGGCGGCATCCACCTGCCCGGTGAGCGACTTCAGCGTCTCGAAATAGGTGGCATCGGCCTTGGCATCGCGCAACTGCTGGTCGGTGAAGGCGTCGTAGACACGGCGCACGGTCTCCACCGATACGCCGGTGCCGAGAAAGAACCGGCCCTGTGACTGAGGCTCGTTGGCAGCCAGGACCACCGACTGCCGGTTGTAGCCATCGACACCGGCATTGGAGATGTTCTGACTGGCGGTCGACAGCTGGGCGGCGGCCGCGTAAAGGCCGCTCAGACCTGTCTCCATGACCCTTCCCAAAGACATCCCAGTCTCTCCCCGTTCAGACCTTGTTAACGGCTGGCAGGGCCGTCGCTTGAGTACCGCCGCCAGCACGACCGAGCTCGATCTGCCGCAGCACGGCATCGGCGATGCCGATGCCGCCGGCCTTGGCCACCTGCTCGCCGAGACGCTGGTCGGCAAAACCGTTCCAGGTCTGTGCCTCCGGCGTATCGAACATGCCGCCCGGCATCATCGGCTTGTGCATCTGCTGCAGCATCTGCGTCAGGAGGATCGCCTCGAACTGCTGCGCGACCGCCTTCAGCGCTGCCGGCGACGAATCGGCCGCGGCTTGCCGCAGCGATGCCACCTGCCGCGGATCGAGCAGATCGGCCGGGCGTGCCGCCGGATCGAAGCGCAGGTCGGCCATCAGATGATCTCCAGATCGGCCTTGAGTGCGCCGGCAGACTTCATCGCCTGCAGGATGCCCAACAGGTCCTGCGGCGTGGCACCGACCGCGTTGAGGGCACGCACCACATCGTTGAGCGAGGGCGCGGCCGGCATGCTGATGACCTTGCCCTGGTCGCCCTTGATCTCCACCCGCGCCTGTTCGGTCACTGCGGTCTGGCCGGCGCCAAACGGGTTGGGCTGGCTGACCTGGGGCTGCGTCTGCACCGACACCGTCAGGTTGCCGTGTGATACGGCGCAAGGCGCCAAGGTCACCAGCTGGTTCATCACCACACTGCCGGTGCGCGCATTCATCACCACCTTGGGCGCCGCCTCGCCGGCGTTGATGGCGAGGTTCTCGAGTCGCGACATGAAGGCGACGCGCTGGGTCGGGTCGGACGGTGCAGCGACGCGCACCTGGCGGCCATCGACGGCGCTGGCCACACCCTCGCCGAAGCTCTTGTTGATGGCCTGGATGACGCGAGTCACGGTGGTGAAGTCGGCACTCTGCGCCTCGAGGAAGATGAAGTCGCCCTGACCCACCGGGGTCGGCACCGCCCGTTCCACCGTTGCGCCACCAGGGATACGGCCCGCCGACAGGTGATTCACGGTGGTGCTGGTGCCCCCCGAGGAGGCGCCCGCGCCCGGCACCAGCAAGCTGCCCTGTGCCATGGCGTAGATCTGCCCGTCGGCGCCCTTGAGCGGGGTCATCAGCAGGGTTCCGCCACGCAGGCTCCTGGCGTTGCCCATGGAAGAGACCGTGATGTCGATCGGCTGGCCGGGCTTGGCGTAGGCCGGCAGACTGGCCGTCACCATGACCGCGGCGACGTTCCTCAGCTGCGGGTTGGTCCCCGGCGGCAGCTGCACACCCAGGTTCGACAGCATGCTGTTGATGGTCTGGATGGTGAACGGCGTCTGCGTGGTCTGGTCGCCGGTGCCGTCAAGGCCGACCACCAGACCGTAGCCGACCAGCTGGTTGCCGCGCACGCCCTGCACCGACATCAGGTCCTTGATGCGCTCGGCCGCAGCGGCATCGGCCAGCAGCAGGCCGGCGAAGAACGTGGCGAGAAGGGATGAGATGCGCATGATCCGACCTCAGAAGATGGTGGCTGCCTTGATGAACAGACGCATCAGACCGCCGAGGATGGCGTTGTCGCCAAGCGCACCGTCCTCGCGGTACTCGAGCCTGGCGTTGGCGACGGCGGTGGACTGGATGGTGTTGTTGGGCAGCACGTTGACCGGGTTGACGATGCCGGAGAAGCGCAGGTGCTGGACGCCGTAGTTGATCTGGATCTGCTTGTCGCCAGAGACCAGAAGGTTGCCGTTGGGCAGGACCTCGGCCACAGTGGTGGCGATGGTCCCGGTGAAGGCTCCGCTCTGCGTCGAACTGCCGCTATTGTCGGCACTCTTGTCTTCGGAGGCGGTGAACTGCAGCCCCTGCAGCGTCTTCAGGGGAAGACCCGAGACCGTACCCACCGAATCCTCGATCGAGGAGGTCCGCGACAGCGTGCTGGCGGCCTGCTTGGAGCTGCTCACGGTCTCCTGCAGCACCACGGTGATGACATCGCCGACATTGCGTGCGCGCCGGTCGTCGAACAGGCCGCGCTGCTGGGCGTCGGTACGGAAGATGGCTCCCGTCGGCTCCAGCGCCTGCCGCGCCGGTGCCGGACGCGACATCGCCGGTGCAAGTTGCTGCACCTCGCTGCGGTTGGCGCAGCCGGCACCCAGCGTCGCCAGTGCAAGGAGGAGGGCGGCGCGATACAGGGCGTTCATCACAGTTGCGACAGCTTCTGCAGGATCTGGTCGGAACCGGTGATCGACCGCGAGGCGATCTCGAAGGCACGCTGTGCGGTGATGAGGTTGACCAGTTCCTCGGCGACATTGACGTTGGAGTTCTCGAGCGACTTCTGCAGCGTCTCGCCAAGGCCGTTGGCGCCGGGGTTTCCGGTCACCGCCTGACCACTGGCCGTGGTCTCGGCGAACAGGTTGTTGCCCAGGGCGCGCAGGCCGGCAGGGTTGATGAAGGAGGCGATCTGCAGCTGCCCGATCTGCTGCGTGGCGCCGGTGGTGTCGGTACCGGTGGCCAGGCCGTCGCGACCGATGCTGACGCTGTCGGGGACGACTCCGGTCACCGTGAGCTGCGGGGTGAGCAGGTAGCCGTCACTCGTCACCACGGCGCCATCGGCGTTGAGCTTGAAGGTGCCGTCGCGGGTGTAGGCGATGTTGCCGTTGGGCAGTTGCACCTGAAAGAAGCCCTGCCCGACGATGCTCAGGTCGAACGGATTGCCGGGCAGCACCGTCGAGCCAGGGGTGTAGGTGCGTGCCGTGCCGACCACGGCCGAACCATTGCCGAGTTGCAGACCAGTGGGCAGCAGGGTGGTCTGGGAACTGGCCGCACCGGGGCTGCGGACGGTGTCGTAGAGCAGGTCCTGGAACACGGCACGCGACTTCTTGTAGCCGGTGGTGCTGACGTTGGCGAGGTTGTTGCTGACCACGTCGAGCATGGTCTGCTGGGCCTCGAGGCCGGTCTTGGCGACGTACAGGGAACGCAGCATGGTGTCCTCAGGCGATGTTCAGGATGCGCGATACCGAATCGGCACCGCTCGAGATGCGCTGGATGAGTTGCATCTGCAACTCGAACGCGCGCGCATTGCGGATGGTCGCGATCAGTCCGTCGACCGCGTTGACGTTGCTGCTCTCGAGCGCGCCGGACCGCAGCTGCACACTGGCGTCCGCTGGCAGGGGCTCGCGGTTGGCGGTGCGGAACAGTCCGTCGCCGCCGCGCTCCAGGGTCGCGGTATCCGGATTGACCAGCTTGATGCGGCCCACCACTGCCGTCTCGTTGAACGGCGCGAGACGCGGCATCGAGGTGATGGTGCCATCGCTGGCGACCTCGATCTGGCGGTCGGCGGGGATGACCAGCGGGCCGGCCCCGCCCAACACCGGGCGCCCGCCGCGATCGACCAGGGTGCCATCGGCCCGCAGACTGAAGTCGCCAGCCCGGGTGTAGGCCTCGCGGCCGTTGGCGTCCTGCACGGCGAACATCCCCGGTCCGGTCAGGGCCAGATCGAAGGTGTTGCCGGTGGTCGTCACCGGGCCACTGCGAAAATCGGTCGCGGCCGTGGTGTCGACGGCGAACACCCGCGTTGGCAGCGACCCGCCCTGCACCGGCACCGTCCGGAAGGCGCTGATGGCGGCGCGAAAACCGGTGGTGTTGGCATTGGCGAGGTTGTTGGCCTGCGCCGCCTCCTGCAAGGTGACGTTGCGGGCACCGGTCATCGCGACCCAGAGAGCACGGTCCATGGCGTGGGAGCCTTATTCCTCGATGCGCAGGTGGGTCATCAGACGGCCTGCAGGATGGCCTGGGCGGCCTGGGTCTGCACCGAGATGCTCTTGGCATTGGCCTGGTAGTTGCGCTGCGCGGTGATCAGCGCCACCAGTTCCGCCGTGAGGTCGACGTTGGCTGACTCCAGGGTGCCGGACTTGATCAGACCCAGGCGGCCGTTGGAGGTGTTGGAGTTGGGGGAGGCGGCCTGCGGTTCGCCGCTGCTCAGCGTCGCGGCAAACAGGTTGCCGGTGACGGCGACCAGACCCTCGGGACTCTTGAAGTTGGCCAGCGCGAGCTTGCCTGTGGTCTCGGTCAGGCCGTCGCTGTAGCGGGCGAAGAAATTGCCGCTGTCGTCGATGCCGTACCCGGTCACGCTCACACTCACCCGGCCATCCTGGTTGAGTTTGCTTGGAGCGAAGGTGTTGGCAAAGGCGGTGGTGGCGAAACTGTTCTCCGGATCGATGCTGGCCAGATTGAGGCGGAAGGCAAAGGGCGTGGTGGCGGTGGGGCCGCTGCCGCCCGGCGTCGTCGCAAGCGCGAACGAGAGGTCGGCGTAGGCAAGGTCGGCGTCCTGCAGCGCACCGGCACCACTGAAGTTCAGTGTGGCGACCTTGGGCGCCGAAGCGGTGAAGTTGAGGATGGTCTGGTTGCTCAGCGCGATGGCGTTGTTGGGTGTCGCTGCGATGTCCCGGATGCGGTTGGCGCTTGGCGTGTAGTCCAGCTTGACGGTCTGGCCGGATGTGATGGCGGTGGCCAGCGTGAGGGTCACGGTCTGTTCGACCGGGTCGATCACCGGCGTGCCGGTAAAGGCACTGCTGCCGGCGATGGTGGTCCCGTTCACGTTGAGACTGAAGTCGGCGTTCGCCGGCGTACCGGCAGCCGAACGATCGAGAAGATTGCTGTCGGCGTACTTCAGCACCAGCTTGTCGCCGTTCACCGAAGCCGAACTGAGCAGGGGCGCGGTGGTGTCGGTCACCACCAGGCGGTTGGTCGCCGCCTGTGCGGTGAAGCTGGCGGCCGCGTTGCCGGCCGCATCGGCGATCGGGTTGGTGTTGGGCGGCGTGTAGTTGACCTTGATGGTCGCGCCGGCCGGGATGCCGCTGGTATTGAGGACGACGCGATTGTTGTTGGCATCGATCGACACCGAAGCCACGGCGTAGCTGACGTTGTTCTGGTCGGTGACGGTGAAGGAGGAGGCTGCCGGCGTCGCGGTGTCGAACAGGCTCTTGTTCTCCCGGTACTGCAGCACGACGTCCTGGCCCGAGCTGCTGAAGCTGCCGGCGGTATTGATGGGCACGGTGCCGAACGGCACCACGTAGGCCGAGGCGATCACCGGCTTGATGGTGTCCGGCAGGCTGGAGGAACCGGTGGGTGCGGTGACGGTGGGTTTCAGCGATTCGTTGCCGTCCGCCAACAGGCTGTAGACGTCCCACTTCTGCGAATCGACCCGTCGGAAGTAGAGGGAGAGGGTATGTGCCTCGCCCACTTCGTCGACCACCTTGAGCGTGCTGGTATGGTTGTAGGTCCCGGACTTGGTCGGGTCGAAGGCTCCGTCCACGGCGTCGGTCTTGATCGCGGAAGTGGCGTTCAGGTTGAAGGACGCGTCGATCTTGGTGGTCACGGTCGCATCCTTGGAGCCGGTCGGAACCTGCAAGGCAAAGGTCGGGATGCCAGTGGGGGAGTCACCGGCGCTCGCCGGGTAGCCGAGCACACGCTGGCCGCCGGTGGTCACCAGGAACCCGCTGGAGTCGACTCCGAACTGCCCGGAGCGGGTGTAGAAGGGATTGTTGGTCAGGGTGTCGCGGACGACGAAGAAGCCGTCACCACTGATCCCGGCATCCAGTGGGTTGTTGGTCGTGGTGAGTCCTCCCTGGCTGAACAGGCGCGAGATCGACTGCACGCCGACACCGAGCCCGATCGGGTTGTTGGAGACCGCCGCCAGGGAGTTGGCATAAACGTCGCCGAAAGCCACACGTGAGCGCTTGAAGCCGGTGGTCGATGCGTTGGAGATGTTGTTGCCGACAACGTCGAGTTGCTTGGACGAGGCATCGAGACCGGCGAGCGCCTGCTGATAGCTGAATGACATGTTGTTCTGCTCCTCTGGGTTTCAATCGTCGCTTCGCAAAGCGCCGCGGGGATCTGGGATGACTGGCATGAATCGGTCCCGCATCGATGGTCGGCTTACTGACGCAGCAGCTGCAGGGCCTGCTGCGGTTGCTGGTTGGCCTGCGACAGGATCGCCTGGGCGGCCGAGGTGAGAACCTGACCACGCGTCAGGGCCGAGGTCTCGGCAGCGAAGTCGGTGTCGATGATCCGGCCACGAGCCGCAGACTGCGACTCGATCGACACGCTCAGGTTGTTGATCACGTTCTCGAAACGGTTCTGCACCGCACCGTAGGTGGCACGCTGGCCAGTGATGGTCTGGATGTCGCTATCAAGACGGCTCAGGGCCGCGGTAGCTCCGGCCGCCGTGCGGATGTCGATCACGTTGACGACGGCACTCGCCGCCGAGATCGAAGAGGCGGCGCCGCCGGCGGCGGTGATGGAGGCGCCGGCGAAGGACTGCAGCGTGCTCAGGCTGGCGCCGGAGACGGTGAT
>Ga0172367_10003564_pt1 | contig 20047 bp, 12 predicted proteins | sample Lak10m_FD_114542 | JGI IMG/M metagenome (GOLD analysis project Ga0172367, IMG submission 114542) | Freshwater microbial communities from Kabuno Bay, South-Kivu, Congo - kab_022012_10m | ecosystem: Environmental > Aquatic > Freshwater > Lake | place: Democratic Republic of the Congo: South-Kivu...
ATTCCCATGCCGGTCTTCAATACGGGTTACAAATATTGGTTGTGTAAACACACCCTTGTTGGCAAAAGTTCCATAAGCACCCACCATTTCGTAAAGTGTAATATCCGACGTTCCCAAAAACATCGATGGAACCGGATCAATCGGGCTGTATACACCCATTTTTTTCATAATGTCAGCCACCGACTGCGGATTATATTGCTTCATCACCCATGCCGAAACCTGGTTTACCGAGTGGGCCAATCCCCATTTCAGTGTCACCATTTTATCGTCAAATTTTGTCTTTCCGGAGTTCTTTGCTTCCCAAATTGTTCCATCGGGCAAAATAAACTGTTGCTTCACATTGGGCACTTTACTACAGGGCGACATGCCATTTTGCATAGCCAGGGTATATAAAAATGGCTTCACAGTTGACCCGACCTGCCGTTTACCACCTTTAACCATGTCGTACATAAAATGCCGGTAATCGGGTCCGCCAACATACGCTTTTACATGTCCGGTTTTTGCCTCCATCGACATGAAAGATGACCTGAAAATACTGTAGTAATATTTCATCGAATCGAGTGGAGTCAAGGTGGTATCGCGATCTCCCTTGTACGAAAATACGGTCATCTCCACCGGAGTATTAAAAATTTTTTTAATCTCGTCCCATGATTTCCCGCTTAATTTAGCCAACCGGTAACGTTCGGTCTGCTTAATGGCCTGTTCCATAATTCCCTCCACCGCTTCGGTACTCAAATCGTTCGAGAAAGGCTTATTTTTCAGTGACCTCAAATGTTTTTTAAATGACGGCTGAAGGTTCTTCTTCAAATGATGAATCATTGCTTCTTCTGCATAGTGCTGCATCCGGGAATCGATAGTGGTCACAATCCGAATCCCGTCGCGGTATAAATTGTATGAAGTTCCGTCGGCTTTCTTGTTTTTATGTATCCATCCAAAAACCGGATTGGTTTCCCAATCTACCGAGTCCTCTCTGTATTTCTGAATTTGCCATGCACGGTAATCGGAGCGAACAGGTTTTTGTGCATTCAAAGTTTGTCTTAGATATTCCCTGAAATAGGGTGCCAGTCCGGTTTTAAAATCAACCTTGTGATAATCCAATCCCAATGGAAGAGCAGCAGCAGAATCGCGGGTTGATTCAGAAATGTAACCATATTTCTCCATCTGCGACAACACCACATTCCTCCGTTGCAATGTCAATTCAGGTCTTCTGACGGGGTTGTACAATGAGGAGTTTTTTGCCATTCCAACCAACATGGCGGCCTGTTCAAGAGTTAGAGAATCAGGAGTGGTATTAAAATATACAGCAGCAGCTGTTTTAATCCCGACAGCCAAATTCAAAAAATCGTATTTATTTAAATACATGGTCAGAATTTCTTCCTTCGTGTAACTTTTCTCAAGTTTCACCGCAATCACCCATTCCTTAAATTTCCTGAAGATCAGTTGCAGTTTATTATCCAGGTTATCACGCGGAAATAACATTTTAGCCAATTGCTGACTTATTGTACTTCCTCCTCCTGAATTACTGTCGCCGGTTAAAATCCCTTTAACAACGCGAACCAATCCACGAACGTCAATCCCCGAATGACTGAAAAACCGGACATCTTCAGTAGCAATTAAGGCATTTATAAGCTCCGGACTGAATTCCTCATAATCGACAAAGCTTCGGTTTTCTTTGAAAAAATATTTGCCCAGGACAACTCCGTCAGCCGAAACAACTTCGGAAGCCAGCAAATTTTCAGGATTTTCGAGATCTTCAAAAGTTGGCATAAAGCCTAACCAACCTTGCGCAATCATAAAAAACATCAGGAACACGCTAAAAACTCCAGCGGCAAAAACAATCCAGAATATTCGGATGTATTTTTTATAAAATGAAATATCCTTATTCATTCAGACAATTATTTCTTAATGCCGACAAAGATAATGAAACCCAACTGAATTCGGTTTGCCAATTACGGGAGATAACCGGACCATCTGACAGAGATAAAAAACCGTTGAAAAAACGAACCGCAAAATCGACAAAAAGCTATTCAAAATACAGTCGAACAATCACTTAACGCAAGAACAAATTCTTACAAAAAAGCTTTTATATACGTTTAAAATACAACCCAAAATTTGCACCTGAAAAACTCATAAAACAAATAAATTGATCATTTTCAAATAAATATGAATTTAAAATTTATTGAATTATATTTTGAACTTAGCGTTTCCTTTTCTTTAATTTGCACAAATTTTTAAAAGTGTCCATTTAGAAAACCTCCTGTATGCACGAGAATCTGGTTATTGTTGAGTCACCTGCCAAAGCAAAAACGATAGAGAAATTTTTGGGGAAAGATTTTTTTGTTACTTCAAGTATGGGGCACATCAGAGATCTTGAAAAGAAAGATTTCGGTATTGATATTCAGAATGATTTTACTCCCAAATACGAAATTTCGGCCGACAAAAAGAAACTGGTCACCGAGCTAAAAAAACTGGCGAAAGAGGCAAACACTATCTGGCTGGCGTCCGACGAGGACCGCGAGGGAGAAGCCATTTCGTGGCATTTGATGGAAACGTTGAAATTAGATCCGGCAAAGACCAAACGAATAGTATTTCATGAAATTACGAAAGATGCCATTTTAAGGGCGGTGCAAAATCCACGCCCGCTCGATATTAATCTGGTTAACGCACAACAAGCTCGCCGGGTACTCGACCGCATCGTTGGATTTGAAGTTTCACCGGTACTCTGGAAAAAAGTAAAACCTTCGCTATCAGCAGGACGGGTTCAATCTGTGGCTGTACGCATTATTGTTGAACGCGGGCGTGAAATCATTAACTTTAACTCAACATCAGCCTTCAAGGTTACTGCAAGTTTTCTGGTTCCTGAAAAAGACGGAAAAATTACTGAGTTAAAAGCAGAACTAAATCGCCGTTACGATACAAAAGAAGAAGCTTATGCTTTTCTGGAAAAGTGTAAAAATGCCGAATTCCAGATTAGCGATGTAGTCAAAAAACCAGCAAAAAGATCACCGGCACCACCATTTATTACTTCTACTTTACAGCAGGAAGCCAGTCGCAAATTGGGTTTCTCTGTAAGTCAAACCATGAGTATTGCCCAAAAGCTTTACGAATCGGGTAAAATCACTTACATGCGTACCGATTCGGTCAATCTTTCAGGATTAGCTATAAATGCAGCAAAACAAAAAATAGTTGGTTCGCTTGGAGAAAAATATCATCAGGTTCGTCAGTATAAAACAAAGGCCAAAGGGGCACAGGAAGCGCATGAAGCCATTCGCCCAGCCTACCTCGACCACGAAGAAATTTCAGGAACCAATCAGGAAAAAAAATTATACGACCTGATCTGGAAAAGAACTATTGCTTCGCAAATGAGCGATGCAGAACTAGAGAAAACCACCGTTACCATTGATATTTCCAATAGTCAGGAAAAATTTATTGCTGCCGGCGAAGTACTGATTTTTGATGGATTCCTTCGGGTTTATATTGAATCAGACGACGATGAAGCGCAAAACGGCGATCAGAAAGGATTACTTCCCCCGTTAACTGCAAAGCAGATTTTGCGATGGGATAAAATTCAGGCCACCGAACGTTTCACCCTGAAACCACCACGTTACACCGAAGCCAGTTTGGTGAAAAAACTGGAAGAGCAAGGAATAGGAAGACCTTCGACTTATGCACCCATTATCACGACCATTCAAAACAGAGGGTACGTGGTAAAAGAAGATCGCCCCGGGACAGAACGTGAATTTACCGATCTGGTGCTTTCGGGCCATAAGATAGCGGAGAAGGTAAAAAAAGAACAAACCGGCGCCGAAAAGTCAAAGTTATTTCCCACAGATATTGGTATGGTAGTAAACGACTTCCTGATGAGGTATTTCGACCTGATTATTGACTATAATTTTACGGCCAAAGTTGAAAAGGAATTTGACGAAATTGCTGAGGGCGAACTGATCTGGAACGATATGATTCGGAGTTTTTACGATCCGTTCCACAACAAAGTGGAAAACGCGTTGAATGAAGCCGAGCGCACCAACGGAGTCAGAGTTTTGGGAATCGATCCGAACTCGGGCAAAGAATTGTCGGTTAAAATCGGGCGATTTGGACCGCTCGCACAATTGGGCGAAGCCGCTGAAGAGGGAGAAAAACCTCAGTTTGCAAGCCTCCGCGCCGGGCAACATCTTGAAACCATCACCTTGGAAGAAGCGCTCGAACTGTTTAAACTGCCTCGCACGCTGGGTGATCATGAAGGAAAATCGGTCACTGTTGCCATTGGTCGTTTTGGCCCCTATGTGCGCCATGACAGCAAATTTATTTCGCTCGAAAAGAATGTTGACGATCCGTATTCCATCGACCTTGAACGGGCAATTGTTTTGATTGAAGCCAAGAGAGAAAAAGACCTGAACGCCGTAATAAAAGTTTTCAATGAAAATCCGGAAGTAAAACTATTGAACGGGCGATGGGGACCCTATATTTCCTACAAAAAGAATAATTACAAGATTCCCAAAAGTACCGACGCTTCGAAGCTTTCATTGGACGATTGTTTGAAGTTGATCGAAAAAGAACAGGCTCCAAAAAAATCAAAGAAAAAATAATTTCAACGGGCGAACATTTATTTGTTTGCCCTTTTGTTTAAAAATGTATTTTCATGTTCCGATAAAAACCAAAGCATGGACCTTTTACATTATTTTGATCCAGTTGATTTCGAAATGTTTGAATGCCCCGAATGGGCAAATAAAAAAAATACATTGGGGACGTTGCTTCATAAAAATCAGGAAAAGCTTAATCCTGACAAAGCCGATTTAATTATTATCGGTGTGCCTGAAGATAGAAATTCGATTGTCCCAGGATCAGGTAAAGCGCCGGATGAAATCAGAAAACACCTTTACAATCTGAATCGAATTGGGCCACGATTCAAAATTTTAGACCTTGGGAACCTAAAACTGGGGCATTCAGCTAACGATTCGTACTTTGCATTGCGTGACATTTGCGAACACATCCTCGAAAATAAGCAAACCCTGATTGTTTTGGGCGGTAGCCAGGATTTAACTTTTGGTATGACCAAAGCTTTTGAAGGTAAATTATTCAACATGGTTACTGTCGATCCAAAATTCGATTACCGTAAAGGAGTAAAAGCAATCAATTCAGAAAATTACCTGAACCTAATTTTTGAAAAGCAGAAAAACTTATACTCCTATTCGGCGCTGGCCTATCAAAATTATTTTGTAGATGCCACCGACATAGACCAATACAACAACTACCACTGGGATGTGAAACGGCTTGGACAAATCCGCTACAACCTGACTTCAGTCGAACCCATTCTGAGGAATGCCAACGTATTTAGTTTCGACATAAACGCATTGAGGTATCTCGATGCCCCCGGACAATCAATGTGTTCACCCAACGGACTTTACTCAGAAGAGGCCTGTCAGATTGCCCGCTATGCAGGAACTAGTGATGAATTACGTCTGGCCGGATTCTTCAATCTTATTCCGGAGAAAGACACAACATCCAACTCAACAAACCTGATGGCTCAGATTGTCTGGCATTTTCTCGATGGCTTTAACAACCGAAAGCCGGAAGATCCCACTGAAGATTCAGAAGACTTCAACCAGTTTATGGTGGAAATGTCAAATATTAGTATGACGCTGGTATTCTTCCAAAGTCGTGCTACCGGCCGTTGGTGGATGGAAATTTCTGATTTCGAAAACCGGAAGAAAGATATTTATCTGGTGCCCTGCGACGAGGATGATTATAAGAATGCAATACACGGAGACATCCCTGACAGATGGTGGAAAAACATACGTAAATTGCATAAAAGGCAAAATAAATGATGTAAAACTGCGTTCTTTCACTTTATCGTTTTTCGCTTGTTTGGTACAGTAAACAATTTTTCATTAATTTACTGCCTATTATCTGGGCGAATACAGGTCGCAACAGTGCTTTTATGAAAAAAATATTTTGCTTTTTATTTTTATATATAATAGCTAACTTAGCAGCAATTGCCCAACAAGACCCGCAGTTCAGTTTTAACAGGTTAACACAGTTAACTGTAAATCCGGGATACGCGGGACACGATGGTTTAATAAATGGCACTATATTAAATCGTTACCAGTGGGATGGAGTCAAAGGATCGCCGCAAACTCTGGTATTTAGTGTAGGTGCGGCAACAAATTTATTTGGGCTGAATAGTGGTGTCGGGTTTAACGTCATTAGCGATGAGATAGGCTTTTACAAAAATATCTCGGTCGGTTTTGACTATGCGTACAGAAAAAAATTAGGCATTGGCGATTTGGGGATCGGCGCAAGTTTCGGTTTTTACAACACATCGGTAAACGGTGATTGGTACATTCCTGAAAGCGATGTGCATGGAAGTACAACAGAACCGGGGATACCCCAGGGTGAAGCCAGCCAGTTGGCTATTGACGTAGGATTTGGATTATTTTTACGTTCAGACAAATACTTTTTTGGAGCTTCGGCAACACACCTGAATCAGGCATCAATTATTTTAGCTGATCAGGCACGTTCTTTTTTAGCGCGGCATTATTATGTATCAGCGGGATACAATATCGCGCTGAGTAATCCGTTATTTGAGGTGCAACCTTCCGTTTATTTTAAAACTGACATGGTTGCTTATCAGGCTGATTTCACCGTTGATCTGGTTTACAAAAAGCGATTTTCAGCCGGTTTGAACTACAGAATAAACGATGCGGTTTGCGTTCTGGTAGGATTTGAGATGAACAACGGATTAAAAATAGGTTATGCTTATGATCTTATGACCTCAGCGTTGGCAAGTTACGGAGGCGGATCTCACGAACTTTATCTGAGTTACAGCATGGATCTTGGGAAAAACAGATTTAAAAAGTATAAAAGTATAAGATATTTATAAGAAGCAACATATAGCTGTACTATGAAAAAACATTTTTCGATTGGGTTAGTTATTTTGACTGTCTTCAGCTTTATAAGCTGTAACAAGTCAGGTAATGGCGAACTTACTGGCGTGAAAGGAAGAGGAAAATGGTTTGAACCAACTCCCTACGGAATGATTTTTGTCCATCGTGGATCTTTCAATCTCGGACCAAATGATCAGGATATTATGTCGTCGAATACACCAGCAAAAACCGTTTCGGTCGATGCATTTTGGATGGACGATACCGAAATAACCAACAATGAGTACCGACAGTTTACGCAATGGGTAAGGGATTCCACTGCCCGGACTTTACTATCCGAGCAATTTCCTGAATTCATGATCAGCGAAGATCGTAAAGGCAATCCTATCGATCCGCCCAGAATTAACTGGAAAGAAAAGCTCGAATGGGATAATCCTGATTATACAGAAGCCCTTGAATCAATGTATATTCCTGAAAACGAAAGATTTTTCAAGAAAAAAGAAATTGACGCCCGTAAATTGTTTTACGAATACCATTGGATTGATTTAAAGCAGGCTGCACGTCGTGTAAACATGTACAACTACGAAACCCAAAGTTATAATGGTACTGTTACCGATTTGAAAGGAGAAGAAAAAGCAGTAGAGAACCGTTCGTCGTTTATTTTCAGCAATCAAACCAATATTTATCCTGATACACTATGCTGGATCAGAGATTTCACCTTCTCGTACAATGAGCCGTGGGCTACCCGTTATTTTTGGCATCCCGGATTCGATGATTATCCCGTTGTTGGAATTTCCTGGGCACAAGCCAAGGCATTCTGCCATTGGAGGACTAAATTGCACAACGATTTTTTATCAAGCCAGAACGAAGCTACCTTGCAGGATTATCGCTTGCCGAATGAAGTTGAGTGGGAATATGCCGCACGAGGCGACCGTCAACTGTCCATGTACCCATGGGGTGGATATTATACCCGCGAACAGGATGGAGTTTTTCTTGCGAATTTCAAACCTTTGAGAGGAAACTATGTGGAAGACGGAGGTATGGCAACTATGAAAGTAGGAAGTTATGATCCAAACGACTTTGGACTTTATGATATGTCGGGAAATGTGGCAGAATGGACAACCACTGCATATGACGAATCAGCCTATCAATACATCAACGATTTTAATCCCTCATTTGAATACAATGCCCGTCCCGAGGATGCTCCGGCAATGAAACGCAAAGTAATCAGGGGTGGCTCATGGAAAGACATCTCTGCCTTCCTGCAAGTATCAACTCGAAGTTTCGAATACCAGGATACCACCAAATCATATATTGGGTTCCGTTGTGTCCGGTCTTCTTTTGGCAATGAATTTTAATAAAAACTAAATTTAGAAGACATGAATATTGGCGAAATACTTAAGTCGAAAAGATGGAAAGTACTGATGGGGTATGTTTATGGATGGGGAGCAGCTTTGGTACTTGTTGGAGCTCTTTTTAAACTGCAACACTGGAACCATTCTGGAATTATGCTTACCATAGGGTTGATGACTGAAGCTTTTATTTTCTTCATATCATCATTTGAACCGCCAATGGAACAGCCCGACTGGACAAGGGTTTACCCCGAGCTTCAGGATGATTACGAGCTAATTGAACCTACTGAGGATATTCAGGCCAGCATGAAAAACAGTTTGGATTCAATTTTGGGAAGTACTAATATCACACCCGAGCTCCTGTCAAAAATTGGGAAAAGCCTGATCGATTTGTCAAATACTGCTTCCGGAATTAGTGATATTTCAGCAGCTACGTTGGCGACAGACGTTTATGTAAAAAATCTAAACTCGGCTTCAGAATCGATGATTGCCTTCTCTGAAACAAATGCCCAGGCGAATGCTACAATCAATAACTCCGTAGGACAACTTGCTACTACTTATAGTACTACTGCTCAGCAAATTTCAGAAACCGGCAGTGTTATGTTGTCAAAACTTAATGAGTCGAGTACAAAATTTACCAGGCAAATAGATGAATCAGGAACCAAACTGGTTGAATCCTATCAAAGACTTTCCAGCTCAATCGAAAAAGGATTGAAAGATATGGATAACAATTCGGCCAGCTACGGAGACAACCTGCAAAAACTGAATAAAAATATCGAGTCTCTAAATAGCACTTACGAAAGACATCTGAAGGGAACAAGTGAACAAATTCATGCTTCAACCAAATTCTTTGATGATATGAATCAAATGAACCAGATTATTGCATCTTCGGTTCAGGAAATGAAAAAATACAAGGAGAATGCCGAAAAATTGAATGCTCACCTCGAATCGCTTAATTCAATTTACGGGAACATGCTTGGAGCCATGAATTATAAAAAGAAGTAATTAAACAGGGCGAAAACTATGGGGACTAAGAATTGCCCGGAAACCCCGAGGCAAAAAATGATTAATATGATGTATTTGGTGCTGACAGCCTTGTTAGCATTAAACGTGGCATCCGAAGTACTCGAATCCTTTCGGGTAGTCGATGCCAGTTTAACCCATACATTAGATAATGTTAGCCGAAAAAACGATCAGATCTATGGTGCTTTCGATGCTGCATATATCCAAAATCCAACCAAAGTAAAAGAATGGAAAGATAAGGCTGATCAGGTTCGTTTAAAAACCGGAGAACTGATTACAAAAATAAAAGACCTGAAAGAAAAGTTAGTCTTGGCGTCAGGGGGTGTTGCGTTAAAAGATGCCGGTCCTGATTTTATTCTTTCGCCTGAAGAGCCAAGAATCATTAACAGCAAAGGCGACACCATACTTATTAAAAAAGAAGACGACCTGAATACCCCGTCGGAAATAATGATTACTCAGAAAAAAGCGGCGGAGTTAAGAAGTGATATTGATTCATATCGTGACTTTCTTGCTCAGAATCTTGACGAAGGGTCGCCCCTTCGCGAAAGCTTATCAAAACAACTCGATACAACCGATCCTCCCATCAACATGAAAGAAGGTGGCGAAAAAAAATCGTGGGAAACCTTGCATTTTGAAAACAAGCCTCTAATTGCAGTAATCACCATTTTATCAAAAATACAGATCGACATTCAAAATGCGGAGACAAATGTTATTTCAACTTTATATAGCCAAATTGATGCCGCATCATTTAAATTTAACCGACTTGGTGCACGAGTTTTGGCAAAATCGACCTATGTACTTGAAGGCGATCAGTTTGAAGCGGAGATATTTTTAGCAGCAGAAGATACAACACAGCAACCCGAAATTTTTGTTGGGAACACCAAACTGACCATGCGCGATGGTAAAGGAATTTACAAAGTGACTGCAAACGAAGTAGGAACCTTTCCATGGAAAGGAACCATAAAATACAAAAATCCGGAAGGAAACTATGTGAGTTATCCTTTTGAAGGAGAATACCAGGTTGGCCGGCCCAGCGCTACCATCTCGCCTACAAAAATGAATGTTATGTATCTTGGGATACCTAATCCAATGAAAGTATCCGTTCCGGGAGTTGCATCTCAAAATCTAGAGGTTACTGTTAGCAACGGAGGCCGCATCGAGAAAAGTGGTGAAGATTATCTGGTCTATCCTACAAAACTAGATGCTTTAGGTAAAAATACCCTGATTTCGGTCTTTGCTTTGATGAACAAAGAGAAAAGACCAATGGGATCAATGTCTTTTAGGGTGAAGGAAGTTCCGCCGCCATTGGCAACGATCGGAGGTTTTAATGGTGGAACCATCAGAAAAGAAGATCTACTGGCTGAAGACGGTATTTTTGCTGAATTAAAAGATTTTGATTTCGATCTGAAATTCAAGGTAACACAATTTGATATCTCGTTCAGTGGAACATATGTAAAAACTACCTCATCAAAATCAAATAAATTTACGGATGAACAAAAGGGTTTCTTCGGAAAATTAACTCCTGGTAGCTTGATCTATATTGATAACATTATGGCAAAAGGCGACGACGGACAACCCGCCAGACCATTGTCTCCAATTAGTTTTAAAATTAAGTAGTCATGAAGAAAATACTCGTATTCCTAGGAATTGTTGCCCTTTTAATAGGAGCAATCAAACAAGAATCGAAAGCCCAGATTGTTGACGGTGCTTTTAAACGTACCGATTTAAATAACCGGAAACCAACATCATTGCCCTATGTTCGTGAAGCCGACGCCATCTGGAGTAAAAAAGTCTGGAGAATTATTGATTTGCGCGAAAAAATAAATCAGCCTCTTTATTTCCCGACCAAGGAAATTGAAGGAAGATTCAATTTAATCAACCTTTTCCTTGAAGGAATAAAAAACGGGAAGTTGACTGCCTATGATGCCAAAAACGATGATGAGTTTAAAGTTCCAATGACCTTCGAGCAGGTAAAAGAATCGTTTGGAGCCACTACCCGCACCCAAATGGTGCGCGATGTTGATACAGGCGAATTAAAGCCAAAGGTTGTTTCTGGTGAAATCAGAGCCGAAGAAGTCAAGCAATTTATGATAAAAGAAGAATGGTTCTTCGACAAGCAGACTTCATCCATGAATGTTCGGGTTATTGGAATTTGTCCAATTCAGGAATTTTTCCGCGAAGGTGATGTCAACCAGGAGTCGGTGCAACGTCGTCAGGTATTCTGGATTTACTATCCTGAAGCCCGAGAGATAATGGCTTCAAATGCTGTTTTCAATCCACAGAATACGGCAAGAAATGCCTCTTTTGACGACATTTTCCTGAAAAGAAAGTTCAACTCTTACATTGTAAAAGAAGAAAACATTTATAATAACAGAGACATCAGCCAGTATTTGAGCAGCAAAGATGCCATGCTCGAAAGTAAAAGAATCGAAAGTTCAATTTTCGATTACGAACAAAACCTTTGGGAATACTAAGCATTTATGACATAAGTAAAAGCCTTATGGGAATTTCCTGATAAGGCTTTTTTTTTGAAAACGTTCAATTTGCACAATTTAATCCCTCAATTTCAGTTTTTCATAGGGTTACTCTATTTCCGGATTCAGACGTGTATGTATAAAATTCTGTCGATAGGTCTATTATTAGTTGTTCTTTTCAGTTCGTGTAATCGCGACTGGACAAGCCAACTCACGAGCAAGCAAAACAGGAAACCCTATTTTGAGCCCATTCCCTATGGCATGAATTTTATCAAACAGGGCAGTATCAATATCGGGCCATCTGAAGAAGAAGTTGATCACCAGGGAACAAAAATTAAAACAGTATCAGTTCCTTCCTTTTGGATTGATGATACCGAAATTACCAATAACGAATACCGGCAATTTGTTTATTGGGTAAGAGACTCCATTGCCCGCCAGCTTTTGTCTGAGTCAATTCCTGAATTTCAGATTACAGAAGGACGAAGAGGAACAATATTGGAAAATCCGCATTTAAACTGGCTGGAGCCAATTGAATGGAAAAATCCGGAATACCAGACAGCTTTGGAACAACTTTACCTGCCGGAAAACGAACGTTTTTTTGGTCAAAAAGAACTCGACACCCGGAAACTCATTTTTGAATATTACTGGATAGATTACCGACAGGCAGCCAAACGGGCAAACAGTTACAACTACGAAACCCAAAGCTACAACGGAAATGTTACCGACGCCACTGGGAAAGAAAATGCGATTCAAAACAGGTCGTCGTTTATCATGCGCGAAACAACACCAGTTTACCCCGACACACTTGTTTGGGTCCGCGATTATACTTTCTCCTACAACGAGCCGCTGACAAAGAAATATTTCTCGCATGTGGCTTACGATAACTATCCTGTTGTTGGAGTTTCGTGGAAACAGGCCAAAGCCTTCTGCAACTGGAGAACACGTCAGCTAAATGGATTTCAGGAGATGTTAAAAAACCCTGGCGTAATGGATTACCGTCTGCCTTCTGAGTTAGAATGGGAATACGCTGCGCGTGGCGGACATCAAATGACTCTTTATCCGTGGGGAAGCTATTACACCCGTGACTTAGAAGGAAATTACCTTGCCAATTTCAAACCTTTACGTGGCAACTACGTTTCCGATAGTCAGACCAACATTACGACTCAAAAAGTTGCTAATTATCTGCCCAATTCATACGGATTATACGATATGGCAGGAAATGTGGCTGAATGGACATCGAATGCCTACGATGAATCGGGATACGAGATTATCAGCGATTTTAGTCCTGATTTTCAGTACAATGCCCGACCCGACGATCAGCCAGCCATGAAACGTAAGGTAATTCGTGGAGGCTCGTGGAAAGATATCGCGTATTACACCCAAGTCTCGACCCGAAGTTTTGAATACCAGGATTCAGCCAAATCCTACATTGGGTTCCGTTGCGTAAGAAGTACATTTAAGCCCGACTATTGGGAATAAGGCGCAATTCGTTAGATATAACTTGCGCCTTTATTTAACCTGACATCATTCACAAACTGTCTGATTTGCTGTTCGTCTTCTTTTTTGCAAATCATCAAAGTTCCCTCCGATTCAACAACAATGTAACCATCCAACCCCTGTAAAACGACTAATTTATCGGCAGGCATATTCACAATGCAGTTTTTGGCCCCGTAAAGCATCACATCTTTTCCGGTAATAACATTGCCAAACTCATCCCTATTCGAATTTTCATAAAGCGATCCCCACGTCCCCAAGTCGCTCCATCCAAAGTCGGAACACAAAACATAAACATTTTCGGCTTTTTCCATGATGCCATAATCAATGGAAATATTCTGACATTCCGAATAAGTTTTATTCAGGAAAGGAACTTCGTCGGCTGTTCCGTAAAGTTTCTGCCCTTTTTTAAATAGCTCCGACACCGAACTCAAATGAGTATCCAACGCCTCTAAAATGGCTTTTAATGACCAGATAAATATTCCTGAATTCCAGAAGAATTCACCACTTTCTAAAAATATCTTTGCCAGTTCGATGTCTGGTTTTTCAGTAAACGTTTTTACTTTATGCAAACTCTCAAACTCCCCGGTGGGTTCATCACTTTCAATCTGAATATACCCGTAACCGGTTTCCGGGCGATTGGGAGTAATACCAAGAGTGAGCAGCGCATTGTGCTGATCAACAAAAGCCAGACCTTTTCTGATGATTTCTATAAAGGCATCCTCCTGCTGAATATGATGATCAGACGGAGCAACAATAATATTGGCATCAGGATCTTTTCCCAAAATTTTGTAGCTGGCATAGGCAATACACGGTGCTGTGTTCCGTCTCAAAGGTTCGGTCAAAATCTGACTTTGCTTTAATTCGGGAAGTTGCTGCAAAACCAAATCCTTATAATCAACACTGGTCACAACCAGAAAATTTTCATTGGGGCAAATTTTGCTTAACCGATCGTAGGTTTGTTGAATAAGAGTACGTCCTGTACCCAATATATCAAGGAATTGCTTGGGCATATTCGCTTTGCTTAGCGGCCAAAATCTGCTGCCAATGCCACCTGCCATAATCACACAATACGTATTACTCATCACTCAAAAATTTACAGTTATCACATTATCAATTGTTACCATTTGCCCGCTAACCTAAATCAAACCGGATAAATAGCGAAACATTTCTCCCATTAAGATAAGGAGTTTAAAATTAAAACCCTTGAAAAAATGCCGGTTTTTGTATTATTTGTACCTTTAGGCTCATTAAACGAGAGTGTTGTCATCATAACGAATTGATATAAATGATGTTCACAATCTCCCATCATTTCAATTGTGATATCGGCAATCAGTAAACAGAACTCTATTCATCGCGAATGAATATCTTTAATCAGACAGGAAAATATTTTTCACTTTTGCTGAAGGTTTTCAGCAGACCAGAAAGGCACAGCCTTTATGTGCGACAGACATTCAATGAAATTGAGAACCTCGGCGTTAATTCCGTTGGAATCGTCGCCGTAATTTCCATTTTTATGGGAGGTATCATCACTCTCCAGGTGGCCTACAATATGTCGAATCCATTGTTACCAACCTATCTCATTGGACTTGGAAACCGCGATACACTATTACTTGAATTTTCGTCAACAATACTTGGACTAATTATGGCCGGAAAAATCGGATCAAATATCACATCCGAGATTGGCAGCATGAAAGTCACGGAACAAATTGATTCGCTGGAAATTATGGGAGTCAACTCGGCGGGCTATTTAATATTGCCTAAAATAATTGCCGTTGTACTGATGTTCCCGATGTTGTATATTTTGAGTGTCTTCTTTGGCCTGATTGGTGGAATGATAGTAGGGCCTGCAGTTGGTGCCGTAACTGTTACCGATTATCTCAACGGAATTCAGTATCTTTTTAATCCCTACTATGTGACTTTCTCATTGATTAAATGTTTGGTCTTCGGATTCCTGATCTCTTCCATTTCGGCTTTCTGGGGTTATACTGTTGAAGGCGGAGCTTTTGATGTGGGATCGGCCAGTACCCGTGCCGTTGTTAATACCAATATCCAAATCCTGGTATGGGATTTAATTTTAACCCAATTGCTTTTGTAATGATTGAAATAAAAAATGTTTACAAGTCTTTCGAGCAGAAAGAAGTACTCAAAAATATTACAAAGGTTTTTAACAAAGGCGAAACCAACCTAATCATTGGCCGAAGCGGATCAGGGAAAACAGTTTTACTGAAGGCAATTGTTGGGTTGCACGAAGTTGACAAAGGGCAGATATTGTACGACAACCGCGATTTTACTTCAATGAGCCAGAAATTGCGCAAACAACTAAGGCAGGAAATGGGGATGGTTTTTCAGGGGGGAGCACTGTTTGATTCTCTCACTGTAGAGGAAAATGTGCGGTTTCCGCTGGACATGTTTTCGATGATGACTCCCGCTGAAAAACAAAAGCAGGTTGACTTTTGTCTCGAACGCGTCAATATCTCGAACGCCAATAAATTATATCCCTCCGAAATTTCAGGAGGAATGCAAAAACGGGTGGCCATTGCACGTTCCATCGTACTCAATCCAAAATACCTTTTCTGTGACGAACCCAATTCGGGCCTTGATCCTGAAACCTCTATGGTAATTGACGAACTTATTCATTCCATTACGGTCGATCTGCAAATGACAACCATCATCAACACTCACGACATGAATTCGGTGATGGAGATTGGCGACAATATTCTCTTTATTTCAGAAGGAGAAATGTGCTGGGAAGGCAACCGGCACGATATTTTGCACACCGACAACCAAAAACTTCAGGAGTTTGTGTTTGCCAACAAACAATACCAGCGCATACGCGACAACAAAATTGAGGGCAAATAATCTCGACTTCCCTACCCTTTCGGAATCATTGTAACTACAGGAATAATCATTTCCTCGAGCGAAATACCGCCATGCTGAAACGTATTGCGGTAATACTGCGCGTAATGGTTATAATTGTTGGGGTAGGCAAAAAAGTCGGTGTTTGTAGCAAAAATATATGATGTACTTACATTTCTCGACGGAAGATAAATGGACGCCGGATTTTTAATATCGTAAATCGCCTTCGATTTGTAGTTCAGATTTCGCCCCAGTTTATAGCGCAGATTGGTATTTGTTTCGCGGTCGCCAATCACTTTTTGGGCATTGTCAACCCTAATGCTCCCGTGGTCAGTTGTCAAAACCACTTTAACCTTATTTTCGGCCAGCAATTTGAGCAAATCGAGCAGCGATGAATGATTAAACCAACTTAATGTGAGCGAACGGTATGCGGCCTCGTCGCTGGCCAGTTCCTTGATCATATCCATTTCGGTGCGGGCATGTGAAATCATATCCACAAAATTGAAAACCATAACCGACAGGTCGCTTTGAAGGATATTACCCAGATAATCACTGATACGTTTATCGCCTTTTACGTTGGTAATCTTCTCGAAAAACAACTTGTAATTTTTCCCCAACCGGGTTAATTGCTTCTGTAAAAGGTCCTTTTCAAATCGGTTTTTATGCCCTTCGTTGTCATCGTCTTCCCAAAATTCGGGATACAAACGTTCAATTTCGGTAGGCATTAACCCAGCAAACATGGCATTTCGGGCATACATGGTAGCTGTTGGCAAGATGCTGCAATACAAATCTTCCTCTTCAATGTGGTAATAATTGTTGAGTACTGCCGCCAAAATCCTGTACTGATCGTACCTTAAATTGTCGATAACCAGTACAAAAACCTTGTTCCCATTGTCCACCTGCGGAAAAATCTTCTTTCGGAACACTTCAGGCGAAAGCATCGGCTTTTCTTTTGTTTCCTTGCCAAACCATGCCTGATATGAATTCCGGATATATCGGGCAAACGAGTTATTGGCTTCAGCTTTCTGCATTTTCAGCACGTCGTCCATTGCCGAATCTTCCGAAGTACTCAGTTCAAGTTCCCAGAACACGAGTTTTTTATATACCTCAACCCATTCGTCAAACGACAATTGATCACTGATCTGCATCCCGATTTTTCCAAACTCACTTTGATAGGCAGAAGTTGTGCGTGCTGTTACCAGCCGCCGCTGATCCACATTTTTTTTAATCGTAAGCAGAATCTGATTCGGATTCACAGGTTTGATGAGGTAATCAGCCATTTTTGAGCCAATTGCCTCGTCCATAATATCTTCTTCCTCACTTTTGGTAATCATTACAACCGGAACGTTCGGATCGATGGTTTTGATCTCGTTCAAAGTCTGTAACCCGCTTAAGCCGGGCATATTTTCGTCGAGGAAAATAATGTCGAAGAAATCTTTCCGCACATATTCTATGGCATCGGTTCCATTGTTTGCCGTCACCACTTCAAATCCCTTCTCCTGAAGGAAAATAATGTGTGCCCGCAATAAATCTATCTCGTCGTCGGTCCAAAGTATCTTTGTTTTCTTCATCATTCTAAATTTTCCGGATTGAAATTTACTAAACTATTAAACAGGTGACAACGATTATTAGTATTGACTTAACAAACTTTAACGGTGATGAATTCAGGATTTCAGGAAAAACTTGAAATTTGAATCTGAATCTATTTCAGATAGAATTGTTTATAAAAGTCCATGTAAATCAGGATGTTTTTACTTTGCCTGAAGATTGCCTCGTTTTCAGGAGTAATCACAAAATTGCGGTAGTTCACATTCTGAATGGGGCCGTAAACTTTCGGTTCGTTGGCAATGGCACGAAGATAGACAAGGCCTGTTGCCTGATCGGGAAGTCCTTCCACCTTCAAAACCACCCTGAAATCGTCGAGCATAGAAGATGAAACGGCTAGCTTCAGCGAAGAATAACTCTGTTGGTTAAACTGGCGAATGGCTTCAGCCAGGCTTTCGGCATTCACCTCTTCTTTCGGGATAATCAGCACAAACGATTGTTTGCCATCCACCGGCGTTTTATACGGACCATTGTACTCGGTGACCGACTGACTGGTTGCTGCGGAAGAGTCGGTATATTTAGCCTTGAAGAAATTCAGATACTCTCCGATGCGCCGGGTTTCAGAAAGCTTACGCAGATTGGCATCGGTTATAATGAAATTCCGGTAGCTGAGCGTATCGAGACTTTTGTACAATTTACGATTGGTGATTGCCTTTGTGAAATAATCGAGCGCTTCGGTTTTGGTCTTAAACGAACTGACGATCATTAGCTGGTAATCGGCAACATTGGTTTGCCTGATGGCCAAATCCAACTGGCGGTATTGCTCACGATTGTGCGTATTAAATCCGGCCACGACAGGTTTCATATTTGCTCCCGGCGAATTAACCGCAATCACAAAATTTTGCGCCCCAACATCCTCTTTCGAATAAATATCGAGACCCGATCCGGTGGGAGCAACGGATACAAAGCTGCCTTTCTCTTTCAGTGCTTCTTCTTCCTGTTTCGCTTTGGCAATCAATTCTTCAGGCTCCGGAAGTATTTCGTCGGAGAAGTCGCCCGTGATGAAACGACTGTAATTTTTCACGAAGAATTTCAGGTAATCGGCAAAATCCTTGTCCGACGTAATTTGACGGTAATTGGTGGAAGAAGCCATAAAATTCACATACTTCACATTTTTGAGCGCCTCAAAAACAGTTCGCCGTTTAATTACCGATCGGAAATAAATCAAACCTTGTTCCTTGTCGTTCAATGAGCGCACCACCAACATAGAAGTCGTGTTGTTCAAACTCACACTTTCAATGTCGAAGTCGATTTTAGTGTAATGATCGATGTTGTAATTGGCCAGATCAAACTTCAGCCGGTTCAGGTCAACATTGGCATTTTTCGGATACGCGATTACGAAATAATGGAGCAAATCTTCGTCGTACGAGAATTTGCCACCAAACTCATCGGCTCCTTTCTGGTTTCCTGGCAACAGCTCGCTGTTTTTAATCTGATCGCTCAAATAACCAGAAGCCACCAGTTGTTGATAATCAACCAGAGTACTATCCTGAATCAACTTCAAAATCTGTTCGGCCAACGGTTTGGGTTCAGCCTTCGGATATGTTTTGATATATTCAGTAAGCAATTTTCCCAAATTCTCGCGCGACGAGGCCGTGCCATCTGCAATAACCTTGAAGAATTTAATCTTAGAAATCAACGTGCTATCGGGTTGCATCATCATCACCTGATCAGCTATTTTCCCCGACTGAGCATATTGCCCGTTCTTAAAGTCAAGGAATACCTGTTGATAAAGCTTGTTTATGCTATCGTTCCGAGCTTCGAGTTCAACAAAATAATTAGGGTTCAACAAATATTTGGCATATTTCGAATCTGGATATTTCCCCACAATCAGATTTTTGTAATAGTCCGCTTTTTCCTGATCGTTCTGTTTGGTGTATAAATCCCACAGTTCGAACCACGATGAAAGTGTAAACAGGTTTTCAGGATAACGTTTATTCAAGTCTTCGAACGACTCAATCGACCTCGGATAATCGGTAAATTCGGTTTTGAAAATACGACCGGCATTGAACAATGCATTCCGGATTTTGGTGTGAGAAACAGCCATCAATGAGTCGTTCACCGGCAAATCCTGGGTATAATACTCACGAACTTTGGGGTCGCTTATCTTTTTCTCCTTGCCTTCGCTTACCAACAATGAATCTTCTTCCGCTTCGCCTTCTATATCAGCACCAGAACGTTTGTCCGATCGACGCCAGCCATCCTCCAGCTTACGTTTCCCCCACAAACGCTCAAATTCAACCTTTCCATAAGCCACGGTCGTCGGGCTGTAAAAATACCAACCAGCGCCTTCCTGTTGTTGGCTTAATCCAAATCGGCTTTCGTACTGCCTGAAATAATTTCGGTCCATCATTTGAGC
>Ga0172367_10003565_pt1 | contig 20045 bp, 15 predicted proteins | sample Lak10m_FD_114542 | JGI IMG/M metagenome (GOLD analysis project Ga0172367, IMG submission 114542) | Freshwater microbial communities from Kabuno Bay, South-Kivu, Congo - kab_022012_10m | ecosystem: Environmental > Aquatic > Freshwater > Lake | place: Democratic Republic of the Congo: South-Kivu...
CGGCACCGGCAAGAGCATCGTCGCCTCCAACCTCGCCGTGCTGCGCGCCCAAGCCGGCGAGCGCGTCTGCCTCGTCGACTTCGACGCGGGCATGGCGAACGCGCACCTTCTGCTTGGTCTGGTGCCCCGCTACGACCTGGGGCATGTGCTCGATGGCCAAGTCTCGGCCCCGTTCGCGCTGGTCGATGGGCCGGCGGGCATCAAGCTACTGTCCGGCGGAGTCGGCCGCGCCGCCTTGCAGAATCCGACGCCGCGCGAGCTCGACCGCCTGTTCGGGGCGCTGGCGGCGCTCGAGTCGCAGTTCGACCTGGTCATCGTCGACCATGGCGCGGGCATGGGCATCGCGACGGTGGCGCATGTCGCCGCGGCGCGTTCGCTGCTGCTCGTCACCACCCATGAGGTGACCTCGCTCTCCGACGCCTACGCGCTCTACAAGCACGCCATGTCCGTGGCGCCCGACCTGCGGACGGGCGTCGTCATGAACCGGGCTCCGGACGAGTCGTCCGCCCGCGCCGCCTTCGACCGCTTCGAGGGTGTCGCTCGCCGCCATGTGGGCAAGGTCCCCGAGTGGGTGGGTTGGGTGCCATCCGACGAGGCGGTGCTGAAGAGCGTCCAAGCTCGCGGCCCGCTCGTCTTGCGCGAGCCGCACGCGCCCGCCGCCCTGCGCCTGCAGTCCGTGGCCCGTTGGGAGGCCATCGACTTGGCGCCCGTGGCGCGCGGCTTCTACGAGACCGCCCGCTGCGCGCTGCGCTGAGGGTAGGGCTCGTCGGGGTCGCGTGGGTGCTCGCACCGAGGCTCGCGCATCTGGCTCGCATATCTCGCTCGCGCATGCGCCGGGCGCCTGGCAGTTCCCTCGACAGCCGCAAACCTGCCCGTGGACTCCGCTTCCGTCATTGCGTACCTAGGTGCATAGACGCCATGGACGCCCTAGCCCTGCTCTGCACGATCCACGCCGACGGACCCGCCACGCTCGCCCGCTTGCGCGAAGGAGGCGTGGGGACACTGTCCTTGGTGGCCGCCAGCGACGAGTCGCGCTTGGCCGCCTTGCTGTGCGCCTCTCCGGCCTCCGCGCGCAGGTTCCAGCGCGAAGCGGCCGGCATGGCGGCGCGGCTCTCGGCCGAGGAGTTGCCGGCCCCGGCGCGCCGCGCCAAGTCGCGCCGCGTGCTGTCAAGCAAACTGGACAACGCGTCCGCGCCCGTCCGCGAGGCCGCTCCGGCGATCGTTGCCGCGCTCGCGCCGGAGCGCGAGCTGCACCAGGTCCTCGAGCGTTGGCGCGATCTCGACGCCGCCGCCGACTTCGCCGACGAGGAGCCGCGCTCGGCGTCGCCCGCGCCCGCGCGCGCGGCCGAACTGGCGGTGGGCGATCTTGATGGGCTCGACGAGCGCTCGGTCGAGCTCTTGTGCGGCGCGGGTATCGGCACGCTCGAACTCCTCGCGTCTTGCGATCCGCTGTCCGTCGCGAGCCGCTCCGGCCTCGGCTACAGCGCCTTGGTGCGCTTGCGCGCGCTGGCCGCCCGCGCGGCGCGCGATCGCGCGCTGCGCTCCCCGCCCGAGCCGCGCGCGGTCGACCGCGGCCCCCAGCCGCGCGTGGTCGCGCCACCGATCGGAGTGCATGTGCTGCAACCCATGCCGCGCGTCGAGCGGCGCGAAGAGCCGGCGCCCTCGTCCGACAACAACGCCGGCGGCCCCTTCGCCTGATTTGGCCGGCGCCTCTGGGCGTCGCTCAGGCACGGCGCTTGGTCAAAAATATTTGACGCATTCGACCGCTCGCGCCCGGCGACGCGGCGGCTCGCCGGGGCTTGGCGGCGTCAGCGCGTGGCGACCTTCTCGAGCAGATCGACGAAGGTGCGCGCGTCCTTGAAGCCGATGGCCGTCCTGCGCGTCGAACCGTCGGGCCCGAGGAAGACGATCGTTGGATAGGCTTTCACCGCGTGGCGCGCGGCCAAGGGCGCCCCGGCCTTGCTCTCGGCGTCGATCGACACGCACAGGATCCCCGCCGTGGCCTTGACCACCGCCGGATCGGTGAAGGTCTCCTTCATCATCTTTTTGCACGGACCGCACCAGCTGGTCCAGAAGTCGATCATCACCAACTTGCCCGAGCTCTTGGCCTCGGCGAGCACTGCGTCGTACTCCTCGGGCTTGCGCCATGCCATGCCGCCGGACTGCACCGCGTGCGCGTCGGAGCCCGCAGCGGCTTCCTTGGGCGCGAGCGGGACGATCGAGGACTTGGGATCGCGCGAGCCGACCGGATCGCCCGCGCCCTGCGTCGAGGGCGTCGCTTGACCGGCTTGTTTGGCGCAAGCGGGCAACAAGCACAGGGTCGCCAAGGCCAAGGCGCGCGCCGCGTGGATCGAGCGAGTGTGGATCTGCATGCGGTCATTCTTGCAAGGATGGCATTCGAAGGGGAGGTCCGCGCGCTACGCTAGGGGCTGGCGGCCTGCGCTCCCGTGCTCGTACCGGAGGCCGGGCGCACGCGCCGCCGGCACCGCACCCGATGACCGCCACCACGTTGCGACCCTCCACCTTGATCCCCGCGGCCCAGGATCGGCCGGCCGACGACCCGATCTTCCAGCTCAACGGCGAGGCTACGCGGCGCGCCCAGGCGGGCGAGAGCATCGTCAACGCGACGCTCGGGGCCTTGATGGAGGACGATGGCACGCTCGCCATCCTGCCCACGGTGGTCGAGGCGCTGCGCGCGGTGCCGGCCAAGCGCGCCGCGGCCTACGCGCCGATCAGCGGCGACGCGCCCTATCTGTCGGCCGTGGTCGAGGATGTCTTCGGCGGCACCTCCGTGGCGCCTTTGAGCGTGGCGGCGGCGACGCCCGGCGGCACGGGCGCGCTGCACCACGCCATCGCGTTGTTCCTCGAGCCGGGCCAGTCGCTCCTGACGACCGACTTCCACTGGTCGCCGTACGACACGCTGGCTGCGCAGGCGCGCCGCGGCGTGCGCAACTTCCGCATGTTCGACGCGGCGGGGCGCTTCGATTTGGCGGCGTACGAGCGCGGCCTCGACGAGTGCCTTGCCGAGCAAGGGCGCGCCTTGGTGTTCCTCAACACGCCCTGCCACAACCCGACGGGCTACTCGCTCGACGAAGACGAGTGGAGCGCCGTGGCGCGCCTGACGCGCGCGGCCGGCGAGAAGGCGCCGGTGGCGTTCCTGCTGGACATGGCCTACGCGCGCTTCGGCAACGAAGCTTCGCAGCGCTTTTCGCGCCACGCCGAGGAGATCCTCGAGACCTGCACCTTCCTCGTGGCCTGGACCGCCAGCAAGTCGCTGGCGCAGTACGGCTCGCGCATCGGAGCCTTGGTGGCTTGCAGCCGCGACGACGACGAACGCGTGCGCATCAAGAACGCGCTGGCGCATGCCTGTCGCGGCACGTGGTCCAACTGCAACCATGCCGGGCTCCTCGCGGCCATCGAGGTCTTGTCCAAGCCCGACCTGCGCGCCAAGGTCGACGAGGAGCGCGCACGCCTCGTGCGCCTGCTCGACGAGCGCGTGGCGGTGTTCAACCGCGCGGCGCGCGCCTGCGGCCTGTCGCACCCGCGCTACGAAGGCGGCTTCTTCGTGTCCGTCTTCGTGCGCGAGGCCGAACGCGTCGCGGCGGCCATGCGCGCCGATGGGGTCTACGTCGTGCCCATGGATGGCGCGGTGCGCGTCGCCTTGTGCTCGACGAGCGCGCGCGACGTCGAACGGCTCGTCTCGAGCCTCGCCAAGGCGGGGGGGCGCGCGTGAACCGCAACTGGGAGCTGTCCCACGGCTACGGGCCGCGGGTGCACGTGCTCGACAACTGCTTCCACGCCACGGCATTGGCGAAGATCGGCTCCCCGGACACCCCGCACCGCGACTTGCTGGCGCTCTTGCGCAGCGTGTACCACTCGTTGCTCGTGGTGTCGTGCGGCCGCGAGCTGCCGCGCGTCCAGGCGGCGGTGCCGACGCGCATGGCGGCCACGCATCCCGCGGCGGGCGTGTGGCGCGGCGAGGTCTTCGACACCGCGGCGCAGGTCGTGGTGGTCGACATCGTGCGCGCCGGCATCGTGCCTTCGCAGGTGTGCTTCGAACTGCTCGGCACGATCCTCCCGGAGCGCAACGTGCGCCTCGACCACCTCAGCATGTCGCGCGTGGCGGACGACCACGGCCAAGTGGTGGGCGTCGACCTGTCGGGCAGCAAGATCGGCGGCAGCGTCGAGGGCGCGACCATGCTCCTGCCCGATCCCATGGGCGCGACCGGCGGCACCACGGTGCGCGCGTTGCGCCACTACTTCGAGCACCACGGCCGGCCGGCGCGCGTCGTGGCGTTGCCCATGATCGCCACGCCCGAGTACCTGCGCGTGGTGCTCGACGCCTTCCCGGATCTCGTCGTGTACACGGCGCGCGTCGACCGCGGGTTGAGCGACCCCGAGACCTTGGCGCGCGTCCCGGGCGAGGCTTGGTCGAAGGAGTGTGGGCTCGACGCCAAGAGCTACATCGTGCCCGGCGCGGGGGGCATGGGCGAGATCATCAACAACAGCTGGTGCTGAGGGCCGGACGCTCGGGGCCGCTCACGCCGCGGCCTTGTGGCAGGCCTCGATCCAGCGTTCGAGCCGCCCCGAGCGGCCCGTCGCGGCGAGGTGCGCGTGGTCGAGCTCGCGCAATCCGTCGCCGCCCTCCTTGTGCGGATCCTCGAGGATGCACGAGGCGACGTGCACGGCCGTCAGCGGCGAGAACTCGCGCTCGATCCAGAGCGAAGGCTGGTGGTGGAACGCCACCGCTTCGATCACGCCCGGCGGCAGCCCGAAGCGCTGCATCAGGTGCGCGCCGACGTGCGCGTGGTCGACGCCGAACAACCGCGCCTCGATGTCCTGCCGCACCAGCCCGTCGCGCCGGGCCAGCGTGCGCGCGAACTCGAAGCGGTCGGCGCGGCAGTTCGCCAGCACCAGCTCGCCGCAGTCGTGCATGAGGCCCGCGAGGAAGCCTTCCTCGACCAGGCGCTTGTCGCAGCGCTCGACCTCGAGGATGGCGCGCGCCGCGCAGGCCACGCGCCACGAGCGCAGCCAGACCGATTCGGCCGTGAAGTGCTTCAGCCGGGCGTCGTCGAAGGCGCGCATCGTTTCGACCGAGAGCACCAAGGACTGCAGGGCCTCCAGGCCCAAGATGGCAGCCGCCTCGCCCGGATCGACGATGCGGCGCCGTAGGCCGGACTTGGCGCTGTTGACGATCGCGAGCACGCGCGCGGTCAGTCCCATGTCGCGCTGGATGATGGCGCCCAGATCCGCGACGGTGGTGTTCGGATCCTTCGCGCGCGCGACGAACTCCTGCCACAGCGCGGGCGCCGAAGGCAGGTGCTCGACGTGGCGCAAGAGGTGCTGCAGCCGCGGAGTGGAGAGGCGTCGTTGCAGTTCGATCGCGCGCGACAGCTCCTCGCGCAGGCGCGCGTCGTCGGCGCCGCGCGCCAGCGTGTCGTGGGCGTCCAAGCTCAAGGCCGCGCGTTCGCCCGTCTCGAGCGGATCCAGCACGAACAAGCGCAGCACTTCGGGCCGCGCCAAGCGCGCGCGTTGCAGCAAGTCGTCGTCGTCGGAGAGCGCTCCACCATCGGCGAGCAGCAGGTCGATCTCGTCGCGCGCGATGCGTTGCAGGGCCTCCTCTCCATCCTTCGCGCGCAGGATCTCCACATCGGAGGGCAGCAAGGCCAGCAAGCTGGAGGGGCTGTTGGCGGAGCGGGAGGGCTCGACGACTAGGATGCGCGTGTTCATGGCCGGGATTCCCAGCTTTCGGCCGCCGTGCGCCCCTCGGCGCAGGAAATCCTTTCATCCCCGGCGGGGCACGCGCCGCGCGGGCCCGCGCGCTCCGCGGTTGGTCAGGGCGTCCAAAGCACGAGCAGGCCGTTCGACAAGTTGAAGGTCGATGGCGTGCAGTACGCCGCGCTGTTGCGGTACCAGACCTGGTAGCTGCGCACGCCGGGCGCGGCGACGGCGCCGCGCACCGAGATGGCTTGCTCGCCCGCGCTCGGATAGGTCGAGGCGCCGCTCGAGTTGACGCGCGTCGCGAGGCGGATCGTCGCGCCTGTGGCGCAGCGCAGGCCATCGCCGAAGGGCGCCCCCGAGCCGGCGCCCACGCCTTGGAAGTACAACGACGACGAGTTGGGCATGCCGGTGCCCCGCAGCGCCAAGGTGTCGAGCGCCAGCGAGGACGAGCCCAGGTCGACGAGCCGCCCGCCCGAGCCGAGCGAGTTGGCGCAACCGGCTTGCAAGCCCGGCGTCGAGCCGTTGCCGCACGGACAGCTCGTCGCGACTTCGCCGGTGCAGAAGGCGCGCGCCGTGCGCGCGAGCTTCGCCGACCACTGGTCGTTCGAGTTCGAGACGCCTTGCGTGTCGACCCAGCCGCCCACGACCAGCGTGCCCGAGGGACCGGCCGCGAGGCCGAACACTTGTTCGGAGCCGCTCGTGGCGATCTTCCTCGTCCAGCGCGTCGCGCCGCCGGCGTCGAAGCCGAAGAGCAGGGCGTCGTTGCCAGCACCTGCGGTCGAAGGTCCGCTCCCGGCGACCACGAGGTCGCCGGTCGTGAGCACGCACACGCGACGCAGCGAATCGTCGCCACCTCCGCCGCCATCGACCACCACGCGCCACGCGGGGCCGCTCGTGGCGAGCAACTCGAGCACGAAGTCGCGTCCCGTCGCGCCGAAGTAGCCGTCGGCGCCCACGAAGAAGCGACCCCAAGGATCGACCGCCACCGCGCGCGCGTAGTCGGCTTGCGCGCTGGAGAAGTCGCTGCGCACGAGCAGGTTGCCGTTCGCGTCGTGGATCAACGCGGCGCCGTCCTGCGCGCTGGTGGAGGTGAAGATGGTGCCCACGCTGCACACCGCGCCTTGCGCGTTCGTCACGAGCGAGTAGAACACGCTCGTCGCGCCGGGCGCGCCGGCGACGACGCGCATCCACGACACGACGCCCGCGTCGATGCGCGCCACGAAGGCCGAGGAGTCCTGGCTGGTGCCGCCCGGGACGGTGCCGACGAGCCCGCAGGCATACACCTCGCCCGCGGGGCCGAAGGCCAGCTCGTAGGCCGTGTCGTACGCGCCCGGGAAGACCTCGGGGATGCGCGCCATCCACGCGGTGCCGCCGTTCGCGTCGAAGCGCCATACGACGGCGTCGCCTCCGTTGGCGCCGTCGTGGCCGCAACCGTGCACTGCTCCGTCGGGTGCCACGGCGAGCGAGCGGATGTTGTTCGGACCCGTGGCGTCGCCGAAGCCCCGGCTGGAGATCAGGTTCCCGGCGGGATCGTGGTGCAGGAGCAGCGAGGTGATCTGGTACGCGCCGGCGGTGTAGCCGCCCGCGTACCCGCCGGACCAGATCGAGCCATCGTCCGCCACGACCACGCGCTCCAACCGCTCGTCGCCCGACAAGGGACCGTTGAAGCGCCGCGACCACTGCACGACGCCATCGGCGCCGAGCTTGGTCAGCAACGCGTCGCTCGTGGGCGGCGGGGGCGGCGAGCCGCTCGTTTGGTTGAAGCCGCGGCCGGCCATCAACACCGAGCCGTCGGCGGCGATGGCAAGCGAGTGCGCGTAGTCGGAGAGCGACAGTCCGCCGTCCTGGCGCACGCTCCATTCGACGAGGGACTGCGCATGCAGCGGCGCGGCGGCGAAGAGGATGGTGAGGAGCAGGCGCATGGTGGACGGAGCTCGGTGGACGGAGCTCGGTGGGCGGGGGCCGAGGCGGGGGGGGGCCGAGGCGGGGGGGGGGGACGTTCCAAGTCTCTCCTGCCTCTCGCGAACCCACAAGGTGTACGCGCGGTGCGCGCTTCAGCGACGCTTCGGCCCCGCCTTGCCGGAGCCGGACTTGGCGTCCGCGTCCGTTCGCGGCGCGAGCGGCGCGTAGCGGATGCCCGTGAAGTCGACGGTGCCCGAGTCGAACGCCAAGCCGAAGTGGCTGTTGCGGACGGGCGCTGCCAGCAGCTCGACGCCGTCGACCAGCACCGCGGCGAGTGGCGCGCCCTGCTCGTCGGCGCGGCGCTCGATGCGCAAGCGTCGCGCGCCGAAAGTCGTGGATCCGTCCTTCTGCGGCAGCTTGCGCGGCTCGAGGAGGTTGGTCCAGCGGCCCTCCGGCGTCATGCGCTGCACCAACGCGACGCCGTCGCGCGAGGCCAGCAGCACCGTGTGGTCGTTCGTCGCGATCCAGTCGAGCTGCGCGCCGAGCCGGCCGAGCCGCTCGGGGAACGCGGCTTCGAACTCGAGCCACGCGCATTCGCGCGCGGCGTGCGCACCCGACACGACGCCTTGCGCCTGCCCGCGCAGCGACCACGCGGGGCCGTCGTCCCGCTGCTCGAACTGGCGCGCATCCCAGTCGACGAAGCCCACGCGGAAGGGTTGCTGCTCCGCCGCCACCATGGCGCGCAGCTCCGCTTCGAGCTTGTCCCGGCGTCCGAAGCGCGCCCAGTCGGCCGGATCCAACGGGCGTCCAGCGTCGAGCTTCTTGCGTGCCGCGCGGAAGTCGGCCGCGTGTCGCCTGTGCAGCAGCCGCACGAGGTGCATGCCCAGCGGACGATCGAAGCCGCCATCCGCGAGGCGCGCGGCGAAGTCGAAGTCCGACGCGTCCAGGCGCGCCAGCGCGGCCTTGGGATAATCCTCGAGCGAGATGGGCGCCACGATGCCCAGCTGCAGGTTGGTTCCGTCCCAAGCGTGCTGCGCCAGATGCTCGACCACGCCCTCCGCGTACCAGCCGGGTCGGTCCTTGTCGCCATGGAGTCGCGCGTGGAACTGGTGCGCGCACTCGTGGATCAACAGCGCGCGCGTGTACCAGGCGGAGGGTTGGCGGAAGAAGTAGGCCTTGCGCGTCTTGAAGGCGTAGATGCCTCCGGCGGCGATGCGCCCGACTCCGTCGCGTTCGAGCGCGGCGTTCATGGCTTCGCTGGTCTCGTGCACCTGCACCGCGAGGCGTTCGTCCGCGCCGAGCTTCGGAGCCGCGCCGAAGAAGGACGCGTACTGCGGCCAAGCGGCCTCGAGCACTGCCAGCCACTCGCGCGCCTCGACTTGGGGACCTTCGCTGCGCAGCTCGAAGCGCGCGCCGACGAGCGGGGGACCGAGTTCGCCGCTCGCCCGCGCCGGCGCGCTGGCGGCCAGCACCAGCGCGACGCGACCGATGATTCCCGCGCAGTGTCCCATTCGCCGCACCAGCTTCGCTCCTCGAGCACGAAGCGTGCAAGCCTCCTACCGCGCCGCTAGGCTCGCCGTCCCAGCATGCAGCCCCACTCGTACGATCTCGTGGTCATCGGCAGCGGGCCGGCGGGCCAGAAGGGCGCCATCTGCGCCGCCAAGCTGGGCAAGACCGTGGCCATCGTCGACAAGCGCGCCATGCTCGGCGGCGTGTCGGTCCACACCGGGACGATCCCCAGCAAGACGCTGCGCGAGGCCATCCTGCACTTGACCGGTCTGCGCCAGCGCTCGTTCTACGGCGCCGACTATGTCGTCAAGGAGCGCATCACCATGGTGGACTTGCGCCTGCGCCTCGACGCGGTGGTGCGCCGCGAGATGGAGGTGGTGGCGGCCCAGCTGAAGCGCAACGGCGTGCAGGTTCTGGGCGGGCACGCGCGCTTCCTCGATCCGCACACCTTGTCGGTCGAGGGCGACGGCGAAGCGCTGATCGTGCACGCGCGCCATGTGCTCGTGGCGTGCGGCACGCGCGCCGCCACGAACCCCGCCATCCCCGTCGACGGGCGCGGCATCTTCCTCACCGACCAGCTCGTCGGCTTGGAGGAGCTGCCCCACGAGCTGATCGTGGTCGGCGCGGGCGTGATCGGCCTCGAGTACGCCTCGATGTTCTCGGCCATGGGCATCCGTTGCACAGTGCTCGACCAGCGCACGCGCGTGCTCGAGTTCTGTGACCACGAGCTGATTGAGCACTTGATGGTGCGCCTGCGCGCGCAAGGCACCACCTTCCGGCTGGGCGAGACTGTCAAGCAGGTTGGACGCGACTCCAAGGGCCGCGTGGAGGCCGAGACCGAGTCCGGCAAGAGGATCCACGGCGACGGCTTGCTGTACGCGGTGGGCCGGCAGGTCAACACCGACAACCTCGGGCTCGAGCAAGCCGGCCTCGAGGTCGACGCGCGCGGCCGGCTGAAGGTCGACGCGGCCTTCAAGACGGCCGTGCCGCACATCTGCGCGGCGGGCGACGTGATCGGCTTTCCGTCGCTGGCCTCGACCTCGATGGAGCAGGGGCGCAACGCGGTCAACTGCTTGTTCGAGACCGATTCCTGCCGCGTGATGTCGAGCCTGCCGTACGGCATCTACACGATCCCCGAGATCTCCATGGTCGGACGCACCGAGGAGGAGTTGACGGCCGCCAAGACGCCGTACGAGACGGGGATCGCGCGCTACGCGGAACTGGCCAAGGGCATGATGGTCGGCGCCGAAGACGGCTTCCTCAAGCTGCTGTTCGACCCGACGACGCTGCGCGTGCACGGCGTGCACGCCATCGGCGAGCAGGCGGCGGAGATCGTCCACATCGGCCAGGCCGTCATGGCGCTGGGCGGGACGCTCGAGTACTTCCGCGACACGGTGTTCAACTACCCGACCTTCGCCGAGGCCTACAAGGTCGCCGCGCTCGACGGCTTCAACAAGCTCTGAGCAGGCCGCGCGGACGACGATGGACCCCCAAGACGATCGAACCCCTCGTCCCGCGCAGGATGATCCGCCGCCGGTCTGGCTGGACCCCCTGACCTTCGCCGATGGTCGGCGTCTCGTGCCCACGCTGCGGCCGGTGCCGCCCCCGGGTGCGCAGTTCGTCTCCTTGCACGCAGGCACTTTCGTGGCGTTCGAGCCGCGCGACGACGCGCCGCGTGCGCCGTGGGGCGCGCAGCAGATGCCTGACCATGTGCTCGCCGTGCGGCCCTTGCCGACCACCCGCGAAGATGGCGCGCGACTCGTGGACCTGGCCTTCCTCGGGCCCGAGGGTCCGTGGCCTAGCGGTTGGCGCTTGTCGGACCTGCGCGCGGGCATCCCCGATGCGCTGGGGGAGGTAGAACGGGTCCACGCTTGGGCGCGTTCGGCGGCGTTGGATGTGTGGTGCGATGCCGCGCTCGAAGTGGCGCGCCTGCAGGCCGCGCAGCGCGCGCACCTGCCGCCCGAGGCGGCGGGGGAGTCCTCCGGATTGTGGGTGCGCGAGCGTTTCGACATGCAGGTGCACCTCGAGGCCATCCTGGCCGCGTTGGGCGAGGTCGAGCGCGAGCGCGACGAAGCGATCAGCCGCGGTCTCGCGCAGCACGGCGGCATCGATCGTCCCGGAGACCGCGCGCGCGTGCTGGCCTTGAGGGTGCTGGCTTGCGAGTCGACCCACATCCACCAAGGCCATCCCTACGCCCACCACGCCTGCGGAGTCGCCGCGCGCCTCGCGGGCGAGTGGGCCGAGGCCGCGGCGCGCTTCCGCTTCGTCGCGCGGCGTGCGCCCACCCTCGAAGCGGGTTGGCTCGAGCTGACCTGGGCGCTCGCCATGCTGCGCGACCTCGAGGGCGCGTTGTCCGCGGCGCAACGCGCGCTGGAGCACGCCGATTCGGCCGCGGCGTGGAGCAACCTCGCCGCCGTGCGCATGGAGCGCGGCGAGAAGGACCAGGCGCGCGCGGCCTTGGACAAGGCGTTGGCGCGCGACGCGCAAGTCGATTGGAAGCTGCGCTCGCTCGACCAGCAGTGGCGATTGCGCTGGGACGCGGGCCAGTAGGGCGCTTAGTCAAGAAAATTTGACACAGGTCGGCGCCCGGTTCCCGGCTCCGTCGCGTGTCGCCGTGCACGGCTCGCCGGCCGGAGGCGCAGGGCGAAGCGGGGAATTGGCACTCTCGCCTTCGAGGCGCAACCCGTCTGGCGGGCCCTGCAAGGCCGATTTCGCCTTGAATCTGGTGGATTCCGCGCGAGAGCGGTGCGATGCGGGCGTCGGTCCTCCTCCCGCCCTTACCGCGAGGTGCTTCGTTGACGGACGCCCCCCACCCCTCGTCCAGCCTGGACGAGTTCTCCCTGCCTGACTCCGCCCTGCCTGACTCCGCCCGGCCTGACTCCGCCCGGCAAGGCTCTGGCTTGCCTGGCTCCGGCCTGCACGCCCCCGGCTTGCACCCACCCGGCCTGCACCCACCCGGCTCGCCAAGCTCCGGGCCCCACGACCAATCCAGCCATGCGCATGGTGCGGCATCCGAGCGACTCGCGCCTTCGGCCTGGTTGTCCGTGCTGGGCGACGGTTCGCGGCTCGAGCTCGCGCAGCGTTGCCGCGAACGGTGGCGCGCACGCGCCTATCTGGTCGAGCCGGCCCATCTGGAGGCGAGGAGTCTCGCGCGCCTCGCCTTCGAACTGGCCGTGCGCCCCGGCACCGAGCCCGGAGAATTGTGCAGCGAGGCCATCGACCTTGCCGTCGACGACCTCGTCCGAATGCAGGGCGCGCGCGCATGGCTGGGCGAAGCAGGCGCTGATAGGGGCGAACTAGAGCGCCACCTCGTCGACGAATTGGGCGTCGAGCCGCGCTCGGTGTTGGCGCGCTTGTGCGCCTTCAACGCCTGCGACGAGGCCGCGCGCGTGGCGTACTTCGCCTGTTGCATCGAAGGTGCTTCGATCGACGAGCACGCAGCGCGTCGCGGCGTGGCGCGGGACGAGGTGCGGGAAGCGTTGCGACGCGCCTTGGGGACGATCCTCGGCGCGGGAGAAGGAGGCAGGGATGGTTGAGCGCATGGACATGATGGTTCCGGAGGCAGGTCGTCGCGAGGCGGGCCGCGGAGGAGGTTCGGTGCTGCTTGGCGCGTGGACCAGCACGAGCGGTGCGCGCGTCGCGCAAGAGGTGCTGGGCTTGCTCGAGGAGGCGCGCGGTTTGCGGCGACCTTCGCGCGCCACGGATGCCACGCGTCCGTCTAGCCTGCAGGCGGCGGCCGAGGCCGAGCTGCGACGCGTGCATGCCGACGAGCTCGCGCAGTTGTGCCAGCTGCTGGCATGGAGCGAGCTCATGCGGCTCGCGGGCTGCGCCGGCGCGCAGAACGGCCTCGAGCGCGGCTCGACTCGGGCGCCGACCGAGGAGCGTCTGGAGCAACTGGCGTCGCCCGCCCGGCTCGTCGTCGGCGCAGGTGGTCGCGTCGATCCAATCGCCGTGGCCTTGGGGAAGGCACGCGCCGACGTGGCCGAGTTGTGCGCGCTCGAGCATGCCTTGCGCCCCGGACCGACGCCGCGCATCCACGCCGTGGGCGCGGCGCAGTTGGCGGGCGACTGGAGCGCGAGCGACGGCGAACTGGAGGCCTTGCTGGCGCGCTGCGTGGATCCGCGCCACGCGGTCGCGTGTTGCCACCTGCTCGAGGCCGCCGCGCGTAGGCGAGGCGATTGGAGTCGTGGCGCGCGTTGGAACTGGCGCGCGGCGACGCTGCTGCCGCAGCGCATCGAGGGTTGGCTCCTGGCGTTGCGCGGAGCGTGCCGCGCGGGCGACGAGCTGATGGCGCGCCAGGCCGCGCGGACCTTGGAAGAGCACGGCGTGGAGGCGGTGCGCGCCGCCTTGCGCGGTGGATGGCGTCGTCGCGACGGCGATCTGGCCGGCGGCGAAGCGGCCACGGCGAACCGAACGCGCGCGCGCATCGATGAACGGCATGGCGACTGGAGCAAGGAGGCTTGGATCCATGGTTGAACGCAAGGCACTGTGCGCCGCGAGGCGTGGTTCGCAACGAGTCGGGTCCGGCGCTGCGCGAGGAGCGCGCGCGCGTTGGCGCTTGGTCGCGCCGTGGGTGGTGTTGGGCTTGGTCGTGGCGGGGCCATGGTGCTTGCCGTCGCAGGCCGGTTCCGGCACGACGGGGGTCTTGGGCGTGGCCAATGTCAACCAAGTCCAAGGGGCCGGCGATCAACCTCAACCCGCCGGGCGCGGCTTTGCGTCGCAGGGACCGACGCGCCAAGCACCCTGAGCGCCCTAAGCACCCAGCGTTCCAGCGCCGCCTAGCGTGGCTGCACCGAGCCACTACGCGCGGCAATCGAGCATCAGGGAGCCAAGTCTTATGTCGTCTTCCAAATCGTGGTTGTTGGCGTCGTTGGCCGCACTCCTGTTGTTGGGGTGGTGGGTGAGTACTTCGTCCGAGAGCACGCCCTCCGCGGTCGAGGCGAGCACGCTCGCGCCCGATGCGAGACCTTCCGAGTCGCCTGGCTCGATCATGCCGGCCGAGCCCGTGCTCGAGCTTGCCACCGACGATCCGTCGCGCGCGTCGGCTTCGCGCGTGGAGGAGGGCTTCGCGTTGCTCGTCGTCGACGAGGCGCGTCGACCGTTGGAGGGCGCGCGGCTCGTCGCGCAGCTCGACGATGGACGCACGCGCGCCGGCCAGACGGCGAAGTACGTGCAGCGCCGCGATCAAGCCGCGACCCGCGAGTTGGGAACGAGCGGCGTCGATGGCCGGGTCGTGCTGGAGGCTCCACCGGTGCTTCCCGACGGCGCGGCCGCGTGGGTCGTGCACGGCGAGTGCCTGCCGCGCCGGTTGGGAACGACGGAGGCTGCATCGTGGCCGTCGGAGGTCGTGCTGCGGCGCGCCCAGCTCGTCGAGTACCTCGTGCGCGATGCGAGCGGCCTGCCGGTCGCCGGCGCCCGCGTGCGCGTGGCGCCACGTCCGCGCGGCACGGGCCAGACGCGCGGCACCACGCCCGGCGTGCCGCAAGGGACTGTGACGGACGCGCGTGGCCTGGCCCGCCTGCCGCGCCAGGAACCCGGCACGGTGGCGTGGGCGGAACTGGACGAACTCGCCAGCGCGCCCCGGCCGGTGGCGGACGACGAGACGCGCGTGGAACTCGCGCTCGCGCCCACCTTCACCCTCCACGGCAGCGTGCGTTTCCCCACTGGCGCCGAGCTCTCTCGCGCCACCGTCGTCGCGCGCACCTTCGGCGAGCTCTACCACGACCACGGCGGCATCGAGGTGCGCGACGATGGCGAGTTCGGTCCCGTGCGCATCCCGGTCGTCGCAGGCGACGGTTTCTCGGTGCTGGTCGACGCCATGAAGCACTGGGCCGAGTGCCTCGTGTTGACGCCTCCGCCGGTCGCGGGCGCCGTGGTGCGCCACGACTTCGTGCTCGAGCCCGCCATGGGCTTGTTCGTCACCGTCGTCGACGCGCGGCAAGCCCCTGTCGTCGGAGCCTTGGTGAAGACGCGCAACAAGCAAGGCGCGCACTACATCTCCACCGAAGGCTTCACCGACGATCAGGGCAAGATCGTCTTGCGCGGCAGCGCTCCGGGCGAGCTGCACGTGACGGTGGAGGCGCAAGGCCATGCGCTCTTCGCCGGCAGCTTCCACCAGGACAAGAGCGGGTACTCCACGACGCTGCAACTCGAACCTGGCTGGTCGCTCTCCGGCCAGGTGCTCGCCGATGGCGCGCCGGTCGAGGAGTACATCCTCCAATGGCGCAGCGAAGGTGCTCGCCTTGGCATGCACCGGTTGGTGCAAGGCGCGCGCGATGGCGGCTTCCACTTGCCGAGCCTCGCCGATTCCATCGTCGCCATCGCCGCTTCGCGCGCGGATGGCTGGCGCTCCGAGTGGGTCGAGGCGCGACCGCCAAGCGCCGGTGGAAGCGGCGAGGTGCGGCTCGAGTTGCAGCCGCCCAAGCCCGAGCGCGTGCGGGTCGTCGACGCCGACACGCGCGCCCCGATCGCGGCGGCGCGCATCGAGGTGTGGGCCAAGAGTGGCGTGCACGTCGTGGGAGCGACGGACGAAGTCGCGCTGACCGACGCCGCGGGCGAGGCTTTGGTGCGCGGATGGCGCGACGAAGCGACCTGGTTGAGCGTGTCGGCGCCGGGCTACTCGAACTTCGAAGGCGGTGGCGCGCGCGACGCGCAGGGAGAGCTCGCGCCCTTGGCGATGCGACGCACCGCGAGCCTCCTCGTCGAGGTCCAAGGCTGGGAGAACCTGCCGGAACCGCGTTGGGTCCACCTGCCCGACATGCCGGGCATCCGCGAACCGCTCGTCGATGGACGCTGCCTGTTGGAGGGCTTGTACCCAGGCTGGGAGCGGGTCGTCGTGTTCGCCGGCGACGAAGGGCGCCACCTGATGCAGCGCGTGCGCTTGGAGCCGGGCGTGCAAGCGCGCCAAGCATGGGATCTGCGCGGCTTGGAGCCGCTGCGCTTGCGCCTCGAGGCCGACGGCTCCGAGCGGCGCTTTGGCCTCGTCATGGCCGAGTCGGGAGGACACCAAGACTGGGTGCATGCGCGCCCGGGCATCGACGAATGCCTGCTCTGGCGCCGCGGCGCGCCGGTGACGCTCGAAGTGCAGACCCACGATTCGCGACCGTTCTTGCGCTTGGTGCTCGACGAGCAAGACCTGCGCGCGGATCCCGTCGTGGTGCGCTTGCCGAAGGAGCGACGACGCTTGCTGCTCGTGGACGAGACCGATGCTCCGTTGGCCATCGACCGGAGCTTCGCCTGCGATATGGCGGCATCCGGGCCATGCAAGGGCTGGAACGCCGTCGAGCGTGGCGTGGTGGACATGCACCACGCGCCGGGCGCGCGTCTGGTGTGCGAAGCGGTGGTCCATGGACGCGAACTGTGGTCGTGGAGCGAGTTCGCCTTCGAGCCCGATCCCGAAGGCGTGCAGCGCCTGCGCGCTCCGCCCGCCTGCACTGTCGACTTGCTCGCGCAGGACGAGGGCTTCGCCGTCGAGGGCGCGAGCGTCGAGGTGCGCTCGACCACGACCGGCAACGCCCTCTTGTCCATCGCCCTCGACGCCCGCGGCGGCGGAAGCTACCGCGCCACCCGCGGAGCCGCGCTGGAGTTGCGTTGGAGCGGCGAGGGCCTGTGGCCGGGGCGCCTCGAAGCGCGCGCCGCCGAAGGGCTCGTCGCCTTGCCCGTGCGTCGCACGGGTTCGCTCGACTTGGAGCTGCGTCGAGCAGGCGCCTTGCTCGGTGGCGAGTCGCTCGAGTTGGTTGACGAGGAGAGTGGCGCGCGCGTCGCCGCTTGGATCGCGAGCGGGGCTTGGCGGGGCGATCTGCGCGCCGGCGCCGACGGCGTCTTGCGCTTGCGTGGCTTGCCGCGCGGTCGCTACCGCTGGCGCTTGCCCGACTCCACCGGGGGCCAGGCCGAAGGCGAGTGCAGGGTGGTCGCGGGCGTCTTGTCGCGCGCCACTCTATCGACGCCTTGAGGAGCCGCGTGCCCTCGGCCTCCGAGTTCGGTCTCCGGGGTCGGCTTCAGGGGTCGGCTTCAGGGGTCGGCTTCGGGGGTCGGCTTCGGGGGTCGGGGGACGTGGGCGAGGAGCGCGAGCAGCGCTTCTCCAGCGTCGCTCAACCAGGCCGCGCCAGCGCGGCGCGACCGGGTGGCTGTTCGAAGCGGTCCTTGGTGCGCACCCAGCTGAAGCCGCCCATGCGACCGACGGCGTCGAGTCGGTCGGCGTCGACGCGCAGCTTGGCGTCCAGCAGCGCGTCGTCCACATGCACGTGCACCACGCGCGCCACGACGAGGTTGCCTCCACCCGGCACGCCCGGGTTCGTGCGCACGACCTGCAGCGTCTCGCACTCGAAGGTCCACGGCGCGTCGGCGACGCGCACGCAGGCGATCTTCGTGCAGGGAGCCGACTCCACGCCGGCGAAGTCGAACTCGCTCTCGCCGTAGGCGAGATCCTCCGCGCTGGCCGCGGCGGCGCGCGCGTGGCGTTCGGGCACGCCGTTGATGGCGAACACACCCGTGCCGCCCTCCGCCACGGGCTTGCTGTTGGCCAGCGAGTCCTTGTCGCCACCGGAGGAGTTGTTGGCCGGGCAATACACGACCGTCAGCGGGTTCGAGCCCACGCCCGCGAAGAATGAATAGGGGGCGAGGTTCGGCCTGCCGTCGCGCGACGAACTCGAGACCCACGCGATCGGACGGGGCACGACGAGGCCGATCAGGAGCTTGTAGCGCTCGACAGGTGCCAGCGCGTCGGGCGAGAGTTGCATGGGCGCACTCTAGCGCCCGCTTCCACCGGCGTCAGCGCGCGTACGCCCGGCGCGCGAACAGCAGCGCCAAGTAGGGAAGCATGTGGGTCTTCTGCGGGATCAGCTCGAAGATGCGCCACAGGCGCCGCGGGTTGAGGTAGAAGCGGCGGTAGGCCCGCTTGCGCAGCTGGAAGATGCGCGACTCGGGCACCTCGGACAAGTTGATCTCGGCCTGGTAGGGCTCGTACTTCGACCAGTCCGTCGGCAACTCGTATCCGGCATGGCGGATCTGCTCGTAGAGCGCCGTGCCCTTGAAGGGGATCACGCGGAAGAACGCCGCCGTGTGGAAGGCGCTGGTGGCCGCCCACTCGATGGTCTCCTCCATCTCCTCCTCCGTCTCGGAGGGGAAGCCGAGCATGAAGGCGCCGTGCACCATCACGCCCTGCTCGGCGATGAAGTCGACGATCGAGCGCACCTTGTCGACCTTGAGGTTCTTCTTCATCACCTTCTGCAGGCGCGGACTGGCGGACTCGACGGCCACCATGCAGCGGTACATCCCGGCCTTCTTCAGCAGCACGACGAGCTCCTCGTCGAGGATGTCGCCGCGGAAGCCGTTGGGGAAGGTGAGCGCGAGCTTCCAGCCCTTGTCGATGATCCCCTGCGCGATCGCCTTGGCGCGCTCCGGGCGGAAGTTGAAGATGTCGTCCATGAAGACGAGCTCCTTCACGCCGTGCTTCTCGACGAGCAGCTCGATCTCCGCCAGGACATGCGCGGCGCTGCGTTCGCGGAACTGCTTGCCGTAGCTGTTGTGGCAGTACGAACAGCGCCAGGGGCAGGCGCGCGAGCTGAACATGGTCGCGAACTCTGGGTGCGCGTAGATCACGCCGCCGCGCGGCACCTTGTGGTACTTGGCGTGGTCGACCAGGTCCCACGCGGGGAAGGGCAGCTCGTCGAGGTCCTTGGGCGGACTGCGGTCGGGGTTGTGCACGGTCGCGCCTCGGGCGTCGCGCCACGAGAGTCCCTCGCAGGCGCTCCAGTCCTCGCGCCCGGCGGCGATGCCGGACAAGAGCTCGGCGAAGGTGTGCTCGCCCTCGCCGCGCACCACGTGGTCGATGCTTGCGTCCTTGAGCACGTCGTCGGCGGCCACCGAGGGGTGCGGACCTCCGCAGGCCACGACCACCTGCGGCATGCGGCGCTTCAGCTCGCGCGCCACCTCGTGCATGCAGCCCGCCTCGTAGGTCATGGCCGAGAGTCCGACGACGTCCGGCGCGAGCTTCTCGATGGCGTCGCAAGCCTGCGTTGGTGTCCAGCCCTCGACCTTCATGTCGAGGATGTGCATGTCCCGATGTCCGGCCTCGCGCGCCGCCGCGGCGATCATCATGATCCCGAGCGGGTGCACGTGGGTGAACTGCGTGTAGGGGTGGTAGGTCTGGACGAGGACCGTGCGGAGGGGGCGGACCATGGCTCGAGGAAGGCTGCGCCATGCTAGCCGAGCCGCCGCGCGACGGTGCTCCCTTCCGTGCTTCGTCGCGCCGGGGATTCGTTCATCTCCCCGCCGCGCTCGCGGCGCGGTAGGCTCTGTGCGTCGCGCCGGCATGGCGCGCCCGCCTCCCAGCACCTCCGCCGGAAGTTCCACCCCCGTGGCACGCGTCGCCTTCATCGTCACCACCTGCCACGAGTTCGAGGGCATCAAGGTCCTCAGCTCGATCCTCAAGAAGCACGGACACCACGCCGACTGCTTCCTGCACAGCGAGGAGAAGGACTTCCACAAGGCGGTCCTCGACTGGCAACCCGATGTCGTTGGCATCTACGCCACGACCGGACAAGAAGCCTGGCCGTACGAGTACATCCGGCGCTGGAAGAAGGAGCTCAAGCACCTCAAGGTCGTCATGGGCGGGCCGCACCCGAGCCACGACCTCGAGCCGTTGCTGCACGAGGACGTGGTCGACGCCACCGTCAAGGGCGAGGCCGAGTACGCCGTGATCGACCTGGTGGAGGCTTGGGCCGCCGGTCGTCCCATCGACGACATCCCCAACGTCGGAGTGCTCAAGGACGGCAAGCCCGTCCAGAATCCGATCCGGCCCGTCATCCAGGACCTCGACTCGCTGCCGTTCCCCGATGTCGACGTGTTCTACAAGTACCCGTTCCTGCGCGCCAAGCGCGTCATGCAGGTGCATGTCTCGCGCGGTTGCCAGA
>Ga0172367_10003567_pt1 | contig 20039 bp, 15 predicted proteins | sample Lak10m_FD_114542 | JGI IMG/M metagenome (GOLD analysis project Ga0172367, IMG submission 114542) | Freshwater microbial communities from Kabuno Bay, South-Kivu, Congo - kab_022012_10m | ecosystem: Environmental > Aquatic > Freshwater > Lake | place: Democratic Republic of the Congo: South-Kivu...
ATCCTGAAAAAATTGGGATTACCGGCGAATCGGGTGGGGGAACGCAAACCATCATGCTCACAGCGCTCGACAACAGGATTAAAGTTTCGGTTCCGGTAGTAATGGTATCGGCTTATTTCTTTGGTGGTTGCACCTGCGAAAGCGGAATGCCGGTGCATAAAAGCGATCACCATCAAACAAACAATGTCGAAATAGCTGCCCTTTGTGCTCCTCGTCCCATGCTTCTGGTTTCCGACGGCGGCGACTGGACCAAAAATAATCCACGAATTGAAATGCCCTATTTGCAGAAAGTTTACGCGTTGTACGATGCCGAAAGCCGGCTCGACAATGCACACTTCCCCGGTGAACGGCACGGATATGAAGCCAGCAAAAGGTTTCCGGTGTATAACTTTTTCGATCGCTATTTAGGTCTGAACGCAGGGCGATTGTATAAGGATAAATTCGACGAAAGCTTTGTTACCATAATACCGAAAGAGGCACTAACGGTTTTCAATGAGCAAAATCCACTTCCGGCGAATGCGTTGAAAGGCAACGACGCGGTGATTAAATACCTAAACCTGAAATAAAATTTACTTTTGGACGATTTACCATTTTTTGAAATCAGTAAATGGCCGTTGTTCAATTGTAAGTTGTAAATAATTAAATCGTAAATAATTGATATGAAGACTTTAAACCAGTTTCTTCTTTTCGTTTGTCTGGGAATTTCCTTTTCCCTTTCAGCAAAAAAACACGATTCGATTCGGATTGGAATGTGTACCGATGTCCATTTGGCAACGATGCACGATTCTGAATTTCGGATTACTACATTCATCGATGCCATGAAAAAAGAAAAGCCTGATTTCATTATCGAGTTGGGCGATTTTTGCACTCCGGAACCTAAATATGCCAGCAACTTCAAAATCTGGAATTCGTTTCCCGGCGATAAGTACCATGTGATTGGTAATCACGAAATGGATGGCGGAACATCGAAGGATAAAGCAGTGGCCTATCGTGGCATGAAAAACAGCTATTATTCCTTCGATAAAAATGGTTTTCATTTCATTGTGCTCGACGGAAATGACAAAAGGAATCCTGATGCAAAAGGTTACCAGCAATTCATCGGACCGGCTCAGATGGAATGGTTCAAAGCCGATTTGGCCGCGTCAAAATATCTGGTTGCCATTTTCTCGCATCAGGGTTTGGCTCATTACAGCAGTGCCGACGAAGAATACGGCGTTGAAAACTATAAAGAAATGCAGTCAATTCTGGAGGAACACAACGCCAAAAATCCGTCGCGAAAAGTAATCGCGTGTTTTAACGGGCATACCCATTACGATTATGCCGAAAATATCAACGGGATATGGTATATAACCATAACCTCAATGTCGTATCACTGGCTTGGCGAAAAGTATGCACATCTTCAATACGGCGAAGAAGTTGATAAAAACTTTAAATGGATTAAATACACTGCACCTTTTAAAGACCCGCTGTTTACCGTTGTCGAAATTTCGACCAGGGGCTATATCAAAATAGCCGGTAAAAAATCGGAATGGGTTGGAAAAACACCCTGGGAAATGGGTTATCCCGAAAATTTGAAAAAGTACCTGAGGCCGGAAATTTCGGAACGATACCTGAAATTTAGCCTGAAGTAAAACCCCGATGGATGATTTAGACCTTTGTTTCGTGAATTGTGTTGTTTTATGCCAACATCGAAGATGAAAATTCTTGTTACTGCGATACTACTACTCTTGTCACTTGAGGGATTTTCCCAAACATACTGGAAGATTCGGACTGAATCGGGCGAAGAAATTTTGCTTACGATTGAGGTAAGTACTAAGAACCAAACCTTCAAAGCTTTTACGCGAAAAGATGCAATCAAAGATATCGCCGGTTTTTTTGCATACAATCTGGCACACGCTGCAGGAAAACTGAAATATCCTGAAATCGTATATATCGAAGGGCAGGCCAGCCAGTTGAAAGACAGTCTGAAATTGAACGGAACCTTCTATTATACCGATAAAAAATATGATTTTCAGGCAACATTAGCCGGTAATAACTTTCGTGGAAAATATCGCCACAACAGGAACCGGATTCATCGGCTAACAGGGATACAACAGACCAGACCAAATCCTATCCGAAACTATCCGGTAATTTTGGAAAAAATCATTTCAAGAACGGAAACACACGTCATTCATCCTGAAATGATTCAATCGTCGGAGTGGAAAAATTTTAAAAGCGCAGTTGCAACCCTGAAGCACAAAATATCGGATGACTACGAACTTGGCGCGCTTATTTTGTGGTACAATCGCCAATTGTCTTTTCTACAAGTTGATTTTCGCCGCCCGAATCAACCGAAACAAATCGCCAAACCCCGATTGCAGTTGGTTAAACCCGGAGTGGCTTATCTGGGTAATCCATTCCCCGAAAAACAGGCACAACGGGATAGTATTTCAGAGATAATTTTCCGGAATAATGTCAAAAATCTGGTTGTCGACCTGAGAGGGAGATCCCGGATGTCAGTCGTCAGTGCTAAAATCCTGATTGATTATCTGTGCAATCAGGAGGCAGTATCCGGCGCGTTTTTAACCCGGAAATGGTTTAATTCACATTCGTCACTTCCCAATCCGGTTCAGTATTCCCGACTTTTTCCTGAAATTCCGGAAACAATCGAAAAGATCAGTTTTCCGGATGTCGAAGGTTATTCCTGGGGGCGTTTCTCCGGATCCCGGAGATTTTCGGGGAAACTCTATGTTTTGACTGATTCAAAAACGAACAAAGCTGCAGAGATACTGGCTTCCACTCTTAAGACAACAAAAAGAGCCACAATTGTTGGTCAGAAAACAGCTGGGCAACGATATGTTACTGAGTCAATTTCGCTGACGCCAGAATGGAATTTGATGATTCCTGTAGCGGGGTTTTATCAATCCGGCAACCTCAAAGACGAAGAATTGGAATTATCTCCCGACATCAAAGTTGACAATCAGGATGCGATGACCTATTTGATGAAGTCGATTTAGCTAAACATTTTGCAGGTTTGAAACGGAATTAAAAAAATATTATCAGTTTGTGTCAATATTTCATTTTGGCAGCATGTGTGGATGTTATATTTTTGAATAATCATTACCATTGTGTTTTTAGGAAATCAAGTATTCCTGCTAAACCTTTTTGATATGAAAAAAACATCGCTAAATGATATTGCTCAATATCTCGGCGTTTCGAAAACTTTGGTCTCGTTCGTTTTGAACGGGAAAGGGAAGGAGTTTCGGATTAGCGATGATATTTGCAAAAAGGTGCTCGAAACCGCTAAGGAAATGAACTACCAGCCCAATCGAATTGCTCAGGGATTACGAACCGGAAAAACAAAAACGATAGGATTGATTATTGCTGATATTGCCAATCCGTTTTTTGGAAAGTTGGGTCGCGAAATAGAACAGGAAGCCGCGAAACATGGTTACCGGGTTATTTTTTGCAGTTCCGACGAAAATGCCGAAAAATCGAAACGCCAGATTGCAATGCTTCAGCAAAGCCTGGTAGATGGCTATATCATTTCTCCGCCAATTAACAGCGAAGATCAAATTCGCGCATTGGTCAGAAATCACGTGCCATTAGTATTAATCGACCGCTATTTTCCCGATATTGATTGCAATTACATTGTTGTTGACAACCTGGAGGCTGCTTACCGGGCAACCAAACATTTACTATCGCTTGGGCGAAAAAAGATTGCAAACATTACCATCAATCTCGATTTGGTAAACATGAAAGAGCGTACCGAAGGTTATCGGCAAGCCCTTCTTGATTCGGGAATTATTCCCGACGAAAATCTGATTAAGGTGTTGCCCTTCTCGCACGACAATACCGATGTTAACAAAGCAATTAACGAACTGGTTGGAAATAAAAACGATCGGAAAGCTGATGCGATTCTGTTTTCGTCGAGTAAAATTGGTGTTATGGGAATTGAATGTATTTCTGCATTGGGCATAAAAATTCCGGACGACATCGCCGTTATTAGCTTTGACAACGCCGATGCCTATAAAATTTGCGTGAGTCCGGTGACGGTAATTGGTCAGCCTTTGCCTGAAATTGGGAAGCAGGCCGTTCAAATGCTTTTGAGCGATATTGCCGCTTCAAGAAAAGGCATTCAAAAAAGTCAGAAGATAAAATTAAATACCGAATTTATTATCCGTAAATCCTGTGGCTCTTAATTTTTTCTAATTTAGCTAAATCGATTTAGTGATTCAATAAACAGAAAGATATGATTGATTTTAATAATTCAGACGACATTTATTTGGGCCTCGACATTGGAGGTACCAAATGTGCCGTTGTGGTTGGCGACGCATCCTTTTCAATCAAAAAGAAAATATTCTTCGAGACCAGGGTAGAACGAGGTTATCGCGCTATTCTCAACGAATTTCAAGCCCATATTGACAAGCTTTTGGCCGATTTCCCGCAGTCGAATTTGAAGCGGATAGGAATAAGTTGTGGCGGACCACTTGACTCGGTTAAAGGTGTGATTTATTCGCCACCAAACTTACCGGGCTGGGATAATGTGCCGATTGTTGATTTGTTCAGCCAAAAGTACGGTGTGGAGACTGCTGTTCAGAACGATGCCAATGCCTGCGCTTTAGCCGAGTGGATGATGGGAGCGGGGAAGGGAACACGAAATATGATTTTCCTGACGTTTGGTACAGGCATGGGAGCAGGTTTGATCCTGAACGGACAACTGTATGCCGGAACCAATGATTTAGGCGGCGAAGTTGGTCACATGCGCCTGGCTCCCGACGGACCAATTGGTTTTGGCAAAGCTGGTTCGTTCGAAGGCTTTTGCAGTGGTGGTGGAATTGCACAACTGGCGAAGAAAATCGTTTCGGAGCGAATAGCCCGGCGCGAGATTGTTGGTTTTTGTCCGACGATGGAAAAAGTAGACGAACTCGATGCCAAAACTGTTTTTGTTGCAGCGCAGGCCGGTGATCCCGTAGCGAATGAAATCGTCGGAATATCTGCGAATTATCTGGGGCAAGGATTGTCGATTCTGATTGACGTTTTGAATCCGGAGTGTATTGTAATTGGCAGTATTTATGCACGTAATGAAGAATTATTTAAACCATTGATTGAAAAGATTCTCATGCATGAAGCAATTCCGTCGGCGCTGGATGTTTGCCGGATTAAACCAGCCGAATTGGGTGATTCCATAGGAGATTATGCTGCTTTATGCGTGGCTGTTTACGAAAACAAATTTTAAAGATGAAAACAGTTATTTTAAATGATCTGCTGAAAAGATATCCACAACTTGATGTTGTAGCATCTGAAATTGAAAAAGCTGGTAAAGCTCTGATTAAGTGTTATGAAAGTGGAGGAAAGGTTCTTGTTTGTGGTAATGGTGGCAGTTGTTCGGATTCTGACCACATCGTAGGTGAGCTGATGAAAGGTTTTGAACACAAACGTCCGGTTCCGGAAGATATAAAAGTGCAATTAAAGGAAGTTGGTGGTGAGCGTGGCAGTTATCTCGCAGAAAAACTACAGCATGGGCTTCCGGCAATTTCATTAACTGCGCACAATGCATTGATTACAGCAGTTGCCAACGATACAGATGCTAACCTAATTTTTGCCCAGCAAGTGGTTGGCTACGGTAACTCTGGCGATATTCTGATTGCCATCAGCAGTTCAGGAAATTCGCAGAACGTGCTGGATGCCATTCTGGTAGCTAAAGCCAAAGGGCTTAAAGTGATTGGTTTAACAGGCGAATCGGGCGGAAAAATGAATGGGTTGTGTGATGTTTTGATCAACGTTCCCGGAAAGCGAACGGCTTCCGTTCAAGAATATCATTTGCCGGTTTATCACGCTCTTTGTGTAATGGTTGAATCTCATTTCTTTGGAAATTTTTATCTCGATTCAAAATAAGCTAACAAATACCAACTAAACTTAAATTGCAATGAATAAGGCTAATAGCTCTAAAAAAGAGACTCAAATTTCAAGAAGAACTTTTCTAAACCGAGCAGCAACAGGCACTGCATTTCTGGCATTTGCTCCTGTTACCAATTTGTTGGCCAGCGACTTGAAACAGGCGACTCCGTGGCCCGCCAATGCTCCTGAATTTAAGTTTCACATGATCGGGCATGCTCATATTGATCCGGTTTGGTTGTGGCCCTGGACGGAAGGTGTGGCTATTGTTCACAGTACATTCTCCGCTGCACTCGATCGTATGAACGAAACACCTGGATTCTGTTTCATCAGCAGTTCTGCTCAATTTTATCATTGGGTAGCCGAAAGCGATCCTAAGCTCATGGAGAGAATAAAAAAGCGTGTTGACGAAGGTCGCTGGTGCATCATGGGAGGATGGTGGGTTGAACCGGATGTGAATATTCCTTCAGGAGAAGCTATGGTTCGCCAGGGATTGTACGGTCAGCTCACCTTTCAAAAGTTATTTGGCAGAAAAGCAACCATCGGATTTAATCCCGACTCATTTGGCCATACCAGCACTCTGCCTCAAATAATAAAAAAACAGGGTATGGACAACTATATTTTTATGCGTCCCGGACCTCATGAAAAAAAAATTCCATACGATCTGTTTTGGTGGGAAGGTACAGATGGAACCCGTGTGTTGACATACCGCATTGAGCAAAGCTACAACGATAGCGGCGTGGTAAAAAACAGATTGGAAAGGGTTTTTGCTCAAGTGCAGAACCAGCCAATGAAGAATTTTATGTACTATTTTGGAGCGGGCGATCATGGTGGAGGTGCTACCAAAGACAATATTAAATCGATTGAAGAATTAAAAGCTGATAAAACCGCACCGGTAGTTTTTTATAGTACTCCGGAAAGGTATATAAAAGAAATCAGGGCCGATAAAAGCATTAAACTTGAAGTTGTAAAAGATGACCTGCAGCATCACGCGGTAGGTTGTTACACGGCAGAAGGTGAAATAAAAAAAGGAAATCGCCAATCGGAAACAGCGCTCGTAACCGCCGAAAAGATTGTAGCCATTGGTTCATTCGCATGGGGAGCCAATTATCCGAAGAAAGAATTGACCACCGCCTGGCAAAGAGTTTTATTCCTGCAATTTCATGATAGTTTGGCTGGTTCGTCGTTGATGGATCACTCACAAGCCGCTCGCGAAGGATATGGTTTTGCTTTGGATGTGGCTCATCAGGCCAGTTATCTGGCTATTCAAAAACTGGAATGGCAAATTGCGGCTGAAGATCCCGATTCACAATATATGGTGGTTTTTAATCCCCATGCATGGGAAGTGCAGGCCAATGTGGAATACGATTTTAACTGGAATCCTACCTTGCACAAAACCTCGCGGGTTGACGACGAAAAAGGAAATCCGCTGCCTCACCAGTTTACCGGAGGTTCATTGGAGACTGGCTCACGCCGCAAGTTGATTGTTCGCACGCCAATACCGGCAATGGGCTACCGCCAGTTGCGGCTTTGGGATGGTGGCGATTACAGTCATCAGATTACAGCCACCGCCAAGGATAATGTGCTTGAAAATGATTGGATAAAAGTGACTTTCTCTTACGATGGTACACTTGGTATTCAGGATAAAAAAACAGGCAAAGAAGTTTTTGCAGGAGGAAATAATGGTTGTAAAGCCATCGTAATCGACGATCCCAGCGATACCTGGAGCCACGACATAAAGACGTACAACAAAGAAATAGGTGCGTTTGGAAATGCTACGCTGAAAATTCTGGAAAACGGGCCACTTCGTTCCACCATGCGGGTGATCACATCATACGGAGATTCGAAACTTACCATCGACTGGACTTTGTACGCCGGATCAAAGAATCTGGAAGCGAAGGTAACTTTGGATTGGCACGAACGCCTGAAAATGCTGAAATTTTCGTTCCCGGTGAATGTTGAAAAACCAGTTCCTACCTACGAAACACCTTATGGATACATCGTTCGCGAAGCCAATGGAAATGAAGATCCGGGTCAGCGCTGGATTGATGTAACTGGTCAGCAGGCTGTAGGTACGTTTGGATTAACCGTTTTGAACGATGCCAAGTACGGATACAACATTCTTGAAAACGATATGCGCATTTCGGTGGCCCGCGCGGCTGTTTATGCCCATCATAACCCCAAGGTGCTTGACCTGAAAAATGAATATTACTGGATGGATCAGGGAATCCAAACATTCAGGATGATGCTTGTTCCTCACCAGGGAAGCTGGCAGGAAAGTTACATTGTTCGTATCGCCGAAGAATTCAGCGCTCAGCCGTTGGTTATTTACCAGGGAATTCATGGAGGCACATTGCCAAAGGCCAATTCGCTGCTTTCGGTTGATGCTCCAAATGTGGTGGTTACAGCTATTAAAAATGCCGAAGACAACGATGACCTAATTATTCGCTGCGTGGAACTCACCGGAAAAGCTACTTCTGCCAATCTGAAGTTCGGTTTCAATGGCAGGCAATGGAGCGGAAACTTCACTCCAAGCGAAATAAAAACACTTCGGATCAGCCGAAAATCAGCAACAGTAAAAGAAGTAAACCTAATCGAGGAATAAAAAAGCTAACAATCCACATAAACACTTAAAAATGAACTTATGAATAATTCAAAAATTAGTTTGATCAAAATAATTCCGGTGCTTTTCTCATTCATCGTGATGGGATTTGTCGACATTATTGGTGTTGCAACCGGGTATGTAAAACAGGATTTCGCCCTCACCGATTTCATTGCGCAGTTTTTGCCCATGATGGTTTTGCTGTGGTTTTTTGTCCTTTCAGTTCCTGCCGGTGTTTTGCAGGATAAATTTGGCAAGCGAAATATGCTGAATATCGGTATGGTCATTCAGGCCGTTGGTCTCGGATTGCCGTTTATTCATTACTCATTCCCAATGATGTTTGCATCATTTATTCTTTTGGGTATTGGAAATACGGTGATTCAGGTTTCGGCCAACCCGCTTTTACAAGACGTAACTCCTTCGGATAAACTGGCCAGTTTCATGAGTACCTCGCAGTTTGTCAAAGCGATGATTTCATTTTCAGGTCCGATCATTGCCACATTTATGGCTTCGCAGATGGGTAACTGGAAACTGGTATTTGCGGTTTACGGAGTTACTTCAATTCTCGCAGCCTTATGGTTGTCGATGACGCCGATTCAGGAATCGAAGCCTGATCGAAAACCCGCATCATTTTCATCTTGCTTCAGCTTGCTGAGAAACCGCTTTGTTGCACTTATGGCTTTATCCATCTTCCTGATTGTGGGTACCGAAGTATCAATCAATACCAACATTTCGAGCATCCTGATTTCGAAATTTGGTGTGACTCTTGAAACTGCAGCATTGGGCATTAGTTTCTTCTTTGCCGGCGAAACCATTTCAAGATTTCTCGGAGCCATTGTTCTGAATGTAATTAAACCACGCTTATTCCTTTTACTCATTGTTTTGCTCTCTCTCCTGGGTGTGCTGGGAGTATTTCTGGCACCAACCAACGCGATTGCTTTTGGTGCAGTTTTCATCATCGGTTTGGGCGCTGGTAACATGTTCCCGATTATTTTTTCACTCGCTTTGGAAAAAATGCCTGAACGTGCCAACGAAATATCAGGATTGCTCATCATGGCCGTTTCGGGTGGGGCAGTAATTCCTTTGGTTATGGGCCTGGTAAGCACACTGGCCGGACCAATTGCCAGCATTTCGGTTGTTGGCGTATGTATGCTTTACATCCTTTGGGTATCGCTGTATGTGAGAAAGAATTAGTTTTTAACGTTGAAAAAAGAACAATGAAAAAAGAACAGTTGCATCAAATTCTGGACGATATCAGTCGGGTGAAGATTGCTGTAGTTGGCGATTTTTGTCTGGATTCATACTGGTTTATCGACGAGGCGATGAGCGAAATTTCGATTGAAACCAACCAGGCAACACGGCCGGTGCGCGAACAGCGCTATTCGCTTGGCGGAGCCGGAAATGTTACCGCAAATATTGCTGCACTTGGGGTTAAAGATGTTCGCGCTTTTGGCGTAATCGGTACTGATCCGTTTGGGGCCGAAATGGTGCGCATTATGAATCGTACGGGCATCAATCCTGAAAATTTGCTGGTTCAGTCCAATACGTGGTCTACTCATACCTATTCAAAACCATATATCGACGATTTCGAGCTGAACCGGATCGACTTCGGAAATTACAACGTCCTTTCCCGCGAAACGGCCGATCTTTTAATTTCGAAGCTGGAAGAAACAATTCCTCAGGTGGATGTTGTGATTATAAATCAGCAGGTGCCTTCAGGAATTCATACGCCCTATTTTAAGCAGGAATTGCTTCAGGTCATCCAAAAGTTTCCGAATAAAATATTCATGGTCGACAGCCGCAATTTCAACGACTTTTACAACGGTGCGATCCGCAAAATGAACGATACCGAAGCTGCCCGTCTTTGCGGTGTGAATAAACAACCCGACGAGGTGGTGCTGTATAAAGAGGTGGTTCAGTATGCTGAAGAATTGTTCCGGAGGTTTCAGAAACCGCTGTTCATTACACGGGGCAAAAAGGGTTCGTTAACAATCAGCAACAAGGGGATTGCGAATATTCCAGGTTTGATGATCATTTCGCGCGTCGATACCGTTGGAGCAGGCGATAGCTACCTGGCCGGAGCTGCGGCAACGCTGGCTGCAGGTTACGACATGGACGACGCTGCAATTATTGGTTCGTTTGTGGCAGGAGTTACCGTACAAAAGCTATTTCAAACCGGTACGGCCAATCCCGAAGAAATTCTGGCTATTGGCAGCGATCCCGATTACGTGTATGCTTCTGAATTGGCCGAAGATCTTCGGTACGCGGTTTATTTACCCGAAACTGAGATTGAAATCGTCAATCGCTGGGAAAAAGCGCCAAATATTGAACATGCTATTTTCGATCACGACGGAACTATTTCGACGCTTCGCGAAGGCTGGGAACTGATAATGGGACCGATGATGGTGAAAGCCGTTTTAGGAAAGAAATATCACGACGCCGACGAGGCTCTTTACCAGAAAGTAGTTTCGCGGGTGAATGATTACATCGATAAAACTACAGGCATACAAACGCTGGTTCAAATGAAGGGATTGCTTGATATTATCAGGGAATTTGGATGTGTGCCTGAAAATGAAATGCTCGACGAATTTGGATACAAAAAAATATACAACGACGAACTGCTCGAAATGGTGAAGATTCGAGAAGAAAAGTATCGGAAAGGCGAACTGTCGCTCGAAGATTTTACCATGAAAAATGCGGTTTCTTTTCTGCATAAGCTTTACAAAGCAGGAGTGAAACTTTACCTGGCCAGTGGTACCGACGAAGAAGATGTCAGGAAAGAAGCCGAAGCTTTAGGCTACGCCCATTTGTTTGAAGGCCGGATTTATGGAGCAGTGGGCGATATCAGTAAGGAAGCCAAAAAAATGGTACTCGACCGCATTTTGAGCTCCATTGGCGAATCTTCGTTCGGTAAGCTCATTACCTTTGGCGATGGTCCAGTTGAAATGCGCGAAACTCGCAAGCGGGGCGGACTGTCGGTTGGGATTGCCAGCAATGAGCTGAAACGCTTCAGCCTGAATGAAAGCAAGCGTTCGCGACTGATTAAGGCGGGAGCCGATGTCATTATTCCCGATTTCTCGCAAATGAATCAGTTGTTGAATTTGCTAAACATTCATTAATTGCGATGTACTGGAAACTGAATGGTAAGCCTGAATAAATCGTAAAAAATAAAATCGTCAATTCGTTTAATATGTCCTATCCAAAACTCGACCGCGACCGGTTGGACGTCAAAAAACTCGACAACCGAAAAAACAAGGTCTATATTGAAAAAGACAGCATTCCGGTCACGCAAAAACCGGAACAACTTTCTGAAAAAGATTTTAACCTAATTGCCAAAACTGCCGAACGCATTCGCCTGGCTCAGGAAAATGGAAGCTCGGTAATGCTCACTTTTGGAGCACATACCATCAAAAATGGGATGTCGCCCACGTTAATCGCGCTCATGGAAGAAGGTTGGGTCACCCATCTCTCGACGAACGGTGCCGGAATCATTCACGACTGGGAGTTTGCCTTCCAGGGAAAATCGAGTGAAGATGTTCGTGAAAATGTTCATTTGGGGCAGTTCGGCATTTGGGACCACACGGGTTTTAACATCAACCTGGCCCTGATTGTTGGCGCTTACGAAGGTTTAGGCTACGGCGAATCGGTAGGTAAAATGATTTCGCGCGAAGGACTTGATATTCCTGAACTCCCGGATTTGTATGCCGAGTCATTGGAAAACATGCACATCAATCCTGAAAAAGCGGCGGCAGCAATCGATTTGGCCGGAATCATTCAGAAATTCGGTCTTCAGCCAGGTTTCCGGAGTATTCCGCATCCGTTTAAGAAGTATTCGGCGCAAGCACGTGCTTACTAGTTGGGCATTCCGTTTACCGGTCACCCGATGATTGGTCACGACATTATTTACAATCACCCGATGAATCACGGTGCCGCGTTGGGGCGTGTTGCGCTGAACGATTTTCTGAGCTTTGCTAAAAGCGTGAGCAACCTGGATTATGGAGTTTATATGTCGATTGGGTCGGCTGTGATGTCACCGATGATTTTTGAAAAAGCGTTATCGATGTCTCAAAATTTAGCGATGCAGGAAGGGAAACACATCGACAACCATTATATGCTGATTGTTGATTTGGCCAAAGCCGAATGGGATTGGCAAAAAGATGGTGAGCCTCCAATGGATAATCCGGCTTATTACCTGCGTTATTGCAAAACGTTTAACCGCATGGGCGGCGAAATGCATTACCTGACTGCTGATAACCGGGATTTTTTACTGGCCATTTATCAGGAACTTCAGAAAAAATAGTCATTGATGGTCATTCACTAGTCGCTGGAAAGACGAAGAATCACCACAACTTAACGAATAAAACATGGATCAAACGAAATTAATAGCCCTTCGGGAAGAAGCACACAACCATCTGGTTAACGAATTACTACCATTTTGGACCAGCCGGATGATTGATACAAAAAACGGTGGTTTCATTACCCATTTCGATAAAGATGGAAACGATACGGGCGAAGACGAAAAATCGCTGATTGCACAAACCAGATGCCTTTATACGATTTCGTCGGCTCATCGGGCAGGGTATGGTGATGGCAAGTATGCCGAAATGGCTAAACATGGCGCCGACTTCATCCTCGATAAAATGTGGGACAGCGAGCATGGTGGTTTTTACTGGATGCTCGATCGAAAAGGAAATGTGAAGATCGATCAGAAGATCATCTACGGACATAGCTTTGCCATTTATTCACTCAGCGAATATACGCTGGCAACAGGCGACCCGAGAGGCGTAATGTATGCCGAAAAAGTGTTCGATCTGCTGCAGAAATATTGTGTCGATTCGATGTATGGTGGTTACTGGGAAATGTTTCACCGCGACTGGACCCTTTGTGGCCCGGGAAGTCAGGGTGGCGACCGCAAAACATTGGATGTACATATGCACCTGATGGAAGCTTTTACGACTCTTTACGAATGTACCCGAAAGGATGTGCATCGTCGAAAACTACTCGAAGATATCGACCTGCTCCTCCACCGGATTATCCATCCGGTTTACAAAACCGGTATTCCGCAGTTTTACAAAGACTGGACGGTTGCTCCACAAATTAAATTCGACATTATATGGGGCTGGGATCGCTTTTCGGCCGAAGGGCAGAAAGGCAATGCCACCGACAATACCTGTTACGGGCACAATGCCGAGTTTGGCTGGTTATTGCTTCATGCTCTCGAAATCCTGAAGATTTCTCCGGATGAATACCGCGATTTGTTCCGGATTATTTACGACCACACCGTCGACAATGGAATCGATACCGAATTTGGTGGAGTTTATGTAGAAGGTCCAAATTCAGGAGGAGTTTACGACAGGGAAAAAGAATTTTGGCAACAAGCCGAAGTACTCATCGGGTTACTCGATGCGGTTCGGTTATTTGGTCCTGAAAAATACCTCGATGCTTACGAAAATGTTCACCGTTTTGTGATGGACAAAGGAGTAAACAAAGGAGTGGGAGAGTGGTGGCCACTGCTCTCCCGAAAAGGCGAGCCCATTTGGACACACATGGGGCATTCCTGGAAAATTAACTACCATACGGTTCGTTCGATGATTCAGAGCATCGAACGGCTCGATCAACTGATATCGGCAACCTGAAGAAAACTTTAACCTGACAAACCTGACTTTATGAACCTCTCACTAACATTTTTCGATTGGATTGTTTTGGCTGTCGTAATGGGCGGAAGTCTTTCATTTGGCCTTTACATGGCTTACCTGAAAAAGGCCGGGCAAAGCAGTTCCAACTTTTTTCTGGGCGGGCGATCAATCAAATGGCCAGTTGTAGGAGCCTCGTTGTTTGCCACCAATATCGGTGCCGAACATTTGGTTGGGCTTTCGGGCGATTCCTATCGGTATGGTTTATCGGCTGGATCGGTCGAATTAACCTGCGCCATTACACTCGGTTTTGCGTGCGCCATCTTGTTTCCATACTACATGAAAAACAAGATATATACCATTCCCGAGTTTCTGGAGTTGCGATACAACCGCCGCGCCCGAACCTTTTTCTCGGGATTGATGCTGGTAATTAGTGTAATGACGAAGCTTGCCTTTACGCTGTTTGCAGGCGCGCTGGTGTTCAATAGCATTCTGGGATGGAATGTCATGACGACCGTTTCAGTAATCGCTATTTCAGTAGCAATTTTTACCATTATCGGAGGTTTTACGGCGGTAGCTTATTCCGACGTTCTTCAGGTGATTATCATGCTGGCAGGATCGGCCATTATGCTTTTTATCGGATTAGATAAAGTAGGCGGCTGGGATGGACTGGTCAGCAAAGTTCCTGAAATGGTAAAAATCGGCAAACCCATCGACGACCCGGTTTATCCGTTTTGGGGAATTTTGGCCACTGCTTTTTACGCCGGAATCTTTTACTGGGGCATCGACCAGGTGAATGTGCAGCGCGTACTGGCAGCACCCGATATTCGGCAAGCCCGATGGGGAGCCATGTTTGCCACATTGCTTAAATTATTCCCGATTTTCATCTTTGCGCTTCCCGGCGTGATTGCATTCGCTTTGTTCCCGAACGAACTTTCGGGAGACGAAACCAAACAAACTTTCGTTTTGCTCCTGAATAAGCTTTTACCAACCGGATTGCGCGGACTTTTACTGGCCTCGCTGATGGCGGCCCTGGTCACTTCGCTGATCGCCGTTCTTAATTCTGTATCAACCCTAGTTGTGCGCGATTTTATTGTTGAGTTTAAACCCAACATTCCGGAGAAAAAGCAGGTCAAATTGGGCCGGATCATCATTTTGCTGGTAACGGTGTTGGGTATTGGCGCGGCCTATCTCGTTTATAAAAACGAAGAAGGCCTGTACAAGTATTTGCAAACCATAACGGCCTACCTGGTGATTCCGGTATTTCCGGCCATTTTCTTTGGAATTGTCAGCAAAAAAGTGACCCTGAAAGGAGCAGCAGTCTCCGTACTTGTCGGAGTGATTTTAGCGACCATATTTGTTGTCGATCAGTTGGTAGGGGCCGATGCAGGAAAGGAAATGTTTCCGTTTTTACACCACAAGCTGACTCTGAATTTCGGCTTCCGGGGTCTATGGGCCGAAATCATCATTACTGCTGTTTTGTTTGGCGTTTCTGCATTCACCGAAAAAACGGCACCCGCTAAACTCGAAAAAACAACGATCAATTACCGTAAAGGAATTGCGCCGTTCGAAGGCTGGAGCGACTGGCGACTGCATTTGGCCGCCCTGTCCGGAGTGACCATTTTCCTTTACGTTTGGCTTTATTAACTCAACTATTTATTAATCATCATGAAAAAGATATTGGTACTTGCTGTTTTATTTAGTTTGGTTTTATGGGGCGAATCCATTCAGGCCAAACCCAAATGGATTTCGCTTTTTAATGGAAAAGACCTGAATGGCTGGTTCATTCGTGGTAAAGCCACCTGGAAGGTGAACGACGGAATTTTAACGGGCGAAGGAGGAATGGGCCACATTTATACCGGTGCCAGTTGTTCTGATTTTGAATTTAAGGGAATGTTTCGAATTTCAGATCAGGGCGCAAAAAGCAACAGCGGGCTGTATTTCAGGGCAAATCCTCCGGCCGAAAACCCCGATGGTTTTCCGAGAGGTTACGAGGCACAGATCTGCCACAATCAGGATGCCTGCACAGGCTGGCTTTGGAAACCCGGAAAACCGACCGGAAAAGCCACCGAATTACTTACCAAAAATGACGAATGGTTTGAGTATCGCATTAAGGTTGTTGGAAATCAAATCAATTTCTGGGTTAACGGAAAATTGGTGATGACATACGCCGATGATGAATATAAATCGGGGCATTTTGCTATTCAGGGACATAATCCGGGAATGAAAATAGAGGCAAAAGAAATGTATTATCGAAATCTAAAAAAATAGATAATTATAAAAACACGAATGGGAACAATCCTTTCAGATAGTTCCCATTCACTTTTGGAATCCATGTAGGTTTCCTCGGTGCCAGACTACGGTTATTAAAACTGGCTGCTCCATCCGGTTTCTCCAACCATTTTTTGCAACCTAAAGCTTTCCTGTAGAACCTGTTACAATCCTACATTTCAGCTGTTCATTCGACTATTCCAAAGAATGTCTTCCTGAACGAAGTTCCATTCAAGCAGCCCATTTTCATTTCTTGCGATTTGATAGCGGGCAGAAATCGTTTTTCGATCCAAGAACCGACACGCTTTCTGTTTTTTTGACATCGGCGAAACTGGGTTTCATCCTGTCATCTGCTTTTTTGAACCAACACTTTCCTGAACGTTAGACGATCATTCTTTGCGGTTGAACCTGGCAATTAAGTTTCGGTCCGAACTTCAGCCCCTTGTGAATGCAGATCCGAGAACCTGACCGATCGGGAATTGGGTTCACCTAAGTACCTTTTTCCTTTTCCATTCCTTCGGGACAGCTTTTTATCGCTCGTCTGATGATATAAAGTTAATACATCATCTACCCTAAAGTCAAGTATTTTGGGGATTTTGATTCAACTACCTGCAACCACTGGTTATGAACAATTGTTGATAACTTTAATGTGATTGTAAACAACAGTAAAACTGCAACTTATATGAAATTCAACTGGGAGTAAATCGGGTTATAAACAATTAGGAGTTAAAAATTAGGTTGACTATTTTTCAAAACAATATTCAAACCTTCTTCCAACCTGAATTCAGCGGTCTCAATGCCAATTTCCTTTAATGCCGCACGAAATCCTTCGTTCATCATTCTTCCGGCGCGTAAAGGAAAATCAATTAATGCCGGAAAACTATCCTCATTTTCAGGATGGTTAAAAAATTCGAGACAAGTATCGAGCCGGGTGGAAAGATAGATGCGACATGCCATTGGGCGAGCAGCATAGATAGAACAAGATCCATCTTTTAATAAGGAACATGGCGATTTATATCTCAGGATTTCTTCAGTGCTCAGTTTTGAAGTAACTAAATTCTTCTTTTCTGCCAGCTGAACAACAGTTGAAAATTCTTCCTCGGTAAAATTGCTTTTTAGTTGCTCCGACAAATAGTGCAATTCATAAGAATTTGCATAAACCGCCTGATGACAGCACCAATGACATCCTTTTTGGCAATCAATCGGAATGTTTTGTCGTCTAGCTAGTTCAAGAAGCGAGTCATTCACCTCGTCAATGGCAGAGTAAAGCGATTCAATGGCCAAAAAAAGAGACTGGTTTGAAAAACCATTCTGAATAGCATTCTGTGCCAACTTATATCCATCAGCATAAAAAATCCGGTCGTTTTCCGTGAAATGTTTATTTGTTTGAGACATGAAATTTTTTGCAGCAAAAATAGATTTAGTTTCATTGAAAGGCCTTATTTTGAACTTTTATTTTCAAACCCATGATTACTTCCATCATTAGATTTATCCCTTTTCTGGCCGCCGTGCTGAGTTTCAGTTTTGGAACTGCAAAATCTGTTGATTTCACTCCGGTTCCCTCATCAAATCTGGTAAAACACACTTATTATACTTTATCGTATAACGAAAAAAATGAACAGGCGAACTGGGTGTATTATTGCCTCACCGATAGTATGGTTATTAAAGGAGGGCAGGAGAGGAGCAGCTCTTTTAAAATGGATAAGCTGGTTCCAACAGAGTCGGCTAAATCATCGGATTACACAAAAAGTGGTTTTGATCGCGGACATTTGTGCCCTGCTGCCGATATGGATTTCAATGCAACGGCCATGCAGGAGAGTTTTCTGATATCGAACATTTCGCCTCAAACGCCCGCTTTCAATCGAGGAATCTGGAAAGAGCTGGAAGAACAAGTTCGAGCCTGGGCAAAGAAAAAGCGTGAAATCTACATTGTGACTGGCCCAATATTTAAAGATATTAAGGGCGTTATAGGTAAAGAAGAGGTAACTGTTCCTGGCTATTACTTTAAAATTATTTACGACATAACCGACAATCCCCGAATGATTGCTTTTGTATTGCCAAATGAAAAAAGCAGCAGGCCATTAACTGACTTCGCTGTTCCGGTGGATAAAGCTGAAGAACTGACCGGATTTAATTTTTTCTCCCAATTACCTGATAATATTGAAAATAACCTGGAGAGTAAGGTTCAGTTAGCAGGTTGGTTTTCAGGATATACCTCCACCGAAGCTCCTTTGGCATTGGATAATAGTCAGCAAACAAATCCAACAGAATCTGATTCCCGGTTTTATTTGATTTTGATTGGGGTTGTTTTGGCAGTCGTTTTATTGGTTGTTGTCAGAAGTTTGTTTAAAAAGAGCAAAAAATAAGATGAATCAGAATTTTTTCAGTGGAACAGTGAATCCAAAATCAGAGTATTCGTTGACCTGAGAATCGACCCAGATTGTTCCACCCAATAATTCAGTCAGATTTTTCGAAATAGCCAGACCCAAACCGTTGCCCCCATATTTCCGAGTTTTTGCGGTGTCAACCTGTCGAAAACGCTCAAATATAGCCTCGTGAAATTCGGATGGTATCCCAATTCCAGTGTCGCGGACATGAAATTCGATCATCTCTCCACTAGCTTTAAAACTTATGGTGATATTTCCGCTGGCCGTAAATTTTATTGCATTGCCAATTAAATTGCTAAACACTTGTTTTATGCGGTAAATATCACTTTCAAACCATAAATCACCACCATTTTTAGTATCGTCAATACGCAGTTCGACGCCTTTTTCAGCCGCTTTTTTCCCGAAGTCATTCAATAATTCAGACAAGAGCTTTCTGCACGAAATTTTTTCAGGACGAATAGTAATTTGCCGGGCTTCGAGCATCGAGAAATCCATAATATCACTAATAATTACGAGCAGGCTGTTTCCGTTGTCAACAATGGTTCTAATGAATTCTGCCTTTTGCTCATCATCAAAATCCGGATCATTCAACAATTCTGAAAAACCTATAATGCTGTTTAATGGCGTGCGTATCTCGTGCGACATATTGGCCAAAAAAGCTGATTTTAAACGGTCACTTTCCTCGGCTTTTTCTTTTGCCTTTATCAGTTCCTGTTCCATCTTTTTGCGCTCGGTAATGTCTTCTTTGATGGCAATGTAGTTGGTAATTATTCCTTTTTCGTTTTTGATCGAAGTTAAAGTAACTGATTCCCAAAAAGTGAAACCATTTTTTCTTTTATTAAGTAATTCGCCTTTCCATATTCCGCCTGTGCTAATCGTCTTCCATAAATCACTGTAGGTTTCAGGAGGCATTAGTCCCGATTTGATAATCCTTGGATTTTTGCCAATTACTTCATTTTCTGAGAGGCCTGTAGTCTGGTAGAAAGAAGGATTTACATATTCAATATTACCCTGAATGTCAGTAATAATAATACTGGCAGTACTTTGCTCGATTCCTTTTGATAGTTTCAATATTTTGTCTTGAGCCATTTTCTGTTCGGTAATATCGCGCCCAATACCTACCAGCCCCAATGTTTGACCATTTTCGTCGAAAAGCGGTATTTTTGATGTGATTAACCAACGTTGAATTCCATTTGAATCATAAAAATCTTCTTCCCGGTTGATTACTGCCTGACCTGAATTTATAACAGTGAGGTCGTCGGCATACCC